>Ga0114129_10009128_pt1 | contig 14135 bp, 14 predicted proteins | sample RhiMetdeltSRZDD1_FD_80071 | JGI IMG/M metagenome (GOLD analysis project Ga0114129, IMG submission 80071) | Populus rhizosphere microbial communities from Tennessee, USA - Rhizosphere MetaG P. deltoides SRZDD1 (version 2) (version 2) | ecosystem: Host-associated > Plants > Roots > Rhizosphere >... | reverse complement strand
TTCATCGTTCGATCCAAGTTGAACGAGCCGATTGCGAGCGCGGATTTCCATTACCGCCTGGGACTCGACCTGCTCGAGCGCTTTCCCGGCTGCGACGAGCATTCGGTCGTCGCGCGCGCCGCGCGCGACGGCGTGCCCCTCTACACGTCGTCGCCCGGCGACAGCTCGATCGGCATGAACGTCGCGTACCACGCGCTCATGAACGGCAGCCGGTTGATGATCGATCCCAACAAGGACGTCAACGAGGTCTGCGCGATCGTGCTCGCGGGCAAGCGCAACGGCTGCGTCATTCTCGGCGGCGGCTCGCCGAAGAACTTCTATCTGCAGGCGCAGCCGACGCTCTGGGAGGTCTACGGCATCCCGAAAGGCGGCAACGACTACTTCATCCAGATCACCACGGACCAGGTAGTGTGGGGCGGCCTCTCCGGCGCGACGCCGGCCGAAGCGGTGAGCTGGGGGAAGGTGAACCCCGGCGTGCTGCCGGACACCGTCGTCGCCTACTGCGACTCGACGATCGCGTTTCCGCTCTTCGCCGAGTACGCCGTCGGCTCCCCCAACGGTCGGCGGGCGCGCAAAGAGCTCGTCCACCAGCGCGAGCAGCTCGTCGCGCGGCTCGCGCGCGAAGCGAAGTCGGCGCACGAGAAGAGGCTCGCCGAAACGAAGTAATGGGCACGCTCTCGAGCGAGCTCGCGCCGCATGCCGAACGGCTGACGGCGAGGCCGCGGATCTACGCCGATGCCAACGTTCCCGCCGGGATCGTGGCGCACATGCGCACGCGCCTCCGGTGGGACGTGCTGTACGTCCTCGAAGAGGACGATCTGCGGCGCGCGCCGGACGAGCGGCATTACGAGCTCGCGCGGCAGTTGTGCCGCACCCTGGTGACGATGGATCGCGACTACCTCGACGATCGGCGGTTTCCGCCGGAAGCCTGCGGCGGCGTGCTGGTCGTCCAGGCGCCGAACGAACGGCTGCTGTCGTCGCTGCTCGATCGCGTCCACCGCATGCTGTTTCATCCGGATGCCGCCGCGGATCCGGTTCCGCTGCCGCTCGCCGGGCGCAAGCTGCAGGTCAACACCGATTGGGGCCGCGACACGGAATGATGCTTGGCGTCGAACTGCAGGACGCGCGCGCCGTGGCCGTGTCGGTCGACAGCGCCGGCCAGGTGCTCGCGCGCGCCGCGGTCGATTCGCCGGTGGATCTGATCGCGGCGGCGCACACCGCGCTTCAACAGGTCACCACAGGATCGCCCGCCGGCGCCGCCCTGGGCGTGGCGTCCGCGATGCCCGAGTCGCCGGCCCTCGCGCCGGTGCTCAAGGCGCTCGCCGAGCGCTACCCGGGACCGTACGGAGAATTCGGCGCCGCGCCGGCAGGGACAGCCGCGGCGGTGGCGGAAGCCTGGATTGGTGCGGGACGCGGTATTCAGGATCTCGTGTACTTCGCGGTTGGCGAGCACACGACCGCCGGCATCATCCGGGGCGGCGCACCGCTCACCGGCGCGCGCGGACGCGCCGCGTCCGTCGGCTGGCTCGCGCTCAATCCGGTCGAGCGCGAGGACTACCGCAGGATGGGGTGCCTCGAAGCGGAGGTCGCCGCCGCCGGCATCGTCCGGCGGCTCATCTGGCGGATCAAGTCGGGCGATCGGTCGCGCATCCAGGAAGCCGTCGACAACGATCTCTCGCGCATCACGATCGACCACGTGCTCGACGCCGCGCGTCAGCGTGACGGCGTGTCGATTTCGGTCGTGCGCGATACCGCGAAGTACGTCGGCATGGCGGCTGCGAACCTCGTGGTCATCGCCGATCCGGAGATGCTCGTGCTCGGCGGCATCATGGGATCGGCCGGCGATCTGCTCCTCGAGCCGCTGCGCACGGAAATCGCCCGCCGGCTGCCGCGCGCGACGATGGACGCGCTCACGATCGTCCCGTCGGCGCTCGGCGACGAGGCGGCGGCCGTCGGCGCCGCGCGTCTGGCTGCCGCGGCACTCCAGTGATCGTCCTGTCGGGCGCCGCGCTCGTCCTGCCCGACCGCATCCTGTCGCCCGGCACGCTCGTCATCGAAAACGGCCGCATCGCGGAGATCCGGCCCGACCCGCCGTCGGCCGGATCGCACGAGCACTTCGCGTTTCACGATCACTACATCGTGCCCGGGTTCATCGACGTCCACGTGCACGGCGTCGACGGCGTCGACTCGCTCGACGATCGGCCGGCCGCCGACTCGATCGCGACGATCGCGGCGCAGCTGCCGCGCTACGGCGTGACCGCATTCTGCCCGACGACCGTCGCGTGCGCGCCGGAGGCGTTGCGGCGCGTGCTCGATCAGGTGCGGCAGGCGCGCGAACATCCGTCCGGCCGCGCGGCGCGCGTGCTGCCGGCGCACCTCGAAAGCAATTTCATCAATCCGGACTACTGCGGTGCGCAGCCGCTCACGTGTTTGCGGGCGCCGACCGAGGATGCACGAACGGACGGCGAGTTCACCGCCGTCGACATCCTCCGCGAGATCGAGCGCGCCGCGCCGGACATCGCGATCGTGACGATCGCGCCGGAGCTGGACGGGGGCCTCGAGCTGATTCGGTGGCTGGCCGCCCGCATCGCCCGCGTCTCGCTCGGCCACTCGGGCGCGACCTACGACCAGGCGCTCGACGCGATTGGCGCCGGCGCGCGCCACGCCACGCACCTGTTCAATCGCATGCCGCCGCTCGCGCATCGCGCGCCGGGACTCGCGGGCGCGGTGCTGCAGACCGACGAAGTCGCGGCGGAAATCATCTGCGACGGCATTCACGTGCATCCGGCGATCGTCCGCACGGCCGTCGCGGCGAAACGGCCGTCGCGCGTCTTCGCGATCACCGACGGCACGGCCCTTTCGGGTATGCCGGTCGGCGCGCGCGCGCAGCTCGGAGGCCGTACGATCACCGCCGGCGCCTCGGCGGCGCTGCTGGCCGACGGGACGGTGGCCGGGAGCACGGTCACGATGGAGCGTGCATTTCAACTGCTCATCGGGCGCATCGGGCTGTCGCTCGTGGACGCGGTGACGATGTGCGCGACGACGCCGGCGCGCGAGCTCGGCCTCGTGGGTCACGGCGTTCTCGCGGCTGAGGCGGTGGCCGACCTGGTCGTCCTCGATTCAATGTTTTCGGTCGTCCAGACCTACGTCGGCGGGCAGCTCGTGTACACTCGAAACCCGCAGTCCTGACCCGAACGATGCCCCCTGGAACGCCGTCTAAATCCCGCTGGAGGATGGTATGGCCCTGCGTGGAAGTCTCGTCGCGGCCTCGGTCATGGTCCTGCTCGCCGGCACAGCCTGCATCGACCTGGTGAGCGCCGATTTGAACAAGTACGTCGAGCGCGAAGAAAAGCGGTTCGCCACGAGCGGAACGCCGGACGTCTCGCTCTCGACCTTCGACGGCTCGATCGAAATTCGCCCGTGGGACAAATCCGAAGTCGAGGTGATCGTCGAGAAGCGCGCGGTCGACAAGGACGCGGCCGCCACGATCGAGGTTCACGCGCGACAGGACGGCAACCGCGTGACGGTCGACGTCAAAACGCAGAAGACCTCCGGGTTCGGCTTCCACTTCAACCACCGATCGGCCAAGTTGATCGTCTCGGCGCCTGCGAGCTCGAACATCTCCGCCGCGAGCGGCGACGGCTCGATCGACGTGGCGCGGATCTCCGGACACCTGGAGCTCCGATCGGGCGACGGCAGCATTCAGGGGCGCGAGCTGAACGGCGACGTGCGGGCGCACACCGGCGACGGTTCGATCAGGCTCGACGGCGTCAACGGCACGCTCGACGTCGACACGGGCGACGGCAGCGTGGCGGCGAGCGGCAAGTTGACCAGCGTGCGCGCGCGAACCGGCGACGGCAGCGTCACCGTTCGCGCCGGCGCGGGCAGCGCCGCGGAGACCGATTGGACCATCACGACGGGCGACGGCTCGGTGACGCTGGAATTGCCCGACGGCTTCAACGGCGAGCTCGACGCGCACACGGGGGACGGCCGGATCCACATGAACGACATCACGCTGTCGAACGTGACCGGCGAGATCGGCCGCAACACCGTCCGCGGCCGGCTCGGCTCCGGCGGCCGCAGCGTGCGCCTCCGCACCGGCGACGGATCGATCACGCTTCGAAAGGCGCTCGGCGCCGAGGCCACACCGGACAGGTAGGGGCGGACCCGCGTGTCCGCCCCTCGGGCTGACCAGCGTCCCCATCTCGGGGCCGACACATGGGTCGGCCCCTACATCTGCGACGAGAGGCGTTTCCCATCCGCGTCGTAGGTTTCCACCTCACCCAGCTTCTTGAGCGTGTCGGCGACTTTCGTGGGGTCGCCGACCGCCACGATCTGCATCCGATCGGCCGGCAGATATTTCCGCGCGGCTGCCTGAATCTGCGGCTTGGTCACCGACGAGATCCGGTCCGGATACTTGTCCCAGTAATCCACCGGCAGCGAGTAGCGCCAGCGCGTGACGTGATAGTTGAGCAGCTGCGCCGGCGATTCGAGCGAAAGCGCAAAGGACGCAATCATCGCGCGCTTCGCGTCGGCGAGCTCCTGATCGGACACCGGCTGCTCCCGGAGCAGCTTGATTTCGGCGAGCAGATCGTTGAGGGCCGGTTCCGTGACTTCGGTGCGGACGCTGGTCGACGCGGACCAGTCGCCGCGATAGAGCGCCGCGTTCAGCGCGCTGCCGGCGCCGTAGGTGTAGCCCTTCTCCTCGCGCAGGTGGATGAAGAGGCGGCCGGTCGGTCCACCGCCGATCACGCGGTTCATCACCTGCAGCACGTCGTAGTCGGGGTTCGTGCGCGCGATGGCCTGCGTGCCGACGATCAGCGTGGTCTGGACGGAATTCGGCCGGCCGATGAAGTGGATTTTCGCGGCGGCGAGTGCGGACGGATCGGCCACCGACGGCGCGGCCGCGCCCGATTTCGCCCAGCCGCCCAGCTTCGCCTCGATCAGCTTTCGCGCCTCGGCGACCGAGATGTCGCCCGCCACGGCCATCGCGGCGTGATCGGGAACGTAACGCGCGCGATGAAACGCCGCCATCGCCTCGCGCGTCGTCTGATCGAGTGCGGCGACGGTGGGTGAAATCCGCGCGGCCGGATGCCCGCCGTACACCACGCGGCTGTACGCCTCGGCCGCGAGGAAATTGGGATTCGCCCGCTGCTGCATCAGTTGCGCGCGCGTGCGCTGCTTGAAGCGCGCGAGCTCCTCGTCGGGAAACGACGGATGCCGCAGCACGTCGGCGGTCAGATCGAGGAGGCGATCGAGTTGATCGCTCAGACACGAACCCGAGACGGTCGCCTCGACGGCCGACGATCCCGCGGCGACGTTCAGATTCGCCGCCATCACTTCGAGCTGCTGCGAGATCTGCTCCGACGTGCGCGAGGCCGTCCCCTCGCGCATCAGCGCCGCCACGAACGAGGCCAGGCCGGGCTGCTCGGCGGGATCGTAATAGCCGCCCGCGCCGGGGATGAACAGCTGGAACGAGATCTGTGGCAGCCGGTGATCCTCGAGGATCATCAGGTGAAGGCCGTTCGGCAGATCGACTTCCACGGGCTTGGGCAGCGTGACCTTCAGAATCTCGTTCGAGATCGGCACCTTGCCCTTCTTCACGACGCCGGCGGTCGGCGACGGCTGATCCTGCCAGGCGAAGCTCGTGGGCGAAGCCACCGCTGCCGGAACACAAAGGACACAAAGGACACAAAGCACGCTTCTTACATGAGAGGAGAGCGATTTTGCTTTGTGTCCTCCGTGTCCGTTGTGTCGATTCAGCGCCTCGACAAGAAATCGGATCTCCATCACAGACCTCCTCGTCCGGCCGGCGCTTTGGGACGCGTGACGATGATGCTGCGATTGTCGGGCGTCAGATACTGCTTCGCGACGCGCTGGACGTCGGCCGCGGTGAGCTTCGCGAGGCGATCCCATCGCCTGTTGATGTGGCCGGGATCGTTGTAGATGAGCGCGTACTCGGCGAGATCGATCGCGCGGCTCACCGACTGGCCCAGGCTGCCGACGAATTGCCGCCGCGCGTCGTTTCGGGCCTTCTCGATCTCCCAGTCGGCGATCGGTCCCGTTTTCAGCCGTTCGATTTCCGCGTAGATCGCGGCTTCGAGGTCGTCGATCGACTTGCCCGGCGTCGGCGTGGCGATGATGCGCAGCAGCCGCGGGCCGCGGCTCTCGAACGCAAAGGCGTTGGCCGACACCGCGAGCTGCTTCTGCCGCACGATGCCCTCGTAGAAGCGGGAGCTGCGGCCTGCGGACATCACCAGCCGGAGCACGTCGATCGCGTCGTCATCCGCGGAGAGCGTCGAGGGGATGCGGTAGCTGATGTCGAGGCGCGGCAGCCGCGCGAGCGCGTCCTCGAGCGCGAGCCGCCGCTCGCCCTTCTGCGGCGGCTGGCTGACGTCGACCGCGGGCGGTGCCGGCTGCGACGGGATCGATTCGAAGTACTTGCGCGCCAGCTCCTGCACCTTCGCCGCCGTCACGTCGCCGGCGACCGCCATGATCGCGTTGTTCGGCGCGTAGTACGTCTGGAAGAACGCTGCGACGTCGGCGGTCGACGCGGCGCTCAAATCCTCCATCGATCCGATGACCGAGTGCTTGTACGCCGGGTTGTCGAACGCGAGCTCGTCAATCGCTTCATCAGTTCGCCCGTACGGCCGGTTGTCGAGCCCCTGACGGCGCTCTTCCTGCACGGCGTTCCGCTGGTTGTCGAGATTCTCCTTGACGATGGCCAGCGAACGCATGCGGTCGGCTTCGAGGAACATCGCGGCTTCGAGCTGATTGGCCGGCATCGTGTCGAAGTAGAGCGTGCGCTCCTTGCTCGTCGTGCCGTTCATCGTGCCGCCGTTGCTGAAGACGGTGTAGAAGTGCTCGCCGGGGCCGACGTTCTCGGATCCCTTGAACATCATGTGCTCGAAGAGATGCGCAAATCCGGTGCGCCCCTGCCGCTCGTCGCGCGACCCGACGTTGTAGACCACCGCGATCGAGAAGACCGGCGCGACGTGATCTTCGGCGACGATCAGCCGCAATCCGTTTTTGAGCTTCGTATCGGTGAACTTCACCGACGGAGGCGTGATGGCCGAGAGCGATGCCGCGAGTGCGAGCGCTCCGGCGACGGCGAGAATCGCTCGACGCATGATGGTCGTCCTTCTTTACTGTCCGCCGGGCTGTACTGTCCGCCGGGGCCTCAGCCCCGGCGCCTGCCTACTTGACGAGCCGTCCGCTCGTCGTGAATCGCCGATAGTCGGAGAAGACCTGCCGCATCCGGTAGGACTGCATGCCGCGCACGACCATGAGCGTGTCGATCGACTCGGGCAGCAGCATGGTTTCTTCGGGGTCGCGGAAGGCGATCGGCTTGTACCGGATCGACGTGTCGAGGCGTTCGAGCACCTGGAAATCCGGCAGGTCGATCCGGCGGTTCTTCTTCGTTTCCGGCACGCGAAAATCGACCCAGCCGCTGATCCGTTGATCGATCCGAAGCACGTCGTACGTGGACGCGTCGAGCCAGACGCGGCCGCGGCCGCGACCCGGCACGTCGATGTTGTAGCAGCCCTCGCCCCGCTCCGGCATCTCCGTGACTTCGGGCTTGCCGCCGCCGTGCTCGCGGAAATCGACCATCACCGTGTTCTTGTCCTTGCCTTTTCCCGGTCCGGCCATCGTGAACGTGTACTTGTCGCGCCGCGCCGGCAACAGGAACGTGAGCGGCTCGGGCGAGATCGGATTGGGATCGAGACAGCCCTGCTCGTCGTTCTTCCGCGGCGCGTGCCCGTTGACGGATCTGAGCTGGCGAACCACCTTCGCTTCGGACGATTCCAGCGTGCCGTCGCCGGGATCGGATTCGACGCGCAGATCCGACTCGACGACGCGCGAGAATCCCTGAGGCGTCAAATCGGATCGCACGTGCTGGATGAAGGTCCGTTCGACGAGCACGATCCGCTGCGCGCGCGCAATGTATTGTTCGACGCGCGCCGCCGCGCGCGCGATCACGTCGTCGACGTCGGCGGACGGCGGCTGCGCCGACAGGGCGGCGATCAGCAGACCGAACGCCGTGACGAGCGCGGCGCCGTTACGCGTCCACGTACCGGGCATCCGCGTACTCGGTGGGATCGGCGAGGCCCGCGTCGACGAACGCGTCGTGGCGCTCGCGGCATTTGCTGCAGAGACCGCAGTGGAGAGGCGCGTCGGGGAATCCCCGGGGGTTCATGCACGAGAGCGTCAGCTCGAACGGGACGCCGAGCGTCGCACCCTGGCGGACGACGTCGGTCTTGCTGGTGTCGGCGTACGGCGCATCGATCGTCAACGGGTGCGCGAGGCCGAGCGACAGCGCCTGCGCCATCGCGGATCGAAATGCCGGCGTCGCGTCGGGAAACGGATTGTGACCGAGCGTGCCGAGCACGAGACGATCGATGCGCGCCGCCGCGCAGAACACGCCCGCCTTGCCGAGCAGGATGACGTTGCGCCCCGGAAGATACACGTCTTCGTCGGGCGTGTGATACGCCGGCGGCTGTCCCTGCACGGCCCAGTGCGTCGCGTCGTAGACGTCGCGCATGTCGACCGACAGCGTAACGAGCGGCCGCACGCGCGCATGAAAGAGAGGCGAGGCGAGCAGGCGCGACACGACCGCGCGCTCGGCGTCTTCCCAGGCGAGCCCGACGCTGACGTAGATCGGCTGAACGTGTCCTCCCGGGCGCGCCGCCTCTTCGGCGACGAGCACCGCGCTGTCCAGCCCGCCCGACAGGAGCACGGCGGTCACGCTCATGTGACGGGGATTCTATGACAGAATTCGGGCATGTACTCGGTCACGAAGCGGATCGATTTCTGTTACGGCCACCGGCTGCTCGACTACGACGGCATCTGTAAGCATCCGCACGGCCACAATGCCGTGGCTGAGATCGAAGTGCGCACCGGCACCCTCGACAACCGCAACATGGTCTGCGATTTCAGCGACATCAAGCGCGTCGTGAAGGGCTGGATCGACAAGGAGCTCGATCACAAGATGATCCTCCGCCACGACGATCCGCTCGTCCCGCCGCTCAAGGATCTCGGCGAGCCGATGTATCTCGTCGACAGCAACCCGACGGTCGAGCGCATCGCGAAGCTGATCTACGACAAGGCCGCCGAGCACGGACTGCCGGTGGTGCGCGTCACGGTCTGGGAAACGCCCACCTCCTTCGCGGAATATCGATCTTCTCAGCTGACAGCTGACAGCTGACAGTGACGGCTGATAGCGAATAGCTGATAGCTGAAAGAGTGTGTTTCGCCTCATCGTCTTCGACCTCGACGGCACGCTGGTGGATTCGCGCAGGGACATCGCCGACGCGGCGAACCGCCTGCTTCGCGAGTGCGGCGCCGATCCGCTGCCCGACGATCGCATCGGCCGGATGGTGGGCGATGGCGCGGCGACGCTCGTCGCGCGCGCGTTCGCGGCGAGCGGCGTCGAGGCGCCGCCCGACGCGCTCGAACGCTTTCTGTCCATCTACGATCGCGGGCTGTTGAATCACACGCGCACGTACGACGGCATTCCCGACGTCCTCGAGGCGCTCACGCCGCGCGCGGCGCTGGCCGTGCTGACGAACAAACCGATGGCCGCCACGCGGCGCGTGCTCGACGGCCTCGGGCTCGCGCGCTTTTTTCATCCAGACGCGGTCGTCGCCGGCGACGGCCCGTTTCCCCGCAAGCCCGATCCCGCGGGCCTCCGGCATCTCGCCGCGCGCGCCGGAATTTCACACGGCGACACACTTCTTGTTGGTGATTCGATTATCGACTGGCGCACGGCGCGCGGCGCCGCGGCGACCATCTGCCTCGCGCGTTATGGCTTTGGATTCGAAGGATTTCCGATGGAAGAACTGCGACCGAGCGACCTGATCATCGAGACGCCGAGGGCGCTGATCGCGCTGTAACGAATCAGTACGATGACCATAAAGCTAATGTCGGGCTTTGATGCGTGCCGATCGGGGTGGGCGCGAATTTGTTCCGGAACATTCGTGGTACGACCATTGCTGAGATAGGCCTGTTCCCTTACGTCGAGTCACGACCAAGCGAGTGCCTGAAGTTGCGTAGAATACGGAACCTATGCCGATGCCGCCGCTGAGTGACGGGCATGGACGATCTACCGGTCTCGTCGAAGTGCTCGACCGCGTGCTCGACAAGGGCCTTGTGGTGGCCGGCGACATCAAGGTGTCGCTCGCCGAAGTGGAGCTGCTCACGATCCGGATTCGGTTGCTGATCTGCTCGATCGACAAGGCGCAGCAGATTGGTCTCGACTGGTGGAAATACGATCACCATCTGTCGCCGGGGCGGCAGGCCTTGTCGGCGCAAAACGAAGAGTTGAAGAAACAGGTGCGCGCGCTCGAACGGCAGCTTGCGTCCGTGACGCGGCGACGGGCCGTTCCCGGCGCCCTGAAGTAAGCGGCCCCGCGCCCATCGCGACGCAAGGAGTGTTCGATGCCCGTTGAACGTGCAGCAGGCGGCACAAGTCTTATCGACGTCCTCGATCGGGTGCTCGACAAGGGGATCGTCATCGACGCATGGGTGCGCGTATCGCTGGTCGGGATCGACCTGATCACCGTCGAGGCGCGCGTCGTCGTGGCGTCGATCGAGACGTACTTGAAGTACTCCGAAGCGGTCGGTTCAATCACGCCGGTGTCGAAGCCCGCGATCGAGGGCAAGGGGTATGAGGAAGTCATTGCTGAAAACGCCGCCCTCCGGGCTCAGCTCAAGGCTGGCGCGCCCGCCCGCCGCACTGGTGGCCGTCAGCGGCGCCCAACGGCCAGCGACGAAGCGTAACGGATCGGTGCCCTACACCGGCGTGCCGCGCGTTCGCGTCGCGATCGAGGAGACGTCCGTACCGGGCGGCGACGAAGTCGAGCAGCTGGTCTCGCGGCTGCGGCTGCTCGAAGGCTTCGTCGGCCGGGCCGAAATCGCCGACATCACGCAGCTCGCGCTGCAGTGGCTCGGCGAGGTCCTGGGGATCCCCCAATCGATCTGTCTGCTCCGCCTCGCGGGCGAAACCTCGCTGTTCGTCGTCGGCGCCTACGGATTCGTGAACACGCCCGCCGCGTCCTTCACCGTGTCGCTCGAGGACTGGGGCAACCCGCTCGTCAGCGCGCTCAACCATCGGAAGCAGGTGTTCTTTCCCGAACCGCATTCGGGCGCCGACCGCAAGCGCCGCCCCGCGACGCCGTTCGAGGACGCCGCGTTCCACGTCGTGCCGCTGGGCGTGACGTCGTTCTCCGACGAGCCCTCCGGTCTGCTGCTGCTCGGCGGCGCCGCGCCGCTCCGATCCGAGCTGCAGTGGTTCATCACGGTCTTCAGCCAGAAGGTCGATCAGATCGTCCGGCAGGAAGCGCTGAACGAGGGCGATCGCCGGCAGGGCCGCGAACGCTCGCTCCTCTACAGCATCATCAACGCCGTCTCCGATCCGATTCTGCTCACCGACACCGAAGGGCGGCTCCTCATCGCCAACAGCCGCGCGCTCACGCTCTTCACCGCGACGGAAGAAGAGAACGAAGGGCGGCGCAGCGCCGTCCGCATGAACAACATGCTGCTGTCGTCGGCGCTCTCGAGCAAGGCGATCGAGGAAACGGGGGCCGCGCGCCGCGAGCTGCTGCTCGTGAATCCCGTCGACGGCTCCGATCTCGTGTTCGAGCTCCTCAGCACGCTGACCGAGGATCCGCGGCAGGGCAGCGGCGTCGTCTCGATTCTGCGCAACGTCACCGACCTGCGGCGCGCGAGCGAGGAGATCGAAGAGAACTCCCGCAAGATGCGCGTCGCGGAGTCGCAGGCGCGCGCCGAGAGCGATCGGCTGAATCTGATCATCGACTCGGTCGCGGACCCGATCGTCGTCACCGACGCGGGCGGCGCGACCTCGCTGATGAACGAGCCGGCCGAGCGGCTGTTCACCCTTCCGACGCGCCCCAGCGAGATCGAGCAGCGGTGGGTGCAGGCCAACGACGCGCACTTCTCGTCGTTCATCGCCGGCATGCTCGTCAGCGCCGATCAGCGCCGCGTCGGCGAGATCGGCCTCATGGATCCGAAGACCGGCGAAGCGATGCCGGTCGAGGCGATCGCCGGCAAGATTCTCTCGGAGCACGGCGAGCTGACGGCGGTCGTCACCATCCTTCACGACCAGCGCGAAGCGATCGAGAAGGCGAAGCTGTTCGAGCAGCTGAAGCAGGCGTCGGACGAGCTCGAGCGCAAGATTCAGGCAGCCACCGCCGACATCGCGCAGCAGAACGAGCTGCTGCGCCGCCAGGCGATCGAGCTCGAGCAGGCGTCCGCGTTGAAGTCGCAGTTCCTCGCCAACATGTCGCACGAGTTCCGGACGCCGCTGAACGCGATGCTCGGGTATACCTCGATGCTCTTGCAGGGCGTGGCGGGGTCGCTGGAGGCGCCGGTCAAGCGGCAGCTCGGGCGCATCGAGTCGAACGGCCGGCACCTGCTGACGATCATCAACGAGATTCTCGACATCTCGCGCATCGAAGCGGGCCGCATGCCGCTTCAGATCTCGAAGTTCCGCATTCCGGAGCTCGTCGGCGAGGTCAAGTCGGAGCTCGAGCCGATCATCATGCGATCGAAGCTGTCGGTCACGCTCGAGCTCCAGCGGGATCTGCCGACGCTGCTCACCGATCGTCAGAAGGTGAAGCAGATTCTGCTGAACCTGCTGAGCAACGCGCTGAAGTTCACGCATCACGGCGCCGTGACGATCAGCGCCCGGCGCGACAAAGGGGATCGGACCGTGCATTTGTCGGTGACCGACACCGGCATCGGGATCGCGCCGGCCGATCAGGAGAAAATCTTCGAGGACTTCCGTCAGCTCGACAACTCTCCAACGCGCGCCTACGGCGGCACGGGCCTCGGCCTGTCGATTTGCCGCCGCCTCGCGCAGATGCTCGATGGCCGCATTTCTGTGCAGAGTCAGATGGGCAAGGGGTCGACCTTCATGCTGACGCTGCCGACCAAGGGACGGAGATGAGTAAGGTGGATTCGAACGCCGACGCCAAGAAAGCCGATCGTCCGCGCGTGCTTCTCGTCGACGACTATCCCGACGCGCGCGAGATGTACGCCGAATACCTCGAGTTCTCGGGCTTCGAGGTCGTGGAAGCCGAGAACGGCATGGAGGCGCTGCAGCGCGCCGTCGAGACGTCGCCCGACATCATCCTCATGGACCTGTCGCTGCCCGTCATGGACGGGTGGGAGGCGACGCGCCGCCTCAAGGCGGACAAGCGGACCGCGCCGATTCCCGTTGTCGCGCTCACCGGCCACGCGCTCGCCGGCATTTCCGAGGGCGCGAAGAAAGCGGGATGCGACGCCTTCGTGACGAAGCCGTGCCTGCCGGAAGATCTGGTCAAGGAGATTCGAAAGATTCTGGAGGCACCCGGCTCGGCCCACAGGAAAGTCCGCAGGAGCGGCAAATATGCGAAAACCATCGGGTAGCAGCGCATCCAAGCCCGAGCGCGGACGCGGCGCGGTCGCCGCCAGCGTGAAGGCCGGCGGGAAGGGCGCCAGGAAAGGCGGAACGTCTGGCGACCGAGTCGCGAAAGCCGCGAAGCCGGCGAAGCCGAATGGCCCGCTGCGCACGGCCAAAGCGACGATGCGCGAGAGCAAGCCCGAGCGACGCGTGGTGGAAAAAGTGCTGCATCGCGGCCGCATGGCGCCGGCCGCCGAGACGGCCGCCGGGACCAGCCGCGGGAAGTACGTCTACTGCATCATCGAGGCGTCCGACGCGCTGCGCTTCGGTCCGATCGGCATCGGCGCCGATCCGTCCGAGGTGTACACGGTGCACTTCAAGAGCCTGGCCGCGGTCGTGTCCGACGCGCCGCTCGAAGTGCTCGACTCGACGCGCGAGAACGTGCTCGCGCACGAGCGCGTGAACGAGACCGTCATGCGCGAGCACACGGTCATCCCGATGTCGTTCGGCACGATCTTCAAGACGCGCGAAGACATCGTCGAGCTGCTGCGGTCGGCCGCCGAAGCGTTCGGCGACGTGCTGAACAAGATGCAGGACAAGCTCGAGTTCGGCCTGAAGCTCCTGTGGGACCGCGACGTCGCCGTGCGCGAGGTGGAGAAGGAGGACGAGGAAGTCCGACGCCTCAAGAACGAGATCGCGTCGCAGAAGGGTTCGACGTACTTCGCGCGGATGC
>Ga0114129_10009127_pt1 | contig 14136 bp, 10 predicted proteins | sample RhiMetdeltSRZDD1_FD_80071 | JGI IMG/M metagenome (GOLD analysis project Ga0114129, IMG submission 80071) | Populus rhizosphere microbial communities from Tennessee, USA - Rhizosphere MetaG P. deltoides SRZDD1 (version 2) (version 2) | ecosystem: Host-associated > Plants > Roots > Rhizosphere >... | reverse complement strand
GGTGACGTGCCCCTGGGCGTCCCGTGACACGACCTCTGGGGCAACGGGGGCGGGCGGACCGTCGATCAACACCGTCGGAGCGACGGGCGCGGCCGGGCCGTTGAGCAACGACGCATCTTGAGCGAACGCGGGCGACGCGGTGGCGACGCCGGCGAGCACGAGAATCAGCGGTATTGCCCGCATGGGGCTTCCGATCCCACTCATGGGCGCGGGCAAGGTATCACGAGAGACTTACTTTACCGCACACGGGGTCGGGTTCCATTTCGAGCCGTCGGGCAGCCTCTTGAAGGCGTAGTTGACGATCCAGGGCTGGGTCAAATAGTCCGGATCGTCAACGATCTGCGTGAACCGGATCCACTGACTGCGATCGGGCAATTCCATGACGCGGAAGTACTCGGTGAGCGCCGCGTTGCCCGAGTACGGCATCCCGTTTTTCCAGTAGTACCCGGGTTTCAAGCGAGTCGTGACGGCCTTCAAGCTCCCGCCGCGCGCGAAATTCCCGCTTCCACCCATGATCGTCCACGACGCCATCGAGTAGCCCTGCCAGCTCGGCTCCACGCCGGCGGGCGTTTCAACTTTCTGCGCCTGGGGAGGAACAAACGTCGCGTTGCCGAAATCCAACCGTCCAGGGTCCGGCGGCGGACCGAAATGGAACAGACGGGTCTGCGTTCCAGAGTCCGCGTCGATCTTCAGCGTGTTCTCGTCCTGCCATGTGATATGCAGGTGCGTCGGCAGCCGCATGATCCCGGGCGCGCCGTACGCCTTGCATGAATTGCCCTCGGCCTCGTCCTTTGCCGGATCCCATTTCATCGCTGCTTGAGCGGCCGCGGCTTTGTACGGGATGTTCCCTTGAGCAGACGGATTGGGACCCGCACCTATGAAACCGACGCCGGGATTCTCGATCGTGCCCGCCGCGCCGCTGCCGAAGTCACCTTTCGACGGCATGAGCATGCGCACGTGCCAGTCTTCGGTGATCACCGCGGTCCAATATCCAGTCAGGTCGATCGGCGCAACAGCTTTCGCTGTCGGAGGTGGACCACCCCCCCGACCCTGCGCCTGCACGCCCGGCGCGGATCCCGTGAGACACGCGAGCGCGACGACAATCACATATCGCGAAGCCATGGTTCGTCGTGCTAGTTCACGGTTTCGCCGGTTTTGCTGCCCCACGACTTGCCATCGGTGGTTCGAGTGATTTTGATCAAACGAGCGTGCGTGCTGTTGGGACTGCGCGATGGGTTGGCTACCACCTCCACCGGATCTCCGATCTTGAACGCGTCCTTGTCTACACCTTGTCGCGCGAACTGGGCGGCCGTCGCGCCTTCGAGCACCCACTGTTTCGCGGACCCGTCGGGGTCCTCCACTTCGACGTACAGGAATGAATGCGGGGCGCGCAGCGTCACCTGCACCATCTTTCCCTTGATCGTGATGAGCTTGCTCACATCGTAGGTGCCGCCAAAGGAGTGATGCGCGTGAGTCGGCACGCTCGACAGCAGCGCGGCGGCCACGACGAGAGCGACGGGTGCACGTTTCATTTCTTCTTCTCCTTGAGGCTGCGGTAGACGGCGTCGACGAACCGCGACGTCACTCCCGGTTCCCTGCCATATTCCGGGTCGTAATCCATGGTTGGCTTCGCCGCCTTCACCTGCGCCAGCGTCATCCCCTTGTCGACCATCGCCTGAATGCGATCGCGGATGACCATCAGCATGTCCCTGTAGTACGCCACGTCGGAAGCATCGCTGATCCACCCATGACCCGGAATGATCATCGTCCCCCCCTGGGACATGAATTCCGTGACGCTCATGTCGGTGAGCCTGTTGAGCGCGTCGATTTCCCCGTTGATGCTGCCGCCCTTGTCGACGTCGATGGGAGGATAGATATCGCTGTTATAGACGTCACCGGCAGCAATGGCGTCCGCACGGCGGAACCAGACCACGCTGTCGCCGTCGGTAACGGCGCGGGGCATGTGAAAGATCTGAACCGCCTGGTTGTTGAAGAATCGATACAGCGTGTAGGTGTCGGACAAGTACGTGTCGGTCGGAACGAGAGGGCTCGGGGCTTTCGATTCGACCATCCGGCGCTGGACCGCGGCGTGCGCGAGCACCTGCAGGCTCAGTGACGGATCCCGGTAGCCCAGGAGACGGAACAGCGGAGACATCCTGATGTTCGCATTGCCACCGACATGATCCGGATTGCTGCTGGTATTGATGATCATCCGAATCATCGGTTCGGAAAGCGCATGCGTGGCCTGCCACGTGTTGCCGAAGGGTGACGCCGACTCGGGCATCTCCGGCGGCCGCAACGCCTGGTGAATCTCGCGCACGGCGGCGAGCACCCGATCGCTTGCCCCGCCGGCGCCCGAATCGACCATGACGATTCCGTCTCCGCCGGCCGACACGACGACGTTGCCGCCGGCGCCAGCGATGAGATAGACGTTGCCGGCCACGTGTAATGCTTCGACCTTGTCATACACCGGAGTGCGTGGCCGCAGCGCGTCGGCGCGTTCGGCGATGTGCGTCGATGCGTCGGTGTAGACAGGTTTGATCGTCGATTGCGTCGCCGGCGGCGGCAGCGTCACGCCGCGCGCGCGCCATTCCGGATAGAGGGTGTCTGCGCCGCCTCTCACTCCCTCCTGTGGCGTTTTGTATTTGAAACCTGACTCGGTGAGATACGGGTTCTCTCCCGGCAGGTAATGTGGGACGCGGTACTTCTCACCTGCCTGATTCTCCTCCGGCTGACATGGATACGGCGGCAGCTGCAGCGTGGGGGCGCGCATATATGTCGCGCTGCGCACCAGAGGCTCTGTCAGATAGTCCGGATCGATCACCGTGAACGTCACTTCCAGGTACGGTTCTTCGAGCGACATGTGTTCGATCACGGTCGCGCGGAAACTGGTCGCAACTCCGTTGCGGCGAACGTAACTCTCTTTGAGGTGGGTCGTGGTGATCTCGAACGTGTCGCCCCGGAACGTCCCGGTTGAAAAGCCTTCCCATGAGTGCAGAGCGTATTGCGAGGGCGCTGGGCGACCGTCGAGCCAGATGACGCGCTCGCCGGCAGTCTTCTCGTACGAGATTCGGTACGCCACGAGTTGACGGGTCAACGGATCGATGATCTTGTCGATCCGCATCGGATCGAGTCCTTTGGGCTGATATCCCGGGGTCCGCGGCCTGCACTGCAGTAGAGAGGACGTCGTATTCACCTCTTCGTCGTACGTGTCCGCCCGCATGCGGGCGGCATCGTTCAACGGGAGGCCGCGGTAGTCGCCTGGAAACGCGCCTGGATTGCGATCGCGCTCGTCCTCGTGATTAATCCAACGCCAGGTGCCGGTCAGATCGAGGGGCGAGTTCTCCTGAGCCACCGCCGGGCGGGCAGCCAATGACACCAGGAGCATCAGGACAGCTGCCGCTCCCGATCGATTCACCGTATTCATGTGGACCCTCGATCTCCAAGTTCAAAGTTCGAAGCGTGAAGTTCGAAGTAAGTGCGACGTAGCTCGTTGCACACTTACTTCGACCTTCGAACTTCGAACTTCGAACCTCGAAGTGACCTCCGTCAGTTCGTTTTCACGGAGCTGGCGATCCTCGCGAAATCCGCCCAGGGAACCAGCCGTCCGTGGATCGGTACGATCTGGCCGACGTCCAGCTTCAGCCGCTGCACGTTGTTGTACAGGCTCATGTTGGCGGGAGACGCCGTCGCCGGGAGCGGCGCGTTCGCCGCGGGAGGATTGAAGAGATCCGCTTCCATCAGGAGCCTCTCCTTGGGGAGGTGCACCATCAGCATGCCGACGGCGTGGGGATTCCCCTGCACGAGGTGCAGGTCCATGATTCGCGTGCCGTCGGTGATGGTGTACTTGTCGTTCTGCACCTGCTCGAGAACGAAGGTCTCCTGGAACTCATCGGGCGGATACAGGGACAACCTGTCCGGTTCCAGCGTCCGCGGCGAGAGGTCCATGACCGCGTAATAGTAGTACGGCACGATGTCCCGGTGCGCGATCGGAATCGCGCCCTCGTGCACGTAGGTGCGAAGGCCGCCGGAGTGGTCGAAGTGGTGATGCGTGTTCACCACGTACTTAATCCGCTTGTTGGGAATGAGCTTCTTCACTTCGGCGATGACGGCGAGAGACCGCGCCTCGTCGAGCGGCGCCTCGACCACCGTCACGAAATCGCTGAACTCGACGGCCACGCTGTGGTGGGAACCGCCGGTGAGGTAGAACACCCCCTCGGCCAGCTTCTGCGACTCGACGCGAACCTGTGGAATGGTTGCGTTCTGCGCCGCCGCGGGGACCGTGACAGCCTCGCCACACACGTTTGGCTGGACGTTGCTGATCGTGATGCCGAACGAATTGTGGCCCCCGTCGGGAACGCCGAAGAACCCCTGTGGTCTCAGTTCGTGATCCCAGTTCGTGTGGTGATGAAAATTGGACGGAAACTTCACACCCGCGTAGTCCTTGTAGCCCCCATATGTCTTTTCCTCCACCATGTCTCCGAGGAAGGGACTGGGAACAAACGTCTGGATGCGGACGACTTCATTTTGAGGACTGAGGGAGCCCTGGATCCGGAATTTCCCCATCGTATACGCGAGAATGTTCCGCCGCTCTCCCCCGCCCTCATATCGTTCAAACGTCACCAGGTCCTTCGCCGCCATCGCACTCTTGAGGAAACCGTGAGGGTCGAGCGAGATTTCGAGCTGGCGTGCCGCGGCCGCGGCCGGCTGCGGATTCACGGTGGTGCCGGCCAGGTTCCACGCGGAGTTACCGCTGACCAGGGTGATCTGCCGCTGTTCCCCCTGGATCGGAATTCCGCCGCCGCCGCGACTCGGGTAATTTCCTTGTTGCCGAACCTGCTCTTCTCTCATGGTTCGGGCCTCGTAGTTGATGCTTCGAGAGAAGTTTGCCAACTGAATCTTTGGCCAGTCGTCCGCCGGGCTGTACCCCTGGCCCACGATACCGACGTAGCCCCCGGTCCCCGAGTAGGTAATGCATTTCAGCGATTCCGTGCCCATCGCTTTGGCCGCGGCTTGGAGAACGGCCTTCGCATCCTGGGCCGCCGCAGTCCCGCTTGTCAGCGCCAGAAGGGCAGTGACCATCCACAATCTTTTTGCCATACGTTCTCCCTTGTCCCTGAACAACAGAAAAGTTTGAGGCGAGCCTATAACGGAAGACACAGGATTTCAACGGAGACCCTCGCCTTGTTAACCTTTCTAACCTTCCGCGATTGGGTGTATTGGGTGTGTGCAGGGAAGGCGAAACTGGAGGTTCGGCCCTCCCGGGATGGACGGATTAAGAGCCCAGGCCTCGCGCGACGCCCGTCCGGATTGGACCGGGCGTGTTCACAGCGATATTGATAGCCGCCCGTACAGGTAGCGACCATTGAACCCGAACGGCGCATTGCGCGGGAAGGTCCGGGTACCGCGGTTGGCCGTCGCGGGAATGTTTGGATCCGGAAACACGTTGAACAGATTCTCGACGCCAAACGCGATCGTGTGTTTGCGGATCCGGTAGGCGAGCTCTGCATCGGTGAGCCACTTCGCGCCAAAGGTCTGATCGGCCGCTTCGATGCTGCAGAACGTTCCATATCGACCTTCCCGCACGACCACGCCGACGCGGCCTTTCTGCCAGTCCTCGGTCAGCCGGACGCTGTCCGTGGGCTGCCCACATGTATAGAGACGTCGCGACTGCTCGCCGAAGAGGATGTTCTCGAAACCCGCGAGCTGCGGTGGTGTGGCGGATACCCGCTTGATACTGGTCGTCGTGTGGTTGTACGCGGCCTGCAGCCGCAGCACGCCTGCGTCCTGCAGCGTCCGATTGACGCTCGCAATGAGATCGACACCCTTGGTCGATGTGTCGATCGCGTTGCTGAAGAACCGCGCGCTGTTGGCGGCGAATGGCGCCAGCAGCGCCGCGATCCGGGCGCCGGTGAAATTGTCGGTGAGGATGACGCGGTCGTCGATGTCGATTCGATAGAAGTCGGCGGTGATGTCGAGCGGATCCACCGGGTTGAGCACCAGACCGCCGCTGTAGTTTCGCGATGTTTCTGGCTTCAGGTCTGTCGCGCCGAGCACGCGCGCCTGTGGACTCGATACTGGATAGGTGCCAACCTCGAGCGGCACGAACAGGCCGCCGATCAACGTGAAATTCGTGCTGACGGTGCTGAAATACTCCTGTCCAAGCGCCGGAGCCCGGAAGCCTGTGCTGACGGCTCCCCGCAATACGACGCGCTTGTGCGCCTCGACTCGGGCGGTGAATTTCCCGTTCGTCGTGTTGCCGAAGTCACTGTAGTGCTCGAACCGCCCGGCGAAGCCCAGTCGCACACGCGGCACGAAATCTCCTTCAACGTCGACGTACCCCGCGCCGTTGTCTCGATTCTGACTGAGCTCGTTGGATGGCCGGAATCCGGGGAATACCTGGGCCCCCGGCGTTCCGGGCTGGCCGAACTGGTTCAGCCGCCCTCCGTCGACGTACGACGCCGGCTCGCCTGCCTTGATCTGATAATTCTCCCGGCGATATTCGACGCCGAACGCGACGTTCATCGGCCCCGCCAGCCCGATGTCGAACGGCCGGCTCGTGTCGAACGTCGTCACGAACTGGTTGAACGCCATTTTGCCGCTGTAAAAATCTGTCTGGTTGGGAGGAATCGACGGGCCGAGCGACACGTTCAGGCTGTTCGTGATGAAGAAGTCCATGTGGTTGTGCCCGAACTCGGCATTCGCGTCCCAGAACCATTTCGATTGAACCCCTCGTACGCCGGCCGACGCAGAGCCGTCGATGATGATTGGTTCGATGAGCGGCAGAAAACCGAGCGGGTAGATCTGAGGCCAGTCGCCGGCATCGATGGCGCGGCGATAGTTGCCGCCGGCAGAGCTGAAGCGGTGGCTGAACCCGCCGAATATGTAAAACGTCGTCGTTTGTTGAGCGTTGAGTGGAAACTCCGCGTTCGCAAAGGCGAGGACATCCCGCTCTTCCGAATCGCCCCAGTGGATATTGGGCTGCGGTACGAGATTGCTGCCGGCGTCGCCAGTCCGGAGTTGGTCGCCAATGTCGGGACCGGCGCGGTTGGTCCCCGTCCGATCGCGGAATTCTGCCGCTGCTGCAACAGTCCCGGTACCGACCTTCATTCCATAGCTCCCGCTGACATCGTACGTGCCGCCATCGGTGAAGTGGTGTTCCTGGCCGAACACATCGCTGAACGTTCCCCGGTTGCCACCCGCTCTAAACGCCGCCGACAGCGGCGACGCGCCCGATTTCAAGACGATGTTGATGACGCCGGCGATGGCGTCGGATCCGTACTGCGCAGCGGCGCCGTCGCGAAGAATCTCGATCCGTTCGATGGCTGACACCGGAATCGCGTTCAGATCGACGGCGGTCGAACCACGGCCAATCGTCTGATTGACGTTGACGAGCGCCGTTTGATGCCGGCGCTTGCCGTTGACGAGCACCAGCACCTGATCGGGCCAGAGGCCGCGAAGTGTGGCAGGACGCACCGCATCGGTTCCGTCGGAGATTGTCGGTCGCGGAAAGTTGAACGAGGGCGCCAGCCGCTGAATGATTTGCATGGTTTCGGTGGCGCCGATCGCTTCGATTTGCCTCGCGGTGAGGATGTCGACCGGCACCGCCTGTTCCGCCTCCGCACCCGGCGCGCGTGATCCGACGGTAATCTGCTCGGCGAATGAGAGCGTCATCGCGACATCGTGTGTGATGGCGCCAGAGGTCAGTCTGAGCTGGCTGGATGTGAGTGCGAGCCCGGAAAACGTCGTCTGGATCTCGACCAGCTGCCCCTTCACGACGCTGGCGGGAATGTTCAGAGTGTAACGTCCCTCCTGGTCGGTGACGGCGCTGATGTTGAGTGAGGGAATCGAGACCATGGCTCCTGGCAGCGACAACCCGTCGGCCTTCGTCGTGACCTGCCCGGTGACGACAGTGGCCTCCTGCGCACGAGCGGCAGCGGCCGAGAGGTCGAAAAGCACCACCCAGATGATGAGCAAACGGATACGGCTGTCCATTCGAACCTCCTTGGCCCGGGGGATTCCAGCACACTCGCATAGACTTTTCAACACAGGAGACTTCCTAATTTCCGCGGTGGGGTGTATACAGAGGAGCGAAAACTGGGAGTCCGGTCCACTCCGTGAAAGACGGATCAAGGAGATTTGTGATGAGCAAGGCAAAGCCTCTCGCGGCGATCCTGGTGGGAACAGCTTTACTGGGCAGCGCGTTCGCCGGTTTTGTGCTGGCGGAAACCACGTCTCCTTCGGCACTCACAGGCACGGTGACCTCGCAGGCAGAGGGCGCGATGGAAGGCGTGCTCGTCGGTGCAAAGAAGGTCGGCTCGACGATCAGCACCTGGGTGGTCAGCAACGCCCAGGGTCAATACAGCTTCCCGCGCGACAGAATGGAACCCGGCAAATACGCGGTGAGCATCCGCGCCGTCGGATACGAGCTGCCCGCGACCCCGGTCGATCTGAAGGCCGATCCTGCGCGGCTCGATCTGCAGCTGACGAAGATCGCGCGTCCGACGAAGCTCGCGGAGCAGATGACCAACGCCGAGCTGATCATGAGCGTGCCAGGAACCCAGGGGCAGCGGGCGTCGCTCGGCGGATGCGTGAACTGTCACACGCTGCAGCGTGCGCTGTTCTCACGGTTCGATGCGCTCGAGATGTCGATCGTCGCTGCGCGCATGCCGCGACACACGAACAATTCGTCGCCGATGCACCCGTGGTACCGTCCGCAGGAAGGGCCGTTGCCGACAATCACCGAGCCGACGACGCTCGGCCGATATCTCAGCTCGATCAATCTGAGCGAGACCGATAGCTTCCAGTTCCCATTGAAGACGCTGCCGCGGCCGAAGGGGAAGGCCACGCAGGTGATCTACACGGTGTACGACCTGCCGCGCCCCGACGCCTCGCCGCACGACGTCGCCTTCGACGCGGACGGCAACGCGTGGTACTCGGATTTCAACTCGCAGTACTTCGGCAAGCTCGATGTCAAGACCGGCAAGGTGGTCGAGTACTCGCCGCCGCTCCGCCGCCCCGGACAAATCGCGCAAGGCGGCCTGCAGATCGATCTCGACAAACAGGGGCGCGTCTATTACGGGAACATGTCGCAGCTGCAAATCGCGCGGCTCGATCCCAAGACCGGCAAGATGGAGACGTTCCAGCTTCCCACGCCCGAAGCAACATGGGGCGACGCGCACCTGACGATGATCGATCCGGCGCACATGGATGTCGACGGCCAGCTCTGGTTCAACATCGCGTTCGATACCGGCGAGTCGGGCGGGACGTGGCGCGTGGATCTCGCGAAGAACAAGTGGACGCCCATCAGGTATCCGCAGGGCAGCCCATCCGCCCGCGCCTACGACGTCATTGCCGACTCGCAGAACAACGCGTGGGGCATGCAGATGACGAACGACAAGATTTGGAAGACGGACGCGAAAACGCTGCAGACCGTCTGGTACGACTTCCCCACCAAGGGCGCGGGCTGCCGGCGCGGGCACATGGATGCGCAGGAGCGCATCTGGTGCGGCGTGTTCAACGGCAATCGGCTCGCGATGTTCGACACGAAGACGCTGAAGTTCACCGAGTGGACGATGCCGACCGAGTGGACGCGGCCGTACGACGCGCAGTACGACGACCGCGCGTACGCGTGGACTGCCGGTATGGACAACGACCGCGCCGTGAGACTGAACGTCGCGACCGGCGAATTCACCGAGTATCTGCTGCCGGGCCACACCAACGTGCGTCATGTGGAGGTGCAGAAGTCGGGTGCGCTCTCGAGCCTCTGGCTGGGTGATCAGCATGGCAACACGCTGACCCGCATCGAGCCGCTGGCGCCATAAGCGGGCGGACCTGCAGGTCCGCCTCTACGACTGCCGATGCGTCAGCGGGCGCTGCCCCGGTGAACAAACGAGGGACCGATGCGGCTCAAACCGGTCAAGCCGGGTACCCGGATCAAGCTGACGGACGACAATGCGGTGGACGATCAGGCGCCCCGCAGCAAGGAGGCCGAACAGCAGCTGGCACCGCTGCTCGAGCGGCTGCCGGCGCTGCAGACCGCGCTGTACGCCGAGTCCAAGCAGGCCCTGCTCATCGTCCTGCAGGGGCTGGACGCCTCGGGCAAGGATGGGCTCACCCGCACCGTGTTCGGCACGCTCAACAGCCAGGGGTGTGTTGTCAGCAGCTTCAAACAGCCCACCGAGTACGAGCTGGCGCGCGACTATCTCTGGCGGGTGCACCAAGCGGTCCCTCCCAAAGGGACAATCGGCATTTTCAACCGCTCCCACTACGAGGACGTGCTGGTGGTGCGGGTGCACGAGCTCGTGCCCAGGAAGGTCTGGTCGAAGCGTTATGAGCAGATCAACCAGTTCGAGAGAATGCTGACTGAGAACGGGGTGACGATCCTCAAGTTCTTTCTTCACATCTCAAAGGAGGAGCAGAAGCAGCGGCTGGTCGAGCGGCTGCGTAATCCGCTGAAGAACTGGAAGTTTCAGGTTGGCGACCTGGAGGAACGTAAGCGCTGGCGCGATTACACCCAGGCCTACGAGCATGTCCTGGAACGGACCAGCTCCGAGTGGGCTCCCTGGTACGTTGTCCCGTCCGACCGGAAGAGGTCCCGCGATCTGCTCGTTGCTCGGGTGGTCGTGGACACTCTGGAGCGGATGGGGCCCAAATTCCCCACGGTGAACCCCGAAGTGCTGGAGATTGCGCGGCAGTGGGAGCGGGAGGGGACAGGTCGGGGGAAGATGGACGAGTAAAGCTACAGATTACGCATGTGCTGAATGTGACAGCCGGATGGGCGCCCGGTACGGCAGAATAGCGACGTGTTGGTAATCCTCCCGTAAGCGCCTGCCGAAAACGACCCTCGGCACGAATCAGTTATCGGTCGCACCCCCAAGATACGACGTGATAACCGCAGCGACTTCAGCGCGAAGTGGCGCGGCCGTTGTTCGTACTCAGGGGGCGTCGCGCAGCGAGTGCAGCAACGCGTGACAACGACAAGGCGGAGCGGAATGGGCTTTTACAATCGTAAGACTGAACAGAGAGGCGCGTGATGACGGGATCGATTCGAACGATACGAGCGGAGAAGGGGTTCGGGTTCATCAAGGACGCTGCGGGGAAGGAATACTTCTTTCATCGGTCCGCCGTGCAAGGCGAGGAACTCGACAATCTGCGTGAGGGCGACAGCGTCGAATTCGACCTTGGCGAGGGGCCGAAGGGTCCTCGGGCCGAGAACGTCAGGCGCACGTCCACCTAACGCATTGACAGCGCGCGGGACTAGCGAGCGGAAGCGGTCAAGCCAGGAATGGCGGGCTACTGGCTAGTTCCGCTTCTCGACGACCACCCGCCCCGCAGCATTCATGTAAACGCGGTACTTGTTTCCGTCTTTGCACGACACCGCGTAGTCGTCCTTCGCCTGCTCGGTGGCCTCGACGACCTCGCCACACGGCAATCCCTGAAGCGCGATCACTGCCGTCAGATCCTTCTTGAGCGCTTCGTCGTCGGCGGCAAACGACGGCACGGCGAAGAACGCCGCTACGAAAAGTAATTGCGCCAATATCCGGGGCCATTTGTTCATGAGGTCTCCTGCCTTCAGGTCTGAAGCGTGGCGAATTTCTTCGGGTCCGAGAGCAGCGCCCAGATCGCCTCGCGCGAGGACACAACTTTGGACGCGAGATTCTGGTCGGAGTCCTGCAGCAGCGACAGAACCTTCATCATCAGCAGGTCGTAGGACCGGCGCAACTCGGGCATGGTGATCTTGGCTTTGCCCATGTAGTACTCGCGGAACTGATCCATCAGGTCGTCGACCTGATTCTTCAGCGAGATCTTGGTGAAGACGCCGATGGCCTTGGTTGCCCTCAACTGCTCCTTCAACGCGGCCAGGTCCAGCGTCGTCACGGACGCAGGCGGTGCGGCAACGGCCGGTGCGGCGGGTTTCGGCGCCCGGGCATCCGGTGCAGGTGCAGGCGCGGGCGTCCTCGCGGCCGGCGCGGCGGGCTTGCTTGCTGGCTTCGGCACCGGGGTCGTTGCGGTCGGTGGAGGTGCCGCGGCAGTTGCGGGTTGCGGCGGCGGGTTCGGCGCGGGGGTCGTCGCCTGCGGCGTCGGCGTCGCTGCGCCCGGTGCGGGTACCGCGGCAGGTGCGGGTTGCGGGGTCGCCGGTTCTTTGGGCTCGGCGGCAACCTGCGGCGCGGCGGGTTGCTCCGCGACACTCTGGGGCTGGGAGGCCGGCTCAGGCGTGTGTCGGGCGCAGCCCGCGATCGGCAGCCACAGCAGAACGACAACGCAAGCGACGTGCATCAGCTGGATCTTCATCAGACAGGTCCAGCACTTCAACTTCGGTACCAACCTGGGACAACTCATCGTCTGCGAGATTTGAAAGGACAGCTCTGCTGCAGCAGGGGCCGACTCCGCGGGAGTGGTCAGATATCCCGAAGCGCCTTCCGCGCGTAAGGGCGCGCATGCCTCGCCGAAGCGCTTTTACCGCGTCAGGGCGCGAAGGTGGGCCTGCCTCGCCGAAGCGCCTACCGCGTCAAGGCGCGAAGGTGGGCCTGCCTCGCCGAAGCGTTTACCGCGTCAAGGCGCGAAGGTGGGACAATGGTCGGATGCCCTCGCCGAAACAACGCTCTTCTACTGACGCCTTCTCCACTCTCGGCCTCTCTGACGCGCTGGCCGCCACCCTGACGTCGCTCGGCTACGAAGAACCGACGCCGGTGCAGCGCGAAACGATTCCACTGATGCTCGCCGGACGCGACCTTCTTGCGCAGGCGGCGACGGGCACGGGCAAGACAGCGGCCTTCGCATTGCCAATGATTCAGCAGATATCTGCGGCCGACCCCCAGGCTCCTCACACGGCCACTGAAGAAGGCGGAGCGCGTCTGATTCGGAAGGCGCCAAAAAGGCCACCGACATGCGGCGTCGTCCTCGTTCCCACCCGCGAGCTGGCGATGCAGGTCTCCGAGGCGATTCATCGCTACGCCCGCGGCACCGGATTGGCTGTGGTCCCGCTCTACGGCGGCGCCTCCATGCAGCAGCAAATCCGCGCCCTTGACCGCGGCGCCGACATCGTGGTCGCCACGCCCGGACGCGCGCTCGATCACATCCGGCGCAAGACGTTGAATCTCGATGCGGTGCGCGTCCTGGTGCTGGACGAGGCCGACGAAATGCTCGACATGGGCTTCGCCGAAGACATCGAGACGATTCTCCAGGAGACGCCCGACACGCGTCAGACAACCCTGTTTTCCGCCACGATGCCGGCGCGCATCCTGAAGATTGCCGACCGTCACCTGAAGAAGCCGCAGCGCGTGACGATCGCGCGCGAGAAGACAGCGGCTGGGAAGATGCCCCGCGTCCGCCAGCTGGCCTTCATCGTCCGACGCGATCAGAAGCCGGCCGCCCTCGATCGCATCCTCGACATGGAGAACCCTGAGGCAGCACTCGTCTTCTGCCGCACGCGTATCGAAGTCGATACGCTCACCGAAACGCTCAACGCGCACGGCTACCGCGCCGAGGCGCTGCACGGCGGCATGGAGCAGCGGCAGCGTGATGCCGTGATGAACCGCGTGCGCTCGAGCAAGACCGATCTCCTCATCGCCACCGACGTCGCCGCGCGCGGGCTCGACATCGAGCAACTCTCGCACGTCGTCAACTACGACGTGCCGACCTCACCGGAGGGCTACGTCCACCGCATTGGGCGGACGGGACGCGCCGGACGCGAGGGGACGGCCATCACCCTCGCCGAACCGCGCGAGCATCGGCTGCTAAGAAGCATCGAGGCGTTCACCAAGCAGAAGATCGACATGGCCACGGTGCCGACGGTCGCGGACCTGCGGGCGCGTCGCCTCGAGGTCACGCGCGCGTCGATCCGCGAGCACATCGTCGCCGGCGACCTTGATAGCGTGCGAGTTGTGGTGGAGTCGCTGGCAGGAGAATTCGATCTCCTGGATGTGGCGGCGGCGGCGGTGAAGATGGCCCATCAGATGAGTGGAGGGGATCAGGAGGAAGAGGAGATCGTTGCGCCTGCCGTTTCCGCGGACCCAAAGGGTCCGCGCCGCGTGGCAGGCGGCGATTCGCGCCGCGCGTCATCGAGTCTGGGCCCGCGTCGAGGCGGCAACCCTGATAATGTCAAGTTGTTCATCGGCGCTGGGCGGAAGGCGG
>Ga0114129_10009125_pt1 | contig 14137 bp, 10 predicted proteins | sample RhiMetdeltSRZDD1_FD_80071 | JGI IMG/M metagenome (GOLD analysis project Ga0114129, IMG submission 80071) | Populus rhizosphere microbial communities from Tennessee, USA - Rhizosphere MetaG P. deltoides SRZDD1 (version 2) (version 2) | ecosystem: Host-associated > Plants > Roots > Rhizosphere >... | reverse complement strand
CAGGTCGAGTCGCCGCAGAACTTCCTCGGCACAGCTGAGCATGCGTTCGTGCTCATCGGCGCTCTGCTCCGGCGTGGTGATCGAGACCAGCTCCACCTTGGTGAACTGATGCTGGCGGATCATGCCGCGCGTATCCTTGCCGGCGGCACCCGCTTCGGCGCGGAAGCACGGCGTGCAGGCCGTCAACCGGAGCGGCAGCGCGGCTTCCTCGACGATCTCCTCGCGCACGAGGTTGGTCAGCGGCACTTCGGCGGTGGGAATGAGACCCAGACGTTCGTTCCGGAGCGCGGCAACGCGTCCGAGATAGGCAAGCTGGGCTTGGTCGGCAGTGGGAGCCGCAAGTTGATCTTCATCCGCGGCGCTGAGCAGCTCGCCGCGCACGGCCCAGAACTGATCGAACTCGAATTTCGGCAATTGCGCCGTGCCGAACATCGCCGCGTCCCGCACCAGGATCGGCGGACTGATCTCGGTATAGCCGTGCTCGCCCGTGTGCAGGTCGAGCATGAACTGGGCCAGCGCACGCTCGAGCCGCGCCAAGCCTCTTTTCAGGACGACGAAACGAGACCCCGACAATTTGGCAGCGGTTTCGAAGTCCATTTGGCCCAAGGCTTCGCCAAGGTCGAAATGCTGCTTCGGTGCAAACGCATAATCGCGCCGCGCGCCGAAGCGATGCCGTTCCACATTGGCGTTGGCGTCCGGACCGTCGGGAACATCGGCCGCAGGAAGATTGGGGATTTGCGCCAGCCGCCCTTCCAGCTCGGCTTCAGCCTCCTTGGCGGCGGCCTCCAATGCCGGCATGCCGTCCTTGAGTTCCGTCACCTCGGCCATCAGCGCCTGGGCGCGTGCCTCGTCCTTCTTCGCCTTGGCCTGGCCGATCTCTTTCGAGGCCGCGTTGCGGCGCGCCTGCGCCTGTTCCAGCGCGGCGATCGCACCGCGCCGGCGCTCGTCGAGCGCCAGCAAGGCGGACATCAGCGCCTCGGCATCCGACATTCCGCGCCGCTTAAGCCCGCGGGCAAATTCGTCCCGGTGCTCGCGTATCCATCGGATGTCATGCATGGGTGTCTTCTTTGACGGTCCGCAACAGAAATGGACGGTGGCGGAATGGAGGAGGCTGCCCCATCCTTCGAGACGGCCGCTTCGCGGCCTCCTCAGGATGAGGGCGGAAAGAGCGACGTGATTGACGCGCTATTAAACCAATGGGCTGAAAAATCCAGGCCGGATCCGGGCCACGTCACTCCGCCGGATTAGCCTGCGCGGTGGGCGACGAGGTGCCGGCCTTGGCCTTCTTCTCCACCAGGCCGACCGACCAGATTGCCCCCTCGTAGAGAAGCAAAAGCGGCACCGCCAGCGAGAACTGGCTGATCACGTCGGGCGGCGTCAGCACGGCCGCGATGACGAAGGCGCCGACCCAGAAATAACGGCGCTTCTCGCGCAGCATCTGCGCGGTGACGATGCCGATGCGACCCAGCAGTGTGAGGATCACCGGCAACTGGAAGGCGATGCCGAAGGCGAAGATGAGCTTCATCATCAGGGTCAGGTAGTCGTCGACCTTGGGCAGGAGCTCGATCGCCGCCTGCCCGTCGCCGCCGGGCTGCTGCATCGCCAACGAGAACCGCGCGAGCATCGGCCAGACCAGGCCATAGACGCATAGCGCGCCGAGCAGGAAGAACACCGGCGTGAAGATCAGATAGGGCAGGAAGGCATGGCGCTCATTGCGATAGAGACCGGGCGCGACGAACATATAGATCTGCGTCGCCACCACCGGGAAGGAGATGAAAGCCGCCCCGAACATCGCGATCTTGAGCTGGACCACGAAGTATTCCAACAGTCCCGTATAGATGAACTTGGAGTTCTCCGGGCCGGCCACCCACACATAGGGCCAGGTCAGGACGTTGTAGATCTGCTTGGCGAAGAAGAAGCAGAAGACAAGCGCCACGCCGAAGGCGAGAAGCGCCTTGATCAGCCGCGAGCGGAGCTCGATCAGGTGCTCGATGAGCGGCGCCTTGGTGGCTTCGATTTCCTTCTCTTCGTCTTCGCGGTTCATGCCGGCGCGTCCCCCGGCTTTGCGCCGCCGGGCGCTCCGCCGACGAGTTCCTTGTTGCCGACGGCCGGCGGCGTCTCCGGCGAAACCTCGCTAGCCGGCGCATAGGCGCTCGGCATCTCGCTCGCGCCCGACGCGGCGCCTGTCGAGGCTTCGCCGCCCGCCAGTGCCGACGGCGGTTTATCGATCGCGCTTTCGGGCTCCTTGCGCGGTGCTTCGAACGGATCGTATTGCGCGGTCAGCTTGTCGACTTCTTTCTTGAGGTCGGCCATCTCGGCCTCGCGCATCGCCTCCTGAAACTGGCTCTGGAACTCACCCGCCATGCGGCGAATCTTGCCCATCCAGTGACCGAGCGAGCGCAAGGCTCCCGGCAGCTCTTTCGGGCCGATCGCAATCAGGGCAACGACGGCGATGACGACAAGCTCGCTCCAGCCGATGTCGAACATGACGTCATCAACTCCGACGCGCTATCGGCGCGACCGCCGTCCGGCGCCGTGTCGTCGCTGCGGAAAAATCACATCGGCGCCACAAGGCGTGGCCCTCGCCTTAACCATCCGGCACGATCGTCGAAGATCAGGCGGTGCCACCTTCGAACCGCTTCTCGGTCGCCGCGCGGTTCTGCAGATCGCCGGCAGGCTTGGTGCCCGTGGCGGTCGCCGGCTGATGGTCGATGGTCTTGACGGGCTCCGGCTCGGTCTTGGCGGCCTCGTCCTCGCTCATGCCCTTCTTGAACGCCTTGATGCCTTGGGCGACGTCGCCCATCAGCTCGGAAATCTTGCCCCGTCCGAACAGCAGGAGGACCACCGCGATGACGATGATCCAATGCCATATGCTTAATCCACCCATCGCGAATACCTCCGCAACGCCGCCGACGCGGCGCGAAACACTTGCTTTGTTCACGTGGAACCTAGGCTTCGGACGCGGCAAAAACAAGGACTTCGGCCGGATCGATCTCGATCCCGACCTCGTCCTTGGGAGCGAAGGCGATCGTCTCGCGCGTGCGCCCTTTGAGCGGGGAATCGAGCCCCTCGACGGCGACCTCGAACATGTCGACCACGCCGAGGAAACGCCGCCGCTCCAGCCGGCCCGGGATGCGGTTCCCGGCCGGACGCAGCTTCACGCCGGTCGGACGGACCGCCACGATCGCCGGCGCTCCGTCCGCCAATCCGGGGGCGGCGAATGGGCCCAGCGGGGTCGCCACTTTCCCACCCTCGACGGTGCCCGATATTTCGTTGAGCTCGCAAAAGAAGCGCGCGACGAAAAGATCCGCCGGACGGCGGTAGATCACTTCGGGAAGATCAGCCTGAACGAGACTGCCTGCCCGCATCAGCGCGATGCGGTCGGCCATGCGCAGCGCCTCTTCCGGGTCGTGTGTAACAATGACGCAGGTGACGCGGCTCTCGCGCAACACTGCAAGCGTGTCCTCGCGCACCTCTTCGCGCAGGCTGCGATCCAATCCGGAGAACGGCTCGTCCATCAGGAGAATGCTCGGCCGCGGCGCAACCGCACGCGCCAGCGCCACGCGCTGCTGTTCGCCACCGGACAGCATGTGCGGATAAGCGTCGGCATAATCGGCAAGGCCGACGCGCTCCAAGGCGAGCCGTGCTTCCGCCACCGCATCCTCGCGCGGCAGCCGTTTGAGCCCGAACATGACATTGGCGAGGTTGGTCAGGTGCGGAAACAGCGCGTAGTCCTGGAACATCAGCCCGACGCCGCGCTGTTCGGGGGGCAGGAAGCCGCCTGCGCCGGAGACCTCGCGCTCGTTGATGAGAATCCGTCCGGCATCGGGCACGGCGACGCCGGCGGCGAGCCGCAACGCGGTGGTCTTGCCGCAGCCGGAATGCCCGATCAGGACAACGATTTCGCCGGGCGCAATATCGAGGCTGAAGCGCGACACCGACGGCACGTCGCCATAGCGGTGGCTGACGTCGTCATAGGTAAGCCGGGCCGCAATGGTGGCGGGGGTCCGTCCCCGGTGACCGCGATGTCGCAACCAGCGGGACGAACCCGCCTCGCGGTCGGGCAACGGCTTAATCCTCGACTCGCGACGGCGGCGGGGCGAGGCCGAGATCGAGATCGCCCGGCTCCAACGGATCTTCGTCCTCGCGCAGGCTGGGGTCGTCGGACGGGGCCGGAACGGAGAATCCGGCCGGCAGCCGGCCGTCGAACAGGCCGGCGCCTTTGAGCTCCTCCAGGCCCGGCAAATCGGCCAGCATCTCGAGCCCGAAATGACTGAGGAACGCTTCGGTCGTGCCGAACGTGATCGGTCGGCCCGGAGTTTTGCGGCGGCCGCGCGGACGGATCCAGCCGGTCTCGAGCAGCACGTCGAGCGTCCCCTTCGAGGTGGTGACGCCGCGAATCTCCTCGATCTCGGCACGCGTCACCGGCTGGTGATAGGCGACGATCGCCAGCGTCTCCAACGCCGCGCGAGAGAGCTTGCGCGTCTCAACCGCGTCGCGCGCCAGCAGCCAGGCGAGGTCATTGGCGGTGCGAAACGTCCATTTGCCGGCGACGCGGACCAGATTGACGCCGCGGGTGGAATAGGCCTCTTCGAGGCGCGCAAGCGCGGCGCCGATGTCGATGTTTTCCGGCAGGCGCCCCGCAAGGGTCTCGGCATCGAGCGGCTCCGCCGAGGCAAACAGCATCGCCTCCAACAGGCGCAGATGCTCCGCGCGGAGCTCGGCCGGCGGCTCATCGGGGATCGCGTGGCGTTGGGCCAGATGGGGCATGCTTACGATCCTCTGTCTGCGGCGGGCGGTGGCGCGGCGCCGCCGGCGTCGTTCGCGGCCGTGTCGATCGCCGCGCGTTTACGCACATAGAGCGGTGCGAATGCGGCGTGTTGATGGACCTCGAGGAGGCCTTCACGCACGAGCTCGAGGCTCGCCGCAAAGCTCGACGCCAGCGCCGTCGCCCGCTGCGACGGCTCGACCACGTAGGCGATCAGATACTCGTCGAGGCGAGCCCAGTCGGTCGTCGCTCCAAGCAGCCGGTCAAGGGCGACGCGCGCCTCCGCCAGCGACCACACCGACCGCTGCCGCACCTGAACGCGCGCCAGCGCATGCTTCTGCCGCTGGTTCGCATAGGCGGAGAGAAGATCGTAGATGGTCGCGCTCCATTGCGGGCGCTTGATGTCGACGATCGGCTCGGGCGCTCCACGCGCAAACACGTCGCGCGAAAGCTGCGGCCGACTCATGAGCTGCTCGGCGATGGCACGGAAGGCTTCGAGCCGACGCAGGCGAAGCGCCAGCGAGTTGGCCATGTCCTCGGCACTCGGACCGGCACTCTCATTCGTCTCCGGCAGCAGCAGCCGCGATTTGAGATAAGCAAGCCACGCGGCCATGACGAGATAGTCCGCGGCAAGCTCCAGCCGCAGCCGACGCGCTTGCTCGATGAAGGCGAGATACTGATCGGCGAGCGCCAGAATGGAGATCTTCGCAAGATCGACCTTCTGCTGCCGTGCCAGCATCAGCAGAAGATCGAGCGGCCCTTCGAAACCTTCGACGTCGACGATCAGCGCCGGCTCGTCCGAGCTGCGATCGGCCACCGCTTCAGTGACGAACGGAAGATCGCTCATGACACAAGCACCTGCGCGCCGGCCGCCGGCCGCGCCATCAACTCGGCAAGCTCGGCCCGCGCGGCGCGCTCATCAATGTCGGTAGGCGGCCGCCGCGCCGCCAGAGCGGCGGCAGCGCGCCGTGAAGCGGCGCCGGCGAGCGGCGGCGTCGCTTCCGCCACCGCCTGCATTTCGTCCAGCTGGCCGTTGCAGTGGAGAACGAGATCGCAGCCGGCGGCGAGCGCCGCGCGCGTGCGCTCGGCGAGCGTTCCGCTCAGCGCACCCATCGAGATGTCATCGCTCATCAAGGCGCCCGAGAACCCGATCGACCCGCGAATCACTTGCTCAATCATAATCCGCGAAGCGGTTGCCGGCGCGTCCGGATCGCAGGCTGTGAACACGACATGCGCGGTCATTCCCAACGGCAGGTCCTTGAGCGCGCGGAAGGCGGCAAAATCGGTGGCGTCCAGGGTCGCGCGATCGGTGGTGACGACCGGCAGCCGCTTGTGGCTGTCGGCGTTGGCGCGGCCATGGCCGGGGAGATGCTTGAGCACCGGGAGAACCCCGCCCTGCAACAGTCCCTCCGTCAGCGCGGCCGCGATGGCGGCAACCTTCGACGGGGTGTCGCCATAGGCGCGATCGCCGATGATGCTGTCAGCCCCGGCAACCGGGACGTCGCCGAGCGGAAGGCAATCGACTTCGATACCGAGCCGATGGAGATCGGCGGCGATCAGCCGTCCGCCGAGCTGCGCGGCCCGCAATCCGATCGGCGGATCCTCATCATAGAGGCGCCCATAGGCAGCGCCCGGCGGATAGGCCGGCCAGTGTGGCGGCCCGAGCCGCTGCACCCGTCCGCCCTCCTGATCGACGAGAACCGGCGCATCGGCCTGCCCGAGCGCCTCGCGCGCCTCCGCCACCAGGCGGCGCACCTGACCGGGATCCTCGACATTGCGCTTGAACAGGATCACGCCCCAGGGCTCGGCGGCGCGCAGGAAGGCGCGCTCGTCCGCCGTCAGGGTCAGGCCGGCCAGACCGGTGATGAAGGCGCGACTCATGGCGGCGGATTAACCCGCGTCCGCCGCAAGGGTCAAGCTGAACGGCGGTCCCGCAAGGCAGAAAAGCCTTTTTTCCGAACAGCCTAGCCCGGCCGCCCGAGGGCAGCGAGGAAGATCAGTTTCGCTGCACCAGGCACTGGCCGCCGGCGCTCTTGAGGCTGCTGCACATTTCCTGGGCCTGCTCCGCGGTGGCGAAGGGACCGACCTGGGCGCGGTAGTAGACGCCCTTCTCGCCAAGATCGGCGCGCCGCACCGTCACGTGGTGGCTTCCGAGCACGCTCGGATATTTCTGCTGCAGCGCCTTGAACGAGGCCTGGGCATCCGACTCGCTGCGCTGCGAGGCAACCTGCACCACGTAACCGCCGGCTTCCGCCGCGGGCGCGCGGGCGGGAACCGTCGTGGTGGCGACGGAGCGGGTCACCGGCGCCGCGGCCGGTGCGGGTGCCGGGGCCGTGGTAGTGGTCGCGATGGAACGGGTCACGGGCGCCGCAGCCGGTGCGGGCGCCGCAGCCGGCGGAGGCGCGCTGGCGATCCGGGTATTCGCGGCCGACGGCGGCGGCGATGCGGGCTGGTTCGGCCGGATGGTTTCGGTACGGACCTTTTTCGGCTCGGCCCCGGCCAGTGCCGGCGGGGGCGGAACCGCCGGAAGGATCGAGCCCGTGGATGTGGGCGCCGGGAGCATGGCGGAGGCCGGGCCGGTCTGACGAACGGCCGTATTCGGATCGACCGGCTGCTCCTCGCGGGTGACGACCCGCTCCGCGCTCCGATCGTCGACGCGATCGTAGATCGGCTTGGTCATCTGGGCGCTGCTGTTCTGCCCGGCAGGAACCACCTTGGTCGGGGTCTGCTCGGCCAGGACCACCTTCGGTTCGGTGGCTGGACCGGCAGGGCTGGTCCAGGCGCGGTAGCCGAACAAGCCGGCCGTGGCGACGAATGCCAGCCCGACCACCGTGGCAACCGTGCGCAGACCGCCGCGCCGTTTCTCCGGCGGCGGTTCGTCGTAGCCTTCCTCGGCGTAGCCCTGCCCGTCATCGTAATAGGCATCGGTTTGATAGGCGTCGTGGGCCTGGGCGTCGTAGCGGGGATCGTCCTCGTAATACTGGTCACCATAGGCGGCGTAGTGATCCGGAGGCTGATCTTCCTCGGCCGGCTCGCGCGCTTGCGGCGGTGCCAGCCATCCCGGCGAGGCATGCCGCTCCTCGGCCGGCTCTGCCGGTGCAGCGTTCCGGCTGCTGGGCCGGCCCAGCTTGGCGAAGGGGTCCTCCTGACCAATCAGCCGCGCGAGCTCGGTCAGCGGATCGTTCTTGGCCCCAGCCGTTGCCGGCTCGTAGGCGTCATCGGTCCGTGCAGGTCGAAAACTGGTGTCTCGTGCCATACTCATACTACCACCGGCTCAGGATCCACTGGGCATCCTGCAGGCGGCGCCATTGCCGCGACTCACGCCGCAAAGGCCCCCTGCTTGGGGATTACCTCATCTCCTCAGGCGCCTCAACGCCGAGCAAGCTCAGCCCGGACGCCAGAACCGTCCTGACACCTTCAACAAGTGCAAGGCGGGCCATCGTTATTTGTGGATCATCAAAGATAATGAAGCGTAAATATGGCACGTCTTTCCCACGCGTCCACAAAGCATGGAACTGGCTCGCCAGCTCATAGAGATAGAAGGCGATCCGGTGCGGCTCATGGGCGGCGGCCGCCGCCTCGACCGTGCGCGGATAGGCGGCGATTTTCTTCATCAGGCCGATTTCGTCTTCATCTTCAAGGCGTTCCGGCTGCGCTTGGGCGAGAAAGGCGGCCCGCTGGCGGTCGTCCTGCGGCAGGTCGGGGATGACCTCGTGGGCATTGCGGAACACCGACCGGGCCCTGGCGTGGCCGTACTGCACGTAGAAGACCGGGTTGTCGCGTGACTGCTCGATGACCTTGGCGAGGTCGAAATCGAGCACCGCGTCATTCTTGCGGTAGAGCATCATGAAGCGCACGGCGTCGCGGCCGACCTCGTCCACGACCTCGCGCAGGGTGACAAAGTCTCCCGCGCGCTTCGACATTTTCACCGGCTCGCCGGCGCGCAGCAGCCGCACCAGCTGGACGATCTTGACGTCGAGCTCGGCGGAACCGCCGGTCAGCGCCCTCACGGCGGCCTGCACGCGCTTGATGTAACCGCCGTGATCGGCGCCCCAGACGTCGATCATGTTGCGGAAGCCGCGCTCGAACTTGGAGCGGTGATAGGCGATGTCGGAGGCGAAATAGGTGTAGCTGCCATCGGACTTGAGCAGCGGCCGATCGACGTCGTCACCGAAGTCGGTGGCGCGGAACAGGCTCTGGTCGCGATCTTCCCAGTCTTCGACCGGTTGCCCTTTGGGCGGCGGCAGCCGGCCTTCATAGATCAGTCCTTTGGCGCGCAGCTCGGCGATGGTGGCCGCGACCGCTTTGCTCTCGGCCAACGCGCGCTCGGAAAAGAACACGTCGTGGTGAACGTTGAGAACGGCGAGGTCGTCGCGGATCTGCGCCATCATCATGTCGATGGCCTTGTCGCGCACGATCGGCAGCCACGCCTCCTCCGGCAGACGTGCGAGTCGATCGCCATGCTCGGCGGCAAGCACGGCGCCGACCGGCTTGAGATAATCGCCCGGATAGAATCCCTCCGGGATCTCGCCGATTGGTTCGCCGAGCGCCTCGCGGTAGCGCAGAAAGGCCGAGCGGGCGAGCACGTCCACCTGGGCGCCGGCATCGTTGATGTAGTACTCGCGCGTCACCGCATATCCGGCGAAGCTCAGGAGGTTGGCGAGCGCATCTCCGAACACCGCGCCGCGCCCATGGCCGACATGCATTGGCCCGGTCGGATTGGCGGAGACGTATTCGACATTGACCTTCTCGTCGCGACCGACGTCGCTGCGGCCGAATTCGCTGCCGGCGGCGATCGCGGTGTGCAGGAGGTCGATCCACACCGTCCTGTTCAAGGTGAGATTGATGAAGCCGGGTCCGGCCACCTCCACGCGGCTGACGAGCGGATCAGCGGAGAGCGCGCCGGCGATCTGCTCGGCCAGCTCGCGCGGCTTCCGTCCGGCTTCCTTCGCCAACACCATGGCGGCGTTGGTCGCCATGTCGCCATGGGCGGCATCGCGGGGCGGCTCGACGAGCACGCGCGACTTGCCGATGCCGGCCGGCAGCGTGCCGGCCGCGCTCAGCCGATCGATTGCCCCGTGTACGGAATCCAACACGGCGGCGAAGACGTTATGCGAACCGACCATGCGGGAGGCGAAAGCTACGAGCCGGTGAAAAGGCGGCGCGGCCTAACTCAATTCCGGGGTCGAGTCAAAGTGGCGCGCGTGCTCGACCAGCGCATAGCGGTCGGTCATTCCGGCGATGAAATCGGCGACTCGACGCGCGCGTTCGCTCTCGTCGGCGACGGCAAAGCCATGCGCCCATTCCAGCGGCATGGCATCCGGCTTCTCCATGAACCGGCGAAACAGATCGTGCACGACCTGCTCGGCATCTTCCATGATGCGGGCAATTCGCGGATGGCGGTACATGCGGGAGAAGAGGAAGCGCTTGATCTCGGCATCGGCTTCCAGCATCTCCGACGAGAAGCCGATGACGGGCGCCGACGCCGCCCGCACCTCGTCGGGCGAGCGCGGCCCGAGACGCGCCAGCCGCCGCCGCGACTCGCCGATGACGTCTTCGATCATCAGGGTGATTACGCGGCGGATCAGCTCGTGCACGAGGCGCGGGCTTTCCAAGCCGAGATATTTCGTCCGGATGTCGTCGATGACTCGGCCGAACAGGTCCACGTCGGCAAGGTCGGCGAGGTCGAACATGGCGGCGCGCAGCCCGTCGTCGGTGTCGTGGGTGTCGTAGGCGATGTCGTCGGCAATGGCCGCAACCTGCGCCTCGGCACTGGCATAGGTCGAAAGCCCCAGGTCGTGTCGCTCGTTGTAGAATCGGATCGCCGGAGAGATGCCGTGCTCGGCATAGCGTCCGACCGCAACTCCGCTGCGATCGGTGAGCGGGCCGTTATGCTTGACGATGCCTTCGAGCGTTTCCCAGGTCAGATTGAGGCCGTCGAACTCGGCATAGCGGCGTTCCATCAAGGTCACGACGCGGAGCGTCTGCGCATTGTGATCGAAGCCGCCGAATTTCGCGAGGCAGCGGTTGAGCGCCCGCTCGCCGGCATGGCCGAACGGCGGGTGGCCGAGATCATGGGCGAGCGCCAACGCCTCGGCGAGATCCTCGTCAAGGCCGAGGGCGCGGGCGAGCGCGCGGGCGATCTGCTGGACCTCGAGCGTGTGGGTCAGACGCGTACGGTAATGGTCGCCCTCGTGGAAGACGAAAACCTGGGTCTTGTGCTTGAGCCGGCGAAAGGCGGTCGAATGGATGATGCGGTCGCAATCGCGGCGAAACGCGTTGCGGGTGGGGCTGTCCTCCTCGGAAACAAGGCGCCCGCCGCTGGCGCGGGGGTCGGCCGCATAGGGGGCGCGCGCCATGCCGTCCGCCACCGCCATCGCATCCGCCGCTCGTTGACCGCAAGCTCCCGCGCACTTACCTATCTGGAACAGGCCTGTCCACGGCTGCGTCTGTGGCCGTTCCGGGTGGAGATCATGACCGTCACCGTCAGCGCACGCGCGGCACGCCGTATCGGCGAGATCCTCAAGGGGGAAGCCGAAGGGGCGATGTTGCGCGTCAGCGTGGAAGGCGGCGGCTGCTCCGGCTTCCAGTACAAATTCGACATCGAACGCAGCAAGGCCGACGACGACGTCGTGATCGCGCAGGACGGCGCGACCGTGCTGATCGATCCGGTGTCGCTCAATTTCATGGCCGGCGCCGAGATCGATTTCGTCGACGATCTGATCGGCGCCTCGTTCCGTGTCAACAATCCGCAGGCGACCGCCTCGTGCGGCTGCGGCACCAGCTTCACCGTCTAAAGATCTGCAGGAGCACAGCTTTCTTCCTCACCCTTGGGAGCCGCCGAAGGCGGCGTCTCGAAGGGTGTAGGCCGAGGCCGCCGCATCCTTCGAGACGCGCTCCTCAGCATGAGGCGGGAAGCACGCGTGCAGCTGCGCTTATTCCGCCGCGATGGCGCGCGGCTTCTCGACCTCGGGAATCTCCTCGACCTGCGGTTCGAGCGTGCGCTTCAGGCGCCGGTCGATGCGGTCGAGATAGAGATAGATCACCGGCGTGATGTAGAGGGTGAGAAGCTGCGACAGGCACAGGCCTCCCACCACCGCGACGCCGAGCGGCTGGCGCAGCTCGGCGCCGGCGCCGGTGCCGAGCGCGATCGGCAGGCTGCCGAAGATCGCCGCGAAGGTGGTCATCATGATCGGGCGGAACCGCAGCATCGCGGCCTCGCGGATCGCCGCCTCCGCACCGATGCCGACGCGCCGCCGCTCGATGGCGAAATCGACCATCATGATGGCGTTCTTCTTGACGATTCCCACCAGCATGACGATGCCGACCATGGCGATGACGCTGAGGTCCATCGAAAACATCATCAGCGTCAGCAGGGCGCCGACGCCGGCCGAGGGCAAACCCGAAATGATGGTGATCGGGTGAATGAAGCTCTCGTACAGGATGCCCAGGATCACATAGGCGGCAAAGATCGCGGCCAGGATCAGGACCCACTGGCCTTTCAGCGCATCCTGAAACACCTGCGCGGTGCCCTGGAAGCCGGTGGTGACCGTGGCCGGCAGGCGCTCGTCGCGTTCGAGCTTCTGGATGGCGTCAACCGCCTGGCCGAGCGAATAGCCCGGAGCGAGATTGAACTGTATGGTCACCGCCGGCTGCTGACCCTGGTGATTGACTTGCAGCGGCCCGACGCTCGGCACGAAATTGGTGACCGCGGAGAGCGGAACCACCGGCCCTTGCAGGGTGCCAACGCCGCTGATGCCGCCGCCCGGCGTATTGGCGCCGCCGCCGGCGCCGGCATTCGTCTTCAAGAAGATTTTCGACAGGCCTGAGAGATCGGCCTGAAATTCGGGCAGGCTCTCGAGGATCACCGGGTAGTCGTTGGAGGGCGTGTAGATCGTGGCCACCTGCCGGCTGCCGAATGCGTTGAACAGCTCCTGGCGGATCTGGTCCACGGTGACCCCGTAGACCGCGGCCTTCTCGCGGTCGATCTCGATCGTCAGCTGGGGATTCTTGACATAGAGGTCGGTGGTGACGTCCTGCACGCCTTCGAACTTGGCGATCTTGTCGCGCAGCTCCGGGGCGACCCGGTAGAGCGTGTCGGTATCGCTTGACTGCAAGGTGTACTGATACTGGCTCTTGGAGATGCGCCCGCCGATATTGATGTTCTGGATGTTCTGGAAATACACGGCGATGCCCGGAACGGCGCTGGCCGAACGGCGCATGCGTTGGATCACCTGGCTCGAGGTTTCCTTGCGTTGTGCCTTGGGCTTCAAGGCGACGAACATGCGCCCGTAATTGGTCGTCGCGTTCGGCCCTCCGACGCCCACGGTCGAGTTGACATATTCGACCGCCGGGTCGGCGCGGACGATCGCCGCGACCTTGGCCTGATGCTCCGACATCGACTGGAAAGAGATGTCGGTAGCCCCTTCGGTTACCCCGACCAGAAGGCCGGTATCCTCGGTCGGGAAGAAGCCTTTCGGCACGACGATATAAAGCCAGATCGTGGCGCCGATCGTGGCGAAGGTGATGAGCAGCATCCCGAGCTTGTGCCGCAGCACGCGATCGAGGGTCCATTCGTAGGTGCGAAGCCAGCCGTTGAACATCGCCTCGAAGGCGCGCAGCACGAAGTTCGGCTTCTTTTCGTGCCCGTCGTGGCTGCGCAGGACGCGCGCGCACAGCATCGGTGTCAGGGTCAACGAGACGAAGCCGGACACCACGATCGCCACCGAGATCGTCACGGCGAACTCACGGAACACGCGGCCGACCACACCACCCATGAGCAGGACGGGGATGAACACGGCAATGAGCGAGAAGGTGATCGAAATGATGGTGAAGCCGATCTCGCGCGCGCCCTTGAGCGCGGCCTCGAAGGGGCGCATGCCGCCTTCGATGTGACGCATGATGTTTTCCAGCATCACGATCGCGTCGTCGACGACGAACCCGACCGACAGGGTGAGCGCCAGCAGCGTCATGTTGTTGATGGAAAAGCCGAACGCGTACATCGCCGCGCAGGTGCCGATGAGGGAGATCGGCACCGCCAGCGCCGGGATGATGGTCGCCGACGCCGAGCGCAGGAACAGGAAGATCACCAGGATGACCAGCGTGATGGCGATCCCCAGCGTCTCCTGCACGTCGACCACCGACTGACGGATCAGCACCGAGCGGTCCATCAGGACCTGCATGCGGATCGAGGCCGGCACCTGGGCGCGGAAGCCCGGCAGCTTGTCGCGTACGGAATCGACGACCTCGACCGTATTGGCGTCCGGCTGCCGCTGAACGGCCAGCACGATCGCGCGGTCGCCATTGAACCAGCTTGCGATCTTGTCGTTCTCGACGCTGTCGATGACGCGGGCAATTTCCTGCAGCTTG
>Ga0114129_10009124_pt1 | contig 14138 bp, 4 predicted proteins | sample RhiMetdeltSRZDD1_FD_80071 | JGI IMG/M metagenome (GOLD analysis project Ga0114129, IMG submission 80071) | Populus rhizosphere microbial communities from Tennessee, USA - Rhizosphere MetaG P. deltoides SRZDD1 (version 2) (version 2) | ecosystem: Host-associated > Plants > Roots > Rhizosphere >... | reverse complement strand
CGGCCTCGAAGTCGTCGAAGAAGACCTCGGTCGCCGGAGAACTATCGACGGCGAAGACCAGGTCGTCCTGGTCGTTGTAGGCGCCCGCGGCGCAGGGCGAGGCACTACCCTGGTAGCGGAACCGCGCGCGCACGGCCTGCAGCGCCCCTGAAGGCAAGGCGTAGGTGGCCGAAAGCGTCTGCGCTCCCGCGGCCGCGGGTGTGAGGGTGCTGATGAGCGTCCAACTCGGATTGCTGGCGTCGGCAGCGTAGTAGAGGTCCAGCTTGTCCGCGGTGGGCATCGTCCAGGCCCAGACGGTGGCGGTGATGCGTACGGTCTTGCCGGGTGCGAAGCTGGTGCCGTCGGTGGTGGCCACCAGGATGCGGTCGTTGGACTCGTCGATGTGGAAGGTCCCCGCGGTCCCGTCGGCGCAGGAGTCGCCAATCGTGTTGGGCTGGTTTGGCTCGGGGCCCTTGCCGTCGCGCCCGAGCAGGAGGCTCGGGCCGGAGTCGCAGGAGGTGCCCACCGTTGCGCAGCGAGGGGCCTGCAGGACGGCGTCGAACTCGGCAGTCTGGCCACCGCCGCCGTCTCCGGTCACCTGCAAGGTCATCCCGAAGGTGTGGCTGAGCGCCCCGCTCGTGCCCTGGACCTGGAACGAGTGCGCTCCGATGGCGGTGGTGCCGGCCACCGACACGGTCAGCGTGCTGTTGACGCTTCCTCCCGCCGGCGGCGTCACCGGATCCGGGGCGAAGCTGCAGCTGGCGCCGGCCGGAAGGCCCGTGCAGGCGAGGTCCACGGCGGCGGTGAAGCCGTTCTCCGAGGAGACGCTGCAGGTGCTGTTGCCGCTGCCGCCCTGCGCGACGCTCACGCTGGAAGGACTGCAGCTCATGGCGAAGTCCGGGTTTGTGGGAGGAGCGGGTGTCGCGCTCACGCAGGAGCTGGCGCGGCCGTAGCAGGCCGAGGAGGCGCCGGCGGCGACCACGTTGTAGTAGTAGGGACGCCCGTTCGCCACCTGGGTGTCGGTGTAGCTCGTGCCCGTGACCTCGGCGATCAACGTCTTGCCGAAGTTGCAGCCCGCGTGACCTTCCGTGCGGAAGACCCAGTAGCGCGTCGCTCCCGAGACCGCGGTCCAGGAGAGCGCGACCGAGGAGTTGCCGGGGGTGGCCTGGAGCGTCGCCGCCGCCGTCGGCCCGCCCGTGCAGCCGCTATTGACGGGCGTGGGCGTGGAACAGGCAATGCCGTGGCGGTTGAAGGCGGCGAAGATCGCGGTCATGTGGGGCGTTCCGTCGGCGAGGTTCCCGTTGTCGTCGTCCGCGGTCAGCCACTGCATGTAGGCGTTCGCCGACGCGCAGCCGCTCGAGGAGGAGCCGCAGCTGCAGGCGTGCCAGGCCCCGATGTTGCCGCTGCCCTGGTAGAAGATCTTGTTGCCGACGATGAACGCGGTCTGGTTGTCGTAGTTGAATGGGGCCGACTGCAGATCGCGCGCGACCAGGTCCCAGGCCGCCTGGCGCGAGGGGGCGGCCGCGCAGTGCACCTGCCGGCCGCACGGGCCGGGCCGCAGGAAGTCACGGTCGCAGGCGCTGCACACAAAGCCCAGAGCCGTGTCGGGCGTCTGGTCGGCGTGTTTCATCCAGTCGGTGTCGCGCACGCCCGAGCAGTCGAGCGCGCAGTGCGCGGGCCCGGACATGGCCTCGTTGGTGTTGAAGCCGGTGCCGTCGGCGGTCTGGCCGCAGCCGCGGTCGAGAGTTTCAAAGAAGCCATGCCCCACGCAGGAGGTCTGCAGGCGGTAGATGGCCGCGACGTCGGCGTAGGCCTCGCTGGAGTTGCTGAGGCCGCCGCCCGCGTCGTTGTCGTCGAGAGCGTGGCCCCATTCGTGGTCGAAGACGCCCGCGATCTCGCCGGTGTTGCGACAGCCGCCCCCCGAGCGAAAGAAGTTGATGCTTCCGAAGTTATAGAAGGCGTTGCAGGTCTGGTTGAGGTTGACGTTGGTGGTGATGCGGCGCGTCAGCCAGGCGTTGCCGGGCAAGAAGCCGCGCGCCAGCTCCGCGATCCTGTTGACCTCGTAGAAGGCGGACCGCGATGCGGGCGTGTTCCCCGCCGACGCCCCGCCAGAGGTGCAGTCGTGATCGCCGTTTTGGCCGCCCAGGTCGAGGTCGCCCGTGGTGGAGCTCTCGCTCACGCTGCCACAGGTGTCGACGATGTCCACGTACTTGCCGGTGAGGGTGGTGCTCACCGTCCCGCCCGTGTAGTCGAAGATGCCGGCGCTGTTCGTGAAGTTGGCCGGCGCGGGGAGCCCGGTGTCCGCGAAGGGCATCGGCCAGCCGGTCTGCATCGTCCCGCACTGGGCGGGATTGGGGCAGATCTCCGTGTTGGTGAGCGGGTAGACCGCGCCCGTGATCGGGCGCTCCTCGTACTGGTTGAGGTCCACGAAGGCGATCACCTCGCCAGTGTGGGCGTCTAGCATGACCTCCCAATGGGCCACATCCGGGGGACGCTGGAAGACGAACGTCCACACCAGGCGGTGCCCGTAGCCACCGCCCAGCGGACCGGCGAAGCCCTCGCCGTGCTGGTGCTCGGGCGGCGCGAACGGGACGATCTCGAGCTGCGGCTCGCGCACGAGCACGTCTTCGCTCGAGCGGCCGTCCGCGAAGGCGAAGCCTTGAGCCAGAGCCATTTCAGCCGCCAAAGTCGGGACCGCCCCGATGCTCACGGGGCCCCAGGATTCCGTCCCGATCACGACGAGGTTGCCGTGGCTGATGCTGGCGGCAATCCGCGCGTCGCGGACCGGGACCCCCTGGTGAACCTGCGGGATGCTGATCTGCCAGAGGTCTTCGGTCACCTGCGTCGCGCGCACCGGCCCGAGCTGCCGTGTGTCGACGCCCAGGACGTCCTTGTGGGTCGCAATGAATCGATGCATCGCGCTCCCGACCACCTGGGCGTTCACCTGCTGGACCGGCATCCCCAGCCGCGCGCCGAGCTCCACCAGGGTCAGCTGGTTGCCCACACCGTCTCCCGGGATCAACGGGAACGATCCGATCAGGTTGGCTGCTGCTCCCGATCGAGGATCGATGTAGGCCCGCGTCCGGGGCTTTGCGGGATTCTCGCCCTGGGCGAGGAGGTAGCCCTCCCAGGCCGCCCGGCTCGGCAGGTTGACGAGCGCTTCCTCGAGAGGCACGTGCGAGCTGCTGATGTAGAGCTCGGGCCGGGCGAATGCCTTTTGATCAAGGGAAGTGCGCGATTCCTTCGGAGTGGCGGCCCCCCCCGCCGTGGCCAGGAGGACCCCCACGACCAGCAGGGATCCAACGCGGCGGGTGGACGGACTGGCGGCGTGCGTCATGGTGGACTCCTCATGCCTGGCCCGCGCTCGTGAAGGCAATCCCGCAGGCGGCGTTGCACTCTTGATTCGAGGCACTCTCCATTGCTGCGGCAGCGTCCTCGAACAACCGACACGGCTACAGAGCAAGGGGGAAGCCAAAGGCGTGTTTCAGAGACTGGCTTGCTTGTCTGCGATCGCGGGGGAGGATAAGTGAGGCGTACGACGCCGTCATCACCCCCGAGTACGGCCTCGTCGTAGTACCGGGGTACCAGCTCTCGGTGCGCCGGCCCGAGATCGCTTGAGGTGCGGCGGGACTAGAGCGAGGCCCGCAGTCGTTCGGCCGCTCGCGGGTCGAGGGCTTCGAGACGGGTCTGGGCGTCGGTCACGGTCGCGGTGCGGCCCGCCATCGCCGCCGCCTGGGCGAGCCCGCACCAGGCCTCGACGGACTCGGGGCTGAGCGCGAGGGCTCGTTCATAAGCCCGGATCCCCTTCTCGCCCTGGCCGAGCTCGCGATAGAGCGCCCCGACCTGGCACCAGACCGGCGCGAGGTCCGGCTTCAGCCTGACCACACGATGAAAGGCGGTCTTGGCCTCCGCGAGGCGGTGGTGCTTGTGGTGCAGAAGCGCCAGGCCGTACCAGGCCTTGACGTGGTCGGGCTCGAAACGCACGGCCTCCTGGAACGCGTCCACCGCCTGCTCGTCCTCTCCCCGTTTACGGTACATCACGCCCATTTCGTACCAGGCGTCTCCGGGGGTGGGGGCGACCGCCAGCTTGCGCCGCGGCTGCTGTCTCGTCGCGCCCGGCCCTTCGTCGGCCGCAGCGAGAGCGGGCAGGTGGGTCCGGGCGAACTCCTCGGCCGTCGCGGGATCCAGGATCGCGAGCTGATGGTGGACCTCTAGAGCCCCATCACGGTTGCCCTTGGCGAGGTAGGCGCGGCCCAGGCCGCACCAGGCGTCAGGGTCGTGAGGCTTGAGGTGGATCGCCTCGAGGAAAGCAGCGATGGCTTCGTCGGGCCGACCCTGCTCGCGCAGCACCACGGCGAGGCCGTACCAGGTCGAGGCGCGACGCGGGTTCACCCGAACCGCCCGCCGGTAGGCTTCGATCGCCTCGTCGTCCTCGCCGGCTTGCTCGCTGAGCATCGCAAGCTGGCGCCAGAGCTGCTCCTGGGCGGGATCGAGCCGAAGCGCCTCGCGGCAAGCGGCGAGCGCTTCCTCCTTGCGGCCTCGCTTCGGGAGGACGGCGGCGAGTCCGGCCCACGCCTCTGCGAGCTCGGGCCGGTGCTGCACCGCCGCGCGATACGCCTCGATCGCTTCGTCGAGCCGCCCCTGCCGGCGATGCAAGCTGCCGAGGTTGCTCCAGGCGACCGCCTCGCCGGGTTTCAGGCGCGCTACCGCGCGAAACGCCGCCGTTGCCAGGTCCAAGCGGTTCGCCGCCTCATGCAGCATGCCCAAGGCACCCCACGCCTCAACGTGATCAGGCTGGAGCGCGACCACCTTCTGGAGCTCGGCGCATGCCGCGCGGCTATCGCCGCGCTGGGCAGCCGCAAGGCCCGCCCCAAAGGCGACGGCCGCGGCAGGACTTCGCAAGGGGCGCACGCGCGCCTCCCGAAAGACCGGCCGATAAGCCCACCGTGAAACGTGCTCGAGGGCCGAAGGATTCGTCGCCATGACTGCCTCGCTTGCCGAAACGTCCACGCCCGATCAGGACGAGCGAGGCGACTCCTGCCCCGCCCACCTCCGCGCTCCCCGAGTAGGCTCGCCGCTCCCGCGGACTCTTGCGGGCTTGTTCTGCGAGTGACTTCTCGATGCGCTCTTGCAGCCAAGGGTCCTCCTATTTGCGCGTCGATCTTGTGTCAGGGGTCACACATCACGCAGGTACGTTTTCCGCGCTTGGTGTGAACAGTGCTGTTGGCGGCGCCCGATGGCCCGGCGCGAGGTGGCCTAGAGCGCGCGCGTCGAAAGCACGCCCGTGGGGCGACGGCGAGTGGAGTTCGCGGGCCGCCCCTTCACCAGACGGAAGAGCCGAGCAGCCGCAGTGTTTTTGATGGTCGGTTTCCGATGCGCTCCGACACGTATCTGTCGAGAAAGCGATTGTGTGACTCATTGATAAGCGAAATGCGCGCCAGAGTAAACGACCATTGAGAAGACAATGCACGTGAGTGTGCGAAGGATCACATCCACGCGCGGCAGACACGCCTAGGATCCCCGTCGTCTCACATCGTTGAATCGGTAATCCTTTGAAACGGACGGATGCAGTTTCACGGAGGACCCTTCGCGGCGAGACTGTTTTCGGCGGAGTCGCAAGCCTCGCGGCCTCACGAGCTCGACGCCGAGCTCGAGCAGCAGGGGCGGTCACTCAGGCCGGCGATTGGACGCGGGCGCTCGCTTTACCAGCAGGGGCACGTCGGGCTGCGTGAGCCAATTGCACTGGAACCGACTTCAAAGGCAAACGCAGGAGCTCGAGTCGACCGCACCGGTCGCGAGTCAGGCTTGGACGTCACGTTCGTGAGCTGAGGAGAAGATCAACATGCGAGGAATCAACAGCTGGTCGCGTCGTTCGACGCGCGTAGTGTTGGCCGTAGTGGCGAGCAGTCTGGCCGGTGCCGCTGCGAGCGCCGAGGTGACGCAGCTGGGCGTTCAGTACCAGCAGGACAACCCGTACACCGAGTTTCAGTGCCTATGGAGCGATCGCGACTACCCGACGTCGTGTGGAGGCCCGATCGTGGGGGCCAACGTCCACGTCTACCTGCGCAACGACGGGACATCATCCGTCAGCGTCAGTGACGCGACCCTGGCCGGCCAGAGCCTGAACCGGATCCTCAAGCCGAAAACGGTAGGAAATCACTTGCCGTTGCGCAGCATCTTCCACTACTGGCAGGACCCGCCCCAGGACATCTTCGATGCCGGCGAGCCCGTCTGGTGGAAAGCCGACCCGGCCACGATCCCCCCCGGCGGTGTCGCCCAGGTGGTGGTGCGGCTACGCGGCGTCCCGGTGACGCAAGCGGTGAGCCTGGGGATCGTGACCTCGGCCGGCACGCTCAACGCGTCGATTCCGGTCGCGGCCGACTCGCCCCAGCTTGCGAGCATCAGTTTCGCGCCGGATCTCAAGAGCGTGTATCTGCACTGGCGGCGCAGCGATGGGGCCTCTCCGACTACGATCCTGATGGACGGCAACGAGGTGACGTCGAGTGTCACCACGGTCGGCGACCCGACGCTCAACTTCGGCGCAAGCGTCCTGCAGTTCGAGCAGCCGCTCGCGACGATGTCGTACCACGTGTTCCAGGGCGTCTACGCCGACGGGAGCACCGCCAGCGCATCGATCAGGGCCTGGGTCAACCCCTTCATCTACGGCACCTGGGGAGCGCAGCCGCTCCCAGACTCCGACGTCGCCGGGGCGCGCGCTTGGATCGATGACGCCACCAACCGCGGCGTCAACTCGTTGATCATGAACAACGGGTCCGGCGGGCTCACGAGTTACCTGAGGACGAACGCGGGACGCCAGCACGCCGCCGATCGTGGCTACGGGTTCATCCACGACGGCTCGTGGAGCAGCCAGCCGCGGCTGGGGTTCATCGACGACGAGCCCGATGCCGAGGAAGCCAACACGCCCTGCGGCCCCAGTTTCAGGCCGCCCTGTGGCATGGGACGTGAGCTCGGCACCCTGGCCATGTCCTTTGTGGAGCGAGGCGAATGGCTTCGCAGGGCGTATCCGCTCGCACCCACCATGGTCAACATGGACAACGGCTGGAAACCGCGCAACTGGTATACCTACGGCCAGCTCGCGGACGTCCTCGGAGTCGACTCGTACTACCAGAAGCGGCTCTCGGACACCTACTGGTTCAATCCCCAGCACGTCCCGCTCTACCGTAAGGCGACGCACATCTATGCGACGTCGATCGCGGTGACGACGGCGGCCGAGCCGAATCCCACGCAGTTCCTGCTGTACTCGAACCAGGTCTTCAACTCGGGCCGGTACTGGCCGTTCCCGACACCGCAGTCCAAACGGATTGAGGCGTACTACGCGTTGGCGGGCGGCGCCAAGGGGATGGCCTACTGGTGGTACAACCCGCCCACCGGCCTCGGCGCGGGGGGGGCCGGTGCAAGCGCTCTCTGGAAAGAGATCGGCTTGCTCGGCAACGAGATCAAGACCGCAGCTCCGCTCCTGGTCACGAGCCATCCGGTGGCCCTCACGGCGCAGGGGAGCGAAGGCGTCTGGGCGCGGGCGCTGGCCGTGGGCGTCGACACGCTGATGCTGGTGGTCGTGAACGACCAGTACTACAACGACCCGGCCGGAATCCATTACACGCCTGTCAGCAATGCGACCGTCACGGCGACCTTGCCCGCGTGGCTCCAGTCCCCGACGGCCTTCGAGATCTCCGCCTCGGGGCTGAGCGACGTGAGCACGCAGCAGAGCGGGAACCAGCTCCAGTTGAACCTGGGCACGCTCGACCTCACCCGCATGATCGTGGTCACCACCAATCCGGAGCTCAAGGCGACGCTCCAGCAGCGCTACGACCAGCAGGTCGCCCCCGGAGTCTGTGCCTTTGCGCCGGAACGCTGCCCCGCGAGGCCAGCAATCACTCAGCAGCCTCAAAGCGCCACGGTGGCGCTCGGAGAGATCGCGGGCTTCACGGTTGCGGCCACGGGCGGCAGCCTCAGCTACCGGTGGCAGAAGGACGGCTTCGACCTGAACGACGGCAACGGGATCAGTGGAGCAACGTCAGCCGCGCTGCAGATCGATCCCGTCCAGGCAGCCCACGCCGGCGGCTATCGCTGCGTGGTGACCAACGGAGAAGGCAGCGTCAACTCCGCCACCGCGACCCTCACGGTGTCGACCGGCGTCACGGTGATCGTCGACGACCTGAGCCCCGGCTTCGCTCGCTTCGGTCCGTCGGCGTACTGGTGGCAGGCCCCGATCGGCTACCTGAGCCATATGTTCTGGACCTACGTCAACGGCACCACCGTGAGCAACTACACGCGCTGGACGCCGAACCTCGTGAGCGGGGGGGTCGCCAACTATGCGGTCCACGTCTTCATCCCCGGCAACTACGGCACTGCTCAGCAGGCCAAGTACCGCGTGCGGCACAACGGCCGCGACGACTTCTCGACACCCGTGAACCAGTCGCTCTACTCTGACCAGTGGGTCTCGATCGGGAGCTACTCCTTCTCTGGGACCGGGGACGAGTACGTGGAGCTCGCCGACGCCACTGGCGAGGCCTACAGCACCAGGCGCCAGCTCGGCTTCGATGCCGTGAAGTTCGTGAAGACGACCACGGCGCCTCCCACGATCGATCAGCAGCCGAGCGCCCAGTCCGCATGTCCGGGCGCCACGGCCGCATTCACCGTGACCGCGACCGGCGAGGGGACGCTCAGCTACCAGTGGCAGAAGGACGGCGTGGACCTGGCCAACGGCGGTCACTATTCCGGCGCGACGAGCTCAACCCTGACCGTTACGCCGGCCGATGCCAGTGACCTCGCGAGCTTTCGCGCTGTCGTGACCAACCCGGGGGGGAGCACGAGCTCGAATGCCGCTGCGCTCACGCTCCGGGCGGCCACGATCATCACGCAGCAGCCCTCGAACCAGACCGTCGCCACGGGAGGCACAGCGAGCTTCGGCGTCACCGCGACCGGCGGCGGCCCGCTCAGCTACCGCTGGCAGAAGAACCAGGTCGATCTCTTGGACGGCGGGCACTATTCCGGGACGACGACCCCCACGCTCACCATCTCCGGCGCCGACGCCGGGGATCAGGCCAGCTATCGCGCCGTCGTGACGGCCGGGTGCGGGAGTACCACCTCGAACGCGGCCTCGTTGAGCGTCAACTCGAGCAGCTGCCAAGCCGCTGTGGCCGCGACTCGCTGGCGGGGGGAGTATTTCGCCAACACCAGCTTGAGCGGCACTCCCTCGCTGGTGCGCGACGACGGTGCGGGACCGCTCGCCTTCGACTGGCTCCGGGGCGGCCCCAGCACCTGCGGCATCGGCACGGACAGCTTCTCCGTGCGTTGGACGAGGACGGTGTCTTTCGCGAGCGGCAGCTACCGGTTCAGCTTGACCAGCGACGACGGGGTCCGCTTCTACGTCGACGGCGCGCTCAAGCTCGACAAGTGGTTCCTCCAGGGACCCACGACCTACACGGTGGACGTGGCCTTGAGCTCCGGCAACCACACGCTCACCGTCGAGTACTTCGAGAACACCGGGGGTGCGACGGCCAGGTTCTCCTGGGTGGAGCTCAGGCGGCGCTATTGGGTGAAGCCGGATTGGTTGAGCCCCTATTGGGGTTTTCGACCCCGTTCGAGCGCTCCGGCTCCCGCAGTCAATCGATCGGGCGAGATCGACAATCGCAACAACTTCCGGCGTGCGAACCTGACCGAAGCCTGGCAGTGGTTCTGGGCCGACCTCATGGCGCTGGCGAAGTACCAACGCGTCTATTCGGCTCTGACGCTCGACGAGAAAGCCTTCATCAGCCGTAAGTTCGGCAATCTCACGGGTGACCATCTCGCATTTACGAACAACGCGGGGTCGCTTACGAAGAACTGCTATCCGTGTGGACTAACCGACCGGGGCGAGGACATGAAGATCGACCCCCTGATTTGCGGAGGCAATACGCTCTTGGGAGGCGACCCGGTTCGCAACAGCAACGGGCAGTGGATGGTGAAGATGTACTCGTTCAAGGCCACAGAGCCGCCGCCGGTCGCCACGCTCGAGATGCTCAACGACCCGCGCGTGCTGTGGGGCACGATCATCAGCACGCGACAGCTCCCCGACGGCTCCTACAGCCTTTTCACGTTCCCGCATCTCATGGACGGAGTCGACGTGCCGTACCCGTACATGACGGTCGAGGACTACTACTATCCGCTCGAAGAGCTGGAAGAGTACTCGCTCACGGATCCGAAGCGGCGGCTCTACAATCCGTGACGCACAAGCGCGACGGCGAAGGCGAGAGATCGCCGATAGGAGTGAATGTATGAGCACGAAGACGACGGGCACGATGCTCCTCCTCTGCTGGGCTGCAGCAGCGGCGTCGGCGCAGGAAGGCGCCCGTCCGCGCCCACAGACCTTGCGAGACCCGGAGATCTACACCCTCTACCACTCCGACGTCTCGCGCCCGCTGCACCAGATGCCGGTTCTCGAGCCCGAGGAGGAGGTGGGCGAAGCGCGGCTGCATCGAGTGAAGTTCATCCGGCCGCCGCGCGCCGTCCCCCAGGGGTGGCAGGACCCGCTGCAGCCGGCACAGCTCGCGGCGGCGGAGCCCGTCCCCCAGGTGAGCACGACGGCCGGCCTGAGCTTCGATGGCGTCGGCGTTGGGCTCGGCACGTTCACTCCCGGCGGCGCACCACCGGACACGAACGGCGCCCCCGGCGCGACGCAGTATGTGCAGTGGGTCAACACGTCGTTCGCGGTCTTCAACAAGACGACGGGCGCGCTCGTCTTCGGACCCGCGTCCGGCAACACGCTGTGGCAGGGCTTCGGCGGCCCGTGTGAGACGACGAACAGCGGCGACCCGGTCGCGATCTACGACAAGGCGGCCAACCGCTGGGTGATGACCCAGTTCTCGATCAACCAGGCGGCCAATCAGTTCTTCCAGTGCGTGGCGGTGTCCACGACCTCCGACGCGACCGGCAGCTATCGCCGCTTCGCTTACAACTTCACCGGCTTCAACGACTACCCGAAGCTCGGCGTCTGGCCCGACGGCTACTACATCTCGTTCAACATGTTCAACGCCGCCGGTACCGCGTTCACCGGCGGGCGCGTGTGCGCGCTCGACCGCAACCAGATGCTCACCGCAGCCGGCACACCCGGCGCGATCCAGTGCTTCCAGCTCTCGACCACCTTCGGGGGATTGCTGCCGGCCGACCTCGACGGCTCGACGCCGCCGCCCGCCGGCTCGCCCAACTACTTCGTGGCGTTCGACGATACCAACAACGACGGCCTCAACCTGTGGAAATTCCACGTGGACTGGGCGAACACCGCCAACACCACGTTCACGGGTCCGACCAAGATCACGAGCGCGGCCTTCTCGCCGGCCTGCGGCGGCGCCACTTGCATCCCTCAGCCCAGCACGACGCAGAGGCTCGATGCGCTGTCCGACCGGCTGATGTTCCGCCTCGCCTACCGCAACTTCGGCACGCACGAGTCTCTGGTGGTCAACCACGCCGTGACCGCGGGGGCCGCGGTCTCCGGCGTGCGCTGGTACGAGCTCCGGAGCCCCGGCGGGACGCCGACGCTCTTCCAGTCGGGCACGTTTTCGCCGGACGCGACCGCGCGCTGGATGGGCTCGATCGCGCAGGACAAGCAGGGCAACATGCTGCTCGGCTACAGCGCTTCGAGCAGCACGCTCCGGCCCGGCATCTACTACACCGGCCGGCTGGTTACTGATGCCCCGGGGACGATGCAGGCCGAGAACACGCTCATTGCGGGCATCGGGTCGCAGACGGGGGGTCTGAGCCGCTGGGGCGATTACAGCGCGATGACCATCGACCCGGTGGACGACTGCACATTCTGGTTCACCACCGAGTACCTGAAGACCTCGGGCAGCTTCAATTGGAGCACGCGCATCGGCTCCTTCAAGTTCCCCGGCTGCGGCGGCGCCGCAACACCCGACTTCTCGATCGCGACCTCACCCAGCTCGCTCAGCATCGTGCAGGGCGGGTCCGGCGCCAGCACGGTGACGGTCACGAGCGTCAACAGCTTTACCGCGGCAGTGAACCTGTCCTGCTCCGGGCTGCCCGCCGGTGTGACCTGCGGCTTCAGCCCGGCTTCGGTGGCGCCACCCTCGAACGGCAGCGCGACGAGCGCGCTCACGGTCAGCGTGTCGGCCGGGACCGCGCCGGGCCCTTACGCGCTCCAGATCACGGGCACTTCAGGGTCGCTGTCGCACAGCACGCCTTTGTCGCTGACGGTCAACCCGACCGGCGGCGGAGCCCAGACCGCGCTCTACGACGCCACGCTCAAGGCGCCTCGCTGCGCGGCGGTCGGCACCTCGTGCGACTCTGGCCCGTCGCTGCTGCTGGGTCGGAACAGCAAGGGCCCCGAGCCCAACCAGCCCAACACCATCAACAACTCCTGCGCGGACGGAAACTCGGGTACCTTCCACGCCGACGAGTCGAACGATCGCCTCAAGGTGTCGACGCTCGACGGGACGACGATCGCGCCCGGCAAGACGATAAAGATCGAGGCCACGGTCTGGGCCTGGACGACGCCGTCGGCGGACCACCTGGACCTCTATTACGCCGCCAACGCGAATAGCCCGACCTGGACCTTCATCGCTACGCTGACCCCGACGGTCGTGGGCTCGCAGGTGCTGTCGGCCAACTACACGCTTCCCTCGGGCGCCTCGCAAGCGGTGAGGGCACGTTTCCGTTACAACGGCAGCGCGGCGGCCTGCGGCGCCGGGGGCTACGACGACCACGACGACCTGGTCTTCGCGGTCACGCCGCCCGCTCCGGACTTCTCGGTTGCGGCTGCGCCGTCGTCGCTCAGCATCGTCCAGGGGGCGAACGGAACGAGCACGGTGACCGTCAGCAGCCAGAGCGGCTTCGCCTCGGCGGTGGGCTTGTCCTGCTCCGGGCTGCAGTCCGGAGTGACGTGTGGCTTCAGCCCGTCTTCGGTAACGCCGCCGGCCGGCGGCAATGCGACGAGCACGCTGACCGTTTCGGTGTCGGCCAGCGCCGCCGCGGGGACGTCTACTTTTTCGGTGGTGGGAACGAGCGGCGCTCTCGTGCGCAGCAGATCCGTTTCGCTCACCGTCACACCCGCCGGCGGCGGACCCCAGACCGCGACCTACGACGCCACGCTTAAGGCGCCGAAGTGCGCGGCGGTCGGCAGCTCGTGCGACTCTGGAGCCTCGCTGCTCCTGGGTCGGGACGGCAAAGGTCCCGAGCCCAACCAGCCCAACACGATCAATAGCTCGTGCGCGGACGGAACCTCGGGCACCTTCCATGTCGACGAGTCGAACGATCGGCTCAAGGTCACGACCTTGGACGGAACCTCGTTCGCGCCGGGCAAGACGGTGCGCATCGACGCGACGGTGTGGGCCTGGTCGACGCCGTCCGCCGACAAGCTGGACCTCTACTACGCCGCCAATGCGAGTAGCCCGAGCTGGACGTTCGTCGGCACCTTCACGCCGACGGCGGCTGGCGCGCGGACGCTCTCGGCGACGTACACGCTGCCGGCCGGAGCGCTGCAGGCGGTGCGGGCCCAGTTCCGCTACCAGGGCAGCGCGTCGGCCTGCACGAGCGGCGGCTACAACGACCGCGACGATCTGATCTTCGCGGTGCAGTAGCGCACGCCACCAGGGGCGGCTTCACCGGCACTTGACGAGCCGGCCGCGGCCGCCCCTGGTGAGCGAGAACGTTCCAGCAGCCTCGCCGCCGTCGAGGGTGACCTCGAGCGTCAGGCGCTGGCCGTCGGATCCGCCCCGGTAGCGCGCCGCACGCGTTCTGGCTGATTCGTCCTCACGCGTGGGTCCGCCTTCCGCCACGAGCGTCCCGCGGACGTCGAAGCGGCCGTCTTTGTCCAGCTCGAGCGGCTGGTCGAGGGTGCCGTGAGCGCAGTCGAACTCGACGATTCCGCCGGCTGACTCCACGGTCAGGCGAACGTGCTCGCCCCCCCACTCGCCGATCGGCACGCGTTCGAGACGGCTCGCGCCCCCGGGGCTCGAAGCGCACGCGACCAACACCAACAACAGCAGTAGCGACGTACGCATATCTCCCTCCAGAGGGCCTACCGACGCGAGTGGTTCCATATTCCCTCGAGGCTAACACGCACGCCCGGGCCAGCCGATCCTCGCGCGTGGCGGCTCCAACTCCTCGCCTGTTTAGGTCTTCCGGCGGAGCGGAGCCAGCGG
>Ga0114129_10009122_pt1 | contig 14138 bp, 9 predicted proteins | sample RhiMetdeltSRZDD1_FD_80071 | JGI IMG/M metagenome (GOLD analysis project Ga0114129, IMG submission 80071) | Populus rhizosphere microbial communities from Tennessee, USA - Rhizosphere MetaG P. deltoides SRZDD1 (version 2) (version 2) | ecosystem: Host-associated > Plants > Roots > Rhizosphere >... | reverse complement strand
TCTGGCCTACACCACGATCATGACCGTGCTGCAGCGCCTGGCGAAGAAGAACCTCGTGGTGCAGCATCGCGACGACCGTGCGCATCGATATGCGCCCATGCATGGACGCGACGAGCTGGTTGCCGGGCTGATGGTCGACGCGCTCGACCAGGTCTCCGACACCGGCAGTCGGCAGGCCGCGCTGGTGCACTTCGTCGAACGTGTCGGCGCCGACGAAGCCGCGGCGCTGCGCCGCGCGTTGGCCGAGTTGGAAAGCAAGAACACGGAAGCCCCGCCCGCTGGCAATCCGGGCACCGGCTGAGAAATACTGACAGCGTGTCCGCGCTGGCCTTCACCATCGTCGCGCTGGTCCTTTCGGGACCGGTCCCGGCAATGCTGGCGCGGGCGACCTGGCCGATGCGCGCACCGCGGGCGGCCATCGTGCTGTGGCAGTCCATCGCCCTTGCCGCCGTGTTGTCGGCCTTCTCGGCTGGCATCGCAATCGCCAGCCGGCTGTTCGTGCCTGGGCCCGACGGCCGCCCCACCGCCACAATCACCAGTGAGATCGACGTACTGGGTTGGCCGGTCTGGATCGCGTACCTGCTGGTCTTCGCGCTCACCCTGGTGATCGGCGCACGACTCACAATCGCGGTGCTGCAGGTCGCAATCGCGACTCGTCGCCGCCGGGCGCACCACCGCATGGTTGTCGATCTTGTCGGCAAGCCCCAGGGTGGGCTGCGCATCCTCGATGTCAAAGAGCCGCTGGCCTACTGCCTGCCCGGGGTGCGCAGCCGCGTGGTGGTTAGCCAAGGAACGCTGACCACCTTGTCCGACAACGAGATCGCCGCGATCCTCTCCCACGAACGCGCCCACCTGCGCGCCCGCCACGACCTGGTCCTGGAGATGTTCACCGCGGTGCACGCCGCCTTCCCCCGATTCGTCCGCAGCGGCAACGCTCTTGACGCCGTGCGGCTGCTCATCGAGATGCTCGCCGACGACGCCGCGGTGCGCGCCGCAGGCCCCACTCCCCTGGCCCGCGCCCTGGTCGCCTGCGCAGCCGGACGTACCCCGTCGGGCGCCCTGGCCGTCGGCGGTCCGACGACCGTGCTGCGGGTGCGCCGCCTCGGCGGCCGGCCGAACAGCCGCGCCTTTGCCGCCACCGCGTATCTCGCCGCGGCCGCGGTGCTCGTGGTGCCTACCCTGGCGCTGGCGGTGCCGTGGCTGACGGAATTACATCGGCTGTTCACGGCGTAGTGATTAGGTAGCCGATACCGCTTCACAACAAACAATGAAAGGCGCCCGAATGAGCTCGTCTGAATCACCCACCAACGGCACCGCTCAGATCGGGGTCACCGGCTTGGCCGTGATGGGCTCGAACATTGCCCGTAACTTCGCGCACCACGGTTACACCGTGGCTCTGCACAACCGGTCGATCGCCAAGACCGACGCATTGCTCAAGGACCATGGCGACGAAGGCAAGTTCGTGCGCAGCGAGACCATTCCGGAATTCCTTGCCGCCCTTGAGAAACCGCGCCGAGTGCTGATCATGGTCAAGGCGGGCGATCCCACCGACGCCGTCATCAACGAGCTCGCCGACGCGATGGAAGAAGGCGACATCATCATCGATGGCGGTAACGCGCTCTACACCGACACCATCCGCCGCGAGAAGGCGATGCGCGAGCGTGGTCTGCACTTCGTCGGCGCGGGTATCTCCGGCGGCGAGGAGGGCGCCCTCAACGGTCCGTCGATCATGCCCGGCGGCCCGGCTGAGTCCTACAAGTCGCTCGGTCCACTGCTCGAGGAGATCTCCGCACACGTCGACGGCGTGCCCTGCTGCACGCACATCGGGCCCGATGGCGCAGGGCATTTCGTGAAGATGGTGCACAACGGCATCGAGTACTCCGACATGCAGCTGATCGGTGAGGCCTACCAACTGTTGCGCGATGGGCTGGGACTATCCGCACCGCAGATCGCCGACGTGTTCACCGAATGGAACAAGGGCGACCTGGACAGCTTCCTGGTGGAGATCACCGCCGAGGTGCTGCGCCAGGTCGACGCCAGGACCGGCAAACCGCTCGTCGACGTCATCCTCGATGAGGCCGAGCAGAAAGGCACTGGCCGCTGGACGGTGAAGTCCGCGCTCGACCTTGGCGTGCCGGTTACCGGTATCGCCGAGGCGGTGTTCGCCCGTGCGCTATCTGGTTCGGTCGCGCAGCGGCACGCAACGACCGGCCTGGCGTCGGGTGATCTCGGTGAAAAGCCAAGCGGCGCAGATAAATTCGTCGAGGACGTGCGGCAGGCGCTGTACGCGTCGAAGATCGTTGCCTACGCGCAGGGGTTCAACCAGATCCAGGCGGGCAGCGCCGAATACGACTGGGGCATCACCCCCGGTGATCTGGCCACCATATGGCGCGGCGGCTGCATCATTCGCGCGAAGTTCCTCAATCGGATCAAGGAAGCCTTCGACGAGGACCCCAATCTGCCGACGCTGATCACCGCGCCGTACTTCCGCAGTGCGGTGGAGAACGCGATCGACAGCTGGCGGCGGGTGGTGGTCACCGCGACGCAACTCGGGATCCCGATCCCCGGCTTCTCCTCAGCGCTGTCGTACTACGACGCGCTGCGCACCGAGCGGCTGCCCGCGGCGTTGATCCAGGGTCTGCGCGACTTCTTCGGCGCGCACACCTACGCGCGCATCGACGACGACCGCGATAAGAAGTTCCACACGCTGTGGAGCGGCGACCACAGCGAGGTCCCGGCCTAATCGGGCCTAAAATCGAGGTCGATGCGATTTCTTGAGGGGCACGACCCCGCCTACGACCTGACCTACAACGACGTCTTCATCGTCCCGGGACGCTCGGACGTGCAGTCGCGGTTCGACGTCGACCTCTCGACGCACGACGGGTCGGGCACCACCATCCCGGTGGTGGTGGCGAACATGACCGCGGTGGCGGGCCGCCGGATGGCCGAGACGATCGCGCGCCGCGGCGGCATTGTGGTGCTTCCTCAGGACCTGCCCATTTCAGCGGTCAAGAACACGGTCGACTTCGTCAAGAGCCGTGATCTGGTCGTCGACACCCCGGTTGTACTGTCACCCGACGATTCGGTGTCGGACGCGATGGCGCTGATCCACAAGCGCGCACACGGCACCGCCGTCGTGGTGTTCGAGGGCCGCCCGATCGGGCTGGTCACCGAGGCCGACTGCGTGGGCGTCGACCGGTTCACCCGGGTCCGCGACGTCGCGATCTCCGATTTCATCACGGCACCCGCGGGCACCGACCCCCGCAAGGTGTTCGACTTGCTTGAACACGCGCTGGTGGACGTGGCGGTTTTGACCGAACCCGACGGCACGCTGGCCGGTGTGTTGACCCGCACCGGCGCGATCCGGGCAGGTATCTACACCCCCGCCGTCGACGACAAGGGTCGGTTGCGCATCGCCGCTGCGGTCGGCATCAACGGCGACGTCGGCGCCAAGGCCCGTTCACTCGCCGAGGCCGGCGTCGACCTGCTGGTGATCGACACCGCGCACGGCCATCAACTCAAAATGCTTGACGCGATCAAGTCGGTGTCGTCGCTTGACCTCGGGGTGCCGCTGGCCGCGGGCAACGTGGTGTCGGCTGAGGGCACGCGCGACCTGATCACCGCGGGCGCGTCGATCGTCAAGGTCGGTGTCGGGCCCGGTGCGATGTGCACCACCCGCATGATGACCGGCGTCGGCAGGCCGCAATTCTCCGCGGTAGTCGAATGTGCCGCGGCGGCACGACAACTCGGCGGTCATGTGTGGGCCGACGGCGGGGTTCGCCATCCCCGCGACGTCGCGCTGGCCCTGGCCGCGGGCGCGGCCAACGTGATGATCGGGTCCTGGTTCGCGGGCACCTACGAATCGCCGGGCGACCTGATGCGCGACCGCGAGGACCAGCCGTACAAGGAGAGCTACGGCATGGCCTCCAAGCGCGCCGTTGCCGCCCGCACCGCCGCCGACAGTTCGTTCGACCGGGCACGCAAGGCGCTGTTCGAGGAGGGCATCTCGACGTCGCGGATGGGGCTGGACCCGTCGCGCGGCGGCGTGGAAGATCTGCTCGACCACATCACCTCCGGCGTGCGCAGCACGTGCACCTACGTCGGCGCGGCGAATATCGCCGAACTCCACGACAAGGTCGTGCTCGGCGTGCAGTCCGCCGCCGGCTTTGCCGAAGGTCACCCGCTACCCACCGGATGGTGAGGCCGTCGAGCAGCGACGACGGCTAACATGGGGCATTCATTGCCGACCAAGCGAAAGGCAGCCAGTGCCGCAGGCACCCGTCGAGGCCGTGGGCTTCCGGGCCGAGCAGCAGTCCCACGAGCCGACCGACGCCGAGCCGTCCCCTACTAAGCCGGGCCCAGTGCCCGGCGCCCACTTGGCGGACTCGCGGTGAGCGCCATGTTCACAGTGCTCGCGGTGTTGGCCTTCCTGGTTCTCACCGCCGGCACCGCGGTTTTCGTCTCCGCCGAATTCTCGCTGACCGCGCTGGAACGCAGCACGGTCGACGCGAATGCGCGTAGCGGCGGGCGCCGAGACCAGCTCGTGCAGCGGGCGCATCGCACGCTGTCCTTCCAGCTCTCAGGTGCCCAGGTGGGCATCTCGATCACCACGTTGATCACCGGATATCTCGCCGAGCCACTGGTCGCGCGTCTGCTGGAGCCGCTCTTCGCGGCGATGTCGCTATCTCACGACGTATCCAGCACCCTCGCGTTGGTGCTGGCGCTGTTGATCGCCACGTCGGTGTCGATGGTGTTCGGCGAACTCGTCGCTCAGTACCTTGCAGTGGCCAAGCCGCTGCCGGTCGCGCGTGTCGTGGCCGGTCCGCAGTTGCTGTTCTCGATGCTGTTCACTCCGTTGATCCACCTGACCAACGGAACGGCGAACTGGATTCTGCGCCGGCTGGGCATCGAGCCCGCGGAGGAGCTGCGTTCGGCCCGGTCACCGCAGGAGCTCGGGTCACTGGTGCGCAACTCGGCTCGGCGGGGGTCGCTCGATCCCGTCACCGCGACGCTGGTGGACCGTTCGCTGCAGTTCGGCTCGCGGACGGCCGAGGAACTGATGACACCGCGAACGGAAATCGTGACCCTCGAGGTTGACGACACCATCGCCGATCTGGTGGCGGCGGCCATCGAGAGCGGTTACTCGCGATTCCCGATCGTCGACGGTGACCTCGACGAAACCATCGGAATCGTTCACGTCAAACAGGTCTTCGAGGTCCCCCCCGAGCAACACACGAAGACCAGGCTGGCCACCCTGGCCCAGCCCGTCGCCAGGGTGCCGTCGACCTTGGACGGCGACGATGTGATGGCGCAGCTGCGGGCCAACGGCTTGCAGACCGCGCTGGTGGTCGACGAATACAGCGGCACTGCGGGCATGGTGACCGTGGAGGACGTCATCGAGGAGATCGTCGGCGACATCCGCGACGAACACGACGAGCCGACGGCCGATGTCGTGCAGGCCGGCCAGGGCTGGCACGTCTCGGGTCTGCTTCGCATCGACGAAGTGGCCGACGCAACCGGATTCCGGGCCTCCGAGGGCGAATACGAAACCATCGGCGGCCTGGTGCTGCAGGAGCTCGGCCACATCCCCGAAGAAGGCGAATCCGTCGAGCTGGCGGCGTTCGATCCCGACGCACCGCTGGAGGACCCGGTGCGCTGGCTGGCCACCGTGGTGCGGATGGACGGGCGGCGCATCGACCAGTTGGAGCTGACGCAGCTGGGCAGGCGCGAAGAGGAACACGGCAACGATGGGTGACCTCTTCGGCGTGATCCTGACCGCGCTTCTGCTGGCGGCCAACGCGTTCTTCGTCGGCGCGGAGTTCGCACTGATCTCTGCGCGCCGCGACCGGCTCGAGGCGCTTGCCGAGCAAGGCAAGCACAGTGCGGTGACGGTGATCCGGGCCGGCGAGAATCTGCCGCTGATGCTGGCGGGCGCTCAGCTCGGCATCACGATCTGTTCGATCCTGTTGGGCCGGGTGGGTGAACCGGCGGTGGCGCACCTGTTGGAGAAACCGTTCCACTTGCTCGGCATCCCCGACACCATCCTGCACACCGTGTCGTTCGTCATCGCGATCACAATCGTCGTTGTCTTGCATGTGCTGCTCGGCGAGATGGTGCCGAAGAACATCGCGATCGCCGGCCCCGAATCGTCGGCCATGCTGTTGGTGCCGCCGTACCTGTTGTGGGTGCGCGCCGCCCGCCCGGTCATCGCGGTTTACGACTGGTGCGCGCACGTGATCCTGCGCGCGTTCGGCGTCGAGGCCAAAAGCGAACTGGAGAACACGGTTTCGACCCTTGAGCTTTCGGAGATGATCGCCGAGTCGCTGTCGGAGGGTCTACTCGATCCCGAGGAACACAACCGCCTGTCACGGGCCCTGCGGATCCGCAACCGGGTGGTCGCCGACGTCGCGATGCCACTGGCTGATGTGCATGCGGTGCCGGTGGCCGCTGACGAGTATGGACCGACAGTGGCTGCGATCCGGAGCGCGCTGGCGGAGACCGGCTATTCCCGCTTCCCGGTGGTTGATTCGTGGGGCCGGTTCATCGGCTACGTGCACATCAAGGACGTGCTGCCCGCTGTCGATGACCCGGATGCGGTGGTCGACCTGACGACGGTACGGCCGTTGCCAGAGGTGGCCGAGACGACGCCGCTGCCCGACGCGCTGTCGCTGCTGCGCCGGGAGAACAGCCACCTCGCGCTCGTCACGGCCGCGGATGGCGGTGTGTCGGCGATGGTCACGCTGGAAGACCTGGTGGAGGACGTCGTCGGCGCGGTCCGTGACAGGACGCACCGTGCCTGATCTCGTGCAGCTCGACGAGCCCGACTGGACCACCCGCGAGCGGATACACCAGAAACGGGTGGACGAGTTCTGTGAACCACATCGCAGGCGGGCGCGGGCGGGCCAGGTCCATCCCGTGTGGGACTTCCTGTTCACCTACTACAGCCTGCGGCCGCGGCAGTTGCGGGTCTGGCACCCCGGCTTCGGCGTGACGCTCGGCGGCGCTGCGGCCGAACGGTATCTCGATCGCAGCGGCTACGGGCGCGGTCGCGATGGTGTGTCGGTGACCGGTGAGCACTTGTTGGCGCGCGTCGATACGGTGCGGTTCATTTCCCGGTTGCTGCGTGCCACGGCCGCCCGTCCGGCACGGCTCAACTGCTTCGGGCTGCACGAGTGGGCGATGGTGTACCGGGCGTCGGCGGTGCGACACGGCCAGGTCCCGCTGCGACTCGGCGCCGCGGGCACCGACGCCGTTGTGGAATCAATGCCGTTGCGCTGCAGCCACTTTGACGCCTACCGCTTCTTCACCAAGCCGGCCATGAGCCGCAACACCGAAGAGCTCACCCGCGACGGCCAGGTGATGGCCGAACAACCGGGCTGCGTTCACGCCGGGATGGATTTGTACAAGTGGGCGTTCAAGCTCGGTCCGCTGGTGCCGTCGGATCTGGTGATGGACTGTCTGGAACTGGCCGCCGATGCCCGTTCGCTGGATATGCGGGCCAGCCCCTATGATCTCCGCGACTACGGATTCGAGCCGATCGCCGTCGAGACGCCGGCGGGTCGCGCCGAGTACGTCCGTTCCCAGCACAGCATTGCTGAGCGGGCCGCGCCTTTGCGGGCCAACCTGGCCGACCGGTGTGACCTGCTGCTGAGTGCGGCTGGTGGCGAATAGCCCCAGCTCCCGCTGGGTAAGCTGGATCGACGGCTTTAGGGAGGAAAAATGACCAGCGAGCGAGGAGCGAAGGCGGATCGCGCATGACTAATCGCGTGACGGTGGGGAACCTGCGCGTCGCCCAGGTGTTGTACGACTTCATCAACAACGAGGCGCTTCCGGGCACCGATATCGATCCAGACAGCTTCTGGGCGGGCGTCGACAAGGTCGTCACCGATCTCAGCCCCCAGAACCAGGACCTGCTCGACCGCCGCGACCAGCTGCAGGCGCAGATCGACAAGTATCACCGCCAGCACGTCATCGAGCCGCTCGACCCGGAGGGCTACAAGCAGTTCCTCACCGAGATCGGCTATCTGCAACCGGAGCCGGATGACTTCACCATCACCACCGCCGGCGTCGACGACGAGATCACCACGACCGCGGGTCCGCAGTTGGTGGTGCCGATCCTCAACGCGCGGTTTGCGCTGAACGCCGCCAACGCCCGCTGGGGTTCGCTGTACGACGCGCTGTACGGCACGGACGTGATCTCCGAGGACGACGGCGCTGAGAAGGGCGCCAGCTACAACAAGGTGCGCGGCGACAAGGTCATCGCGTACGCCCGTAAGTTCCTCGACGGCGCCGTTCCGCTGGCATCAGGGTCGTGGAGCGAGGCTACTGGGTTGAAGATCGACGACGGTCAGTTGCTGATCGATCTCGGCGACGACCTGTCGACCGGGCTGGCCACGCCGGAGCAGTTCGTCGGCTACACAGGCGAGCTCGGCTCGCCCCAGTGGTCTGTGCTGCTGGTCAACAACGGCCTGCACATCGAGGTCCTCGTCGACCCCGACTCCCCGGTCGGATCGACGGACGACGCCGGCATCAAGGACGTGGTGCTGGAGTCGGCGATCACCACGATCCAGGACTTCGAGGACTCGGTGGCCGCCGTCGACGCCGAGGACAAGGTGCTCGGTTACCGCAACTGGCTGGGCCTGAACAAGGGCGACCTGGCCGAGGAGGTCACCAAGGACGGCGAGACCTTCACTCGTGTCCTCAACCAGGACCGCAGCTACACCACACCGGACGGCGGAGAACTCACCCTGCCGGGGCGCAGCCTGCTGTTCGTCCGCAATGTCGGCCATCTGATGACCAACGACGCGATCGTCGACGCCGACGGTAAAGAGGTGTTCGAAGGCATCCAGGACGCCTTGTTCACCAGCCTGATCGCCGTGCACGGGCTGAAGCAGGGTGACGGGAACGGGCCGCTGCTCAACAGCCGGACCGGTTCAATCTACATCGTGAAGCCGAAGATGCACGGCCCCGACGAGGTGGCCTACACGGTCGAGCTGTTCAGCCGGGTCGAGGACGTGCTCGGGCTGCCGCAGAACACGCTCAAGGTCGGAATCATGGACGAGGAGCGCCGCACCACCCTCAACCTGAAGGCCTGCATCAAGGCGGCCGCCGACCGCGTGGTGTTCATCAATACCGGTTTCCTGGACCGCACCGGCGACGAGATCCACACCTCGATGCAAGCCGGACCGATGATCCGCAAGGGTGCAATGAAGAGCACGCAGTGGATCGCAGCCTACGAGGACCAGAACGTCGACATCGGGCTTGTCACCGGTTTTTCGGGTCGCGCCCAGATCGGCAAGGGCATGTGGGCGATGACCGACCTGATGGCCGACATGGTCGAGCAGAAGATCGGTCAACCGAAGGCCGGTGCTACGACCGCGTGGGTGCCGTCGCCGACGGCGGCCACCCTGCACGCCATGCACTACCACGAGGTCGACGTGTACGCGGTGCAAAAGGAGCTGGAAGGCAAGCGGCGCGCCACCGTCGACCAGCTGCTGACCGTCCCGCTGGCCAAGGAGCTGGCGTGGGCGCCGGAGGAGATCCGCGAAGAGGTCGACAACAACTGCCAGTCGATCCTCGGCTATGTGGTGCGCTGGATCGACGCGGGCGTCGGCTGCTCCAAGGTGCCCGACATCCACAACGTCGCCTTGATGGAAGACCGTGCCACACTGCGCATTTCGAGCCAGCTGCTGGCGAACTGGTTGCGACACGGCGTGATCACCGAAGAGGACGTCAAGGCGAGCCTGCGCCGGATGGCCGCTGTCGTCGACAAGCAGAACGAGAAGGATCCGGAATTCCGGCCAATGGCACCGGATCCCGACGGCAGCATCGCGTTCCAGGCCGCGCAGGAGCTGATCCTGTCCGGCGGCGCGCAACCCAACGGCTACACCGAGCCCATCCTGCATCGGCGGCGACGCGAATATAAGGCAGCAAGCAACGGTGGATGATGCGACGACCGGCCGACACAGTGAGCACGAGGGTGTAAGTGGGCAGGCATAGCGCGCCCGATCCCGAGGACGCGGGCGGCCAGGACGTGCCCGAGGAGCCGCCGACACAGCGGTTCGGTCGACAGCGGCCCGAGGAACCCGATCACGGCCCGGGCTACGGCGAGCAGGACTATCGCGGCCAGGGATATCGCGGATACGACCGCCCGGACTACCGGGAACCCGCCTACCCGCCGACCGACTATCCCGAGGGCGACTACGACGAGCCCGGGTACGACGAGGCCGGGTACGGCGAGCCAGGCTACGACGAACCGGGATACGGCGACGCCGAATACGACGAGTCGGACTATCCGCACCCCGACTACCCCGAGCTCGACGAGGACTACGCGCAGCCGGAAGCCCGCCGCGGTGGTGGGGCTACTCCCCCGCCGCGGTCGACAGGACCGCAGCACGGCGGCCAATGGGAAGGCGGCGAGTGGACGGGCAGCCACCGCGCGGTGCAAACCGGCAGGCGCGGCGTCAGCATTGGCGTGATCGCGGCACTGGTCGCGGTCGTGGTGGTGGTCGGCGCGTTCATCCTGTGGCGGTTCTTCGGCGACGCGCTGTCCCATCGCACCGACGCGCTCGCCTCCCGCTGCGTGGACGGTGAACTCGCCGTCGCCGTCGTCGCCGACCCGTCAATAGCCGATCAGATTCACAAGCTGGCCGACGCCTACAACCAGAGCGCGGCCCCCGTCGCCGACAAGTGCGTCAAGGTGGGTGTCCGACCCGCCGACTCCGACCAGGTCGTGAACGGCTTCATCGGCAAATGGCCGGCCGACCTCGGTGAGCGCCCCGCACTGTGGATCCCGGCCAGTTCGGTGTCCGAGGCCCGGCTCGAGGCGGCCGCAGGAGCGCAGACCGTCAGCGACAGCCGCTCGCTGGTCACCTCACCCGTCCTGCTCGCTGTTCGGCCGCAGCTCAAAGACGCGTTGGCCCAACAGAATTGGGGAACGCTGCCAGGTCTGCAGACCAACCCGACGGCGCTAGACGGTCTCAACCTCCCGGGTTGGGGTCCGCTGCGGCTGTCGTTACCGCTCAGCGGTGACAGCGATGCCTCCTACCTGGCGGCCGAGGCCGTCGCGGCGGCGTCGGCGCCCGCGGGGCAGCCGGCCAGCGCCGGCGCGGGCGCAGTCAACACGTTGGTGGGCGGTCAGCCCAAGCTGTCCGACACCAAGGCCGCCACCGCGATGGATGCACTACTTAGCGCCACCGACCCGGCCACCGCTCCGGTGCACGCCGTGGTCACCACCGAGCAGCAGCTGTTCCAGCGCGCCGCGTCGATGCCCGACGCCAAGGGCAAGCTCGCATCATGGCTGCCGCCCGGCCCAACGGCGATAGCGGATTATCCGACGGTGCTGCTCAGCGGCAATTGGCTGTCGCAGGAACAGGTCAGCGCGGCCAGTGAATTCGCTCGGTTCATGCGCAAATCCGAGCAGCTGGCCGAACTGTCCAAGGCCGGCTTCCGCGCCGAGGGCGCCAGCCCGCCGAAGAGCGACGTGACCAGCTTTGCGCCGGTGTCGGCGCCGCTGTCGGTGGGCGACACCGCGATGCGGGCGACGCTGGCCAATGCGTTGACCGCGCCGGTCGGAAGCCCGGCCGTGACGATCATGCTCGACCAGTCGATGCCGACCGATGAGGGCGGCAAGTCCCGGCTCGCCAACGTGGTAGCGGCGCTCAACGCGCGGCTGCAGGCGTTGCCCGCGAATTCCGCGGTCGGCCTGTGGACGTTCGACGGCGTCGAAGGCCGCTCCGAGGTGAGCATCGGCCCGCTGTCCGATCCCGTCAACGGGCAGCCGCGTTCGGCGGCGTTGACCAGTGCGCTGAACGACCAGAGCGCGTCGGGCGGCGGTGCGGTGTCGTTCACCACGCTGCGGTTGGTCTACACGGATGTGATGGCGAATTACCGTCAGGGCCAGAATAATTCGATCCTGGTCATCACCGCGGGCCCGCATACAGACCAGTCGCTCGACGGCTCGGGGCTGCAGCAGTACATTCGCGGTGCGTTCGATCAGGCGCGCCCGATCGCCGTCAACGTCATCGACTTCGGCAACGACTCGGACCGGGCGACTTGGGAGGCCGTCGCGCAAGCCACCGGCGGCAGCTACCAGAACCTGACCAACTCGACGTCGCCCGACCTGACGACGGCCATCACGCAGTTCCTGGGTTAATGCGACGCCGTTGACAGCAGGCTCAGTGCCGCGCGGGTAAACACCTCCGGCACTTCCACTTGCGGGTAATGCCCGACCCCCGGCAATTCGACAACGTCTGCGGCGGGCCGCAATTCACGCAACCCGGCAAGCACATTCGTGGTTGCGACCGGATCGTCGAGCGCCCACAGGAAGCTCAGCGGCTTGGGCCAGTCCCGCACCGCGCCGTGCCAGCGCTCGGCGTAGCGCTCGCGCTCGTCGAGGTAGGAGATCAGCAGGTGTGCGATGCGATGCCCGTCGTTGTTCGTCATCAGGGCCCACTGTGCATCGGCCTCGGCGGCCGCCAGCGGGTGGTTTCGGCTGAAGAGCCGGCCGAACTCCCGGGTAAACGCGGCCTTGCTGGACAGCCGTGCCGCGAGCGGACCGAGCGGGCCGCGTAGCACCTTCTGGATGGGCCGCAGGCTGGCGCGGCGCAGGATCACGCTGCCGTTGCTGAGCACGACGCGCTGCAGATCAAACGGCAAGTGGCCCTGGAGATCTCGGGCCAGCAGTTCGGTGGTGACCGAGGTCCCCATGTCGTGTGCGACAAGCACCACCGGACCGGGCGCGAACTCGGCTACGACGGCCTGCACGAGGTCAGCCTGTTCGAGCAGGCTGTAGCGGTGCGGGCGGGGTTTGTCCGAAAGGCCGAAGCCAAGGAAGTCAAGCGTCAGCCACGCCCGTCCCGCGAGGTGCGGGACCGCGTGCCGGTAGTCGAACGAACTGGACGGATAGCCGTGCAGCAGCAGGATCGTGGGGCCGTCGCCGTCCGCGTTGCGGACGAACACGCGACCCGCACGCGTCGTCAACCATGTGCCGCCGTCGCGCCACCCAGACACACTCGGGGGCAGCATGCCGTCAGATTATGCGAACGCCTCCACCGGAGGGCACGAGCAGACCAAATTGCGGTCTCCGTACGCGCCGTCGATGCGGCGCACCGGAGGCCAGACCTTGGGCCGGAAGCCCTTGCCCAGCGGGTAGGCCGCCTGCTCGCGGGTGTAGGGGTGATCCCAGTCCGCCACCAGCAGGCACTCCGCCGTATGCGGCGCACCGCGCAGCGGATTGTCGTCGACGGGCCAGGTGCCGGCGCCGACCTGGTCGATCTCGTCGCGGATCGCGATCATCGCGTCGCAGAACGCGTCGACCTCGGCCAGGCTCTCGCTTTCAGTCGGCTCGACCATCAACGTGCCGGCCACCGGGAAGCTCATCGTCGGTGCGTGGAAGCCGTAGTCCGCCAAGCGTTTTGCCACATCGTCGACGGTGACACCGGTGTCCTTGGTGATGCCACGCAGATCCAGGATGCACTCGTGGGCCACCATGCCGTTCTCGCCCGTGTACAGCACCGGGTAGTACTCGTCGAGACGGCGGGCGATGTAGTTGGCCGATGCGATCGCGGTCAACGAGGCGGCACGCAATCCCGATGCGCCCATCATGCGGATGTAGGCCCAGGTGATCGGCAGGATCGACGCCGAGCCGTACGGCGCCGACGACACCGTGTACTTGTCGGGCAGTTCCTCGGCCAGCGGATGACCGGGCAGATACTTCGCGAGGTGCCCGCGCACCGCGACCGGGCCCACGCCAGGGCCGCCGCCCCCGTGCGGGATGCAGAACGTCTTGTGCAGATTGAGGTGGCTGACGTCGCCGCCGAACCGGCCCGGCCGGGCCAGCCCGACGAGCGCGTTGAGGTTGGCGCCGTCGACGTACACCTGGCCGCCGACATCGTGTACCGCCGCACAGATCTCGGCGATGTCATGTTCGAAAACGCCGTGCGTCGACGGGTACGTGATCATCAAGGCGGACAACCGATCCGCGTGCTCGGCCACCTTCGCGCGCAGGTCGTCGAGGTCGACGTCACCGTTGGCGCGGCATGCCACCACCACGACCCGCATGCCGGCCAGCGCCGCCGACGCCGCATTGGTGCCGTGTGCGCTTGACGGGATCAAACAGACGTCACGGTCGGGCTGGC
>Ga0114129_10009121_pt1 | contig 14139 bp, 14 predicted proteins | sample RhiMetdeltSRZDD1_FD_80071 | JGI IMG/M metagenome (GOLD analysis project Ga0114129, IMG submission 80071) | Populus rhizosphere microbial communities from Tennessee, USA - Rhizosphere MetaG P. deltoides SRZDD1 (version 2) (version 2) | ecosystem: Host-associated > Plants > Roots > Rhizosphere >... | reverse complement strand
TGGCATTGACCGGTTTTGTGACAAAATCATCTGCCCCAGCGTGCAAACAAGAGACTTCGCTTTCTTCGCTTCCGTGCGCGGTCAACATGATTGCCGGCACGCTTGCGACTGCCTGATGTTCATCTGCTCGAAGCTGTTTCAAAACTTCGGCGCCATTTGCTCCTGGCATATCGAAATCGAGCAGCAGCAGCGCCGGCGGCTTGTCGTGAATGACCTTCATCGCTTCCGCGCCATCTTCGCACACCTGGCAGTTATATCCGGCCGACGTTAGAAGTTGCGCCAGTATTTTGCGGCTCAAAGCGTCATCATCGACGATCAGAATTTCTGCGTGGGAGTTGTTTGCCGTTGACATCTCTATCTTGGATTCGGATGACAGGTGGATCGTCATTGTATGCACAGCAGTTTTTGCGAGTGCGCCGCTGAGTGTGAACAAAAGCGATTTAATGATTGGCAACGACTCCGACTCTGGATACGATTGCGAGAGTATTTTCCATTTATGAAATTCTCATTGTCGCTTGCTCTGTTCACGGCCTTCCTCGTCGCCTCATGCAGTGAAGAGCCGCAGCCACCACCGTCCCGACATCGGGTCGCGAGCTATGGCCCCACCCAGCCCGACCAGTACCCGCCACCACAACAGCCATTCAATCCAAATGGCCCTGTTCAACCTACAGGTACACCACCGGTGGAGGCTGCAGCAGCCTCACCTCCTCCGGCAGCCGCGCCAACGAAGGTCAAAACGGGGGATTATCCCTACGGAATTCCCGTTCCTGGCAAGCCTCACCTTGTAGAGAGTCCTTATTCGCCTGGCAAGTATATCGATGTGGAAGGCTTCCCTCCAGGAACGGAAGTTAAGGATCCGTACACGGATAAGATTTTTCTTGTCCCCTAGCGTTTTCCTGAGGGTATTCGAAGCTGATGCCAGACATCGGTATTGGGTGCTGAATTAGCCCGGCGCCCTTGTTTTATCGAGCATTGCTTATTGAGTATCCACAAACGGTTTCTTCTTATCTATGGAGTTACGGGTAAAACGGGCGCCTCGAATTGACCTCGAGATCACTGTCCCCGGCGACAAAAGCATCTCCCATCGCGCGGTAATCATCGCTGCCTTGTCGAATGGCGTGTGCACTCTTCAGGGATTTCTTCCCAGCGAAGATTGTATGCACACAGTAAATGCGCTGCGTGCATTGGGCATTAAGATTGAACAGCCCGACCCAGCCACGTTAATCGTTCACGGGAAAAAGCGCGTCCTCGCGCCGCCCAAAAGCGAAATCAATTGCGGCAATTCTGGCACCACCATGCGCCTTCTTGCCGGGTTGCTTGCTGGACAGACATTTGAAAGCCGTCTTGTCGCGGATGCCGGGCTATCGAAACGTCCAATGGAGCGCGTCATTACGCCCCTTCGTCAAATGGGTGCAGATATTGTCGCAGAAGGTCCGGACGAAACGCCACCGCTGCGCATACAGGGTGGTTCCTTGCGTGGCATTCGGTATCGACCGCCCGTGGCAAGCGCGCAGGTGAAAGGCGCCTTGCTGCTTGCCGGCCTCTTTGCCAAAGGCAAAACGACGGTAATCGAGACAGCAGCAACACGGAATCACATGGAAATGATGTTTGATTATTTCCTGGTCCGAACAGCTGTGGATGGGAATGGCAGCGTCTCCGTATTTGGCGACCAGGTGCCGGAATCGCGCGACTTCTCTATTCCGGGCGACATCTCTTCCGCGGCTTTTTGGCTCGTCGCGGCTGCGGCGAAACGACGAGGTCATCTGCTCATTCGTGATGTTGGTTTGAACCACACACGAACGGCGCTGCTTGGTGTTTTGCTTCGAATGGGCGCGCAAGTGCGCGAGGCCATTGAAGACATTGATCAGGTCGAACCCCGGGGGATTGTTGAAGTCACCGGTTTTCCACTTAAGGGCACTGTCATTCAGGGCAAGGAAGTGCCGCAGCTCATTGATGAGCTGCCGATTCTTGCTGTCGCCGGTGCTCTTGCGGACGGAAAGACCATTATTCGGCAGGCCGAAGAATTGCGCGTAAAAGAAAGCGATCGCATCGCTGCAATCGCGCACAATCTGCGTGCGATGGGAGTGCAGGTTGCTGAAATGAACGATGGGCTAGAGATACTGGGTCCGGCTCCCCTGCACGGAGCGCGCATGCCAAGCTTCGACGATCATCGCATTGCGATGGCATTTGCGATTGCCGGTTTGTTCGCTGATGGCGAGACGATCGTTCAGGATGCCGAATGTATTCGTGAATCTTATCCTGGGTTTGAGACCGTTCTTGAAGAGTTCACAAATCCAAAGCGAATGCAGATCAGCACCCCGGTGATTGGTTCACTCACTCCGGGGCCGGCTGAGGAAGAAGCATGATCTCCTGAAGTTTTCGGACATGTACATTACTGGATGCTTGCCCGGCATCTTTCCGGCACGCTAATTTCCGGGATGCGCGAAGAGTTTCATCGGGTAATCGCCATTGACGGCCCGGCAGCCTCTGGAAAAAGCAGTGTCGCACGCGGGCTTGCCCGACAACTGGGATTTGTTTACGTAAATTCTGGCGCCATTTATCGAGCGATCACCTGGCACATCCTGCAAAAGAAAATCCATCCGGACGACAGCGAACGTATCGCTGGCGTCATTCAGGTCGCCGACATCACATGTCGTCTCCAGGACAATGAGTCGCGCATTCTGGTCGATGACGTGGATCCCGGGGAGCACGTGCGTGATGATTGTGTGAACGAAAACGTTGCGCGCGTCAGCCAGTACTCTGCGGTTCGCCAAATTGTTTCGAAGAAGCTGCACGAGCAGGCGCAAAACCACGATTTGACCGTGGAAGGCCGGGACATTGGTTCGGTCGTTTTCCCGGACACACCCTACAAATTTTACATTGATGCCTCCCCTGAGGTGCGTCTCCAGCGTCGCATGGCACAAGGAGGGCGCGACGAGATCGCGGTACGTGATCGCGTTGATTCTTCGCGCGCGGTCTCACCGCTGGTCATCGCGAAAGACGCGCATGTCATCGACACGTCACATCTCACAATTGATGAAGTGATTAGTCAGATCATTGCGCGATTAACGCGTCTAGGGCTGGCTATCGCCTCGTGATTCAAGGCCTTTATCGCTTCCGCGCTTCAACGATGAACCTCTATTACTGGCTCGGGTATCAGCTTAGTCGCATCGTTGGCCGATTTGTTTTTCGCCTCCATGTCGTTCATCGGGAGCGGATGTTGCAGAGCGGTCCGGTGATTCTTGCAATAAACCACCAAAGTTACCTGGATCCGCCGCTTGCCGGCACGACGTGCGATCGTGCGATTTACTTTCTGGCGCGGCGAAGCTTGCTGGACGTGCCACTGCTCGGCTGGCTTTTGCCGAAGCTCAATGTCATCCCAGTTAATCAAGAGGGTATCGACCGCAGTGCCCTGAAAGCGCTGATTCGTGTTCTAAAGGCCGGGAACGCTGCTCTGATCTTCCCGGAAGGTTCGCGCACTCTCGACGGTAATTTGCAGCCAGCCGAGGGCGGCTTAGGTCTCATCATTGCAAAAACCATGGCACCAGTCGTGCCGATGCGAATCTTTGGCGCGCACGAGGCTCTGCCGCGCGGTGGTGGCGGCTTGCACTTTGTGCCGATTACCATCGTCATTGGAGAACCGATTTTCTTTACGGCCGCGGATCTAAGTCCGCCCGGGAAGGACCTCTACAAGCGGTTAAGCCAGCGGGTCATGGACGCCATCGCGGCTTTGCGCCTGAACTGATCCGGTCATTACATTTTCCTGCGATAAGGAAAACGAATAAGCCTTCCTTGCGCGCGTGAGATCGATATCGATACTTCACAGATGAATTCGCCGCAGCAGGCAGCCAAAAAGCTTCGATCCCCGCCGGTTCCAAGGACCGTAATTGCCCTGATGATTGTCATCGTCGCGTCGCTCGCGTTGGTAGCCATCTTTGCCAATATTCAGCGCCTTCGCCGTGGCCAGATCGAAACGATCGTCGTGGTGCCGGCGGGTTCGGCGACGCCGCAGCCACGTTAACTTTCATTTGACTAGCAGCCGCACCCTCGGTTTGTTCGTCCCGAATTAACGCAAAAACTAAAATACGACCTCTGATATGAAAAAACTCTTTGCCCTCTCGATGCTCATTCCCTTGGCAATGGTTTGCTCCTGCCAGAAACAGGATGCAGCGGCCGAACAACAACTCGCCCAGCGGAAGATCGAGCTCGATACGCGGGAGAAAGCATTAGACGAGCGAGAGAAAGCATTGGCCGAAAAAGAAAGAACGATAGCGCGTGCAGCGCTGATTCCAGCCGACGCCCAATTGCGAGCTCTGAAAAAGGACGCCTCTTCGAATGTTCCGCCTTCTGCAACCATTCCTCCCGGTTTGGCGCCGCCCGACAACTCACAGCTCAAGGCGAGCAGGGAACAAAGAATGGAACAACTCCGCAGTCTAAGGCAGCGCAGGCTGGAGGCGATACAGCAAATGAGATCGATGCGGTCACAATCCAATGCAGCCGCCGGGGCGCCTGTCGATACCAGCGCGTCTGGCAACGCCAGCGGCTCTGGCGATACCAGCTCGTCGTCCAGCACCAGCGGGGAGACGACCTCACCTTCTCCGTCGTCTACACCTCAGTAAATGCGAGGTGGATAGCAATCGCCTCAGCCAAATTGGGCCGGCGAATTTGCTCTTTGCGCTGCCAGCTCGCGGGCGTATTGCAGCGTGTCGATTGAATCGACATTCTTGTCGCGCCTGATTGCCTTGATTCTCGGAAAGCGCAGTGCCAGCCCGCTGGCGTGACGTGTGCTGGGCTGAATTGAATTGAAGGCGACTTCGAGGATCACGTCCGGTTTCACTTCGCGATACCGACCATGGTCTGCGATCGTGTTCTGCTGAAAGTGCTTGGTTAGCTCTGCAATCTCGGTGTCGGTTAGTCCGCTGTAAGCCTTACCAATCGGCAAAAGCTTACCCGTAGTTTCGTCGCGAACCGCAAATGTGTAATCGCTCAATACATTATTGCGTTTGCCGTGCCCAAACTCGGCCGCCACGACCACGACATCCAGTGTCGCGAGTTCTCTCTTGAGCTTGAACCAAAACATGCCGCGGTTTCCAGGCAGATAAAAGCTCTCCGGATCCTTGATCATTAACCCTTCATTTAAGCGCTGCCGCGCCTGTTGAAATGTTTGTTCGATCTCGGTAGCCGAATGTGCAGGCATGACCGTGGCAATTTGAAAATGCGAAGGCAACCGCACGCTACTGAGATGCCCCCGCCGCTCATGCAAAGGAGTCTTTAGTAATGATCTGCCGCTCAACCAAAGAAGATCGAAGATCACAAACGCAACGGGAACGTCTGCCGCCGCATAGGCGAATAAATCGGCTCCGTCGCTTCTTCGCCCCAGCCGTTTTTGGAGATCGAAGAAGGTGAGTTCCCGACCCTTCTCGAAGGCAATAATTTCGCCGTCGACGATCAGCTCTTCTCGGAAATTCCTGGCTTCACTGGCCAGCTCCGGAAATTGGTCCGTGATTCGCCGTAAATCGCGAGAGAAAATCTCGACCCGTTGCGCACTGCGGTGAAGCTGTGCGCGAATACCGTCGAATTTGTCCTCCAAGTAAACGACAGTAGGCGCAGCAGATGCGAATTTCCGATTAGTCCCCTTTGTTTCAGTAAACCGTTGCCATACGGCTTGGGCCGTCGGTTCAGGAGTCGCAAGCATGCATTTAATAGGACGAAAAAGCGCCAGCTCAGCACGCGCGAGCTCGTTTCGCGAAGCAAGCACGGCCGCTTGACCAACGTCGCCTAACAGCATGTTGGCCTCCCTCACTTGCTCAAGAGAGACATCGAACGCCTTCGCGATTGCCTCCTCGACCAAACCCTCACGTAATCCGATACGCAGATCACCAGTCAGAATTTTGACGACGTACTGGCCCTCGCGTGCCGACAATTTCGAGAATCGATTTCGCAAAAGCTCGGCCTTGGCAATTGGACCGCGCGCGCGGTGGAGATTTTCAAACAACTCGCCCGATTCGTGGATGCTAAACGGCAGCGGTGTCGTTCTCCCGTTGAGAACTTCGAGCGCTGTCTTACTCGCATCTCCGTGCGTACTGGCGATGCGATGACATTCCGCGTCGCTGATCTTGGTTGCAGCTTGCAACGCGCGAAAGATTACGGCCCAGCCAACCTGCAGAGTGCGCGGATCATTCTGGGCAAACGCTTTCCCGGTGAAATAGGGCGTTACGACAGAAACCTGTTCGCTCGTCAGGCCGCGGAGATAATCGGCAAGCAGACGAATTTTTTCCAGTTTGGCCGGAGTTGCGGCGATCGTTTCACCAACATTCGCAAACCCTAGAAATTCGGAGGGCGCAGTGGCGGCCGTGTCAGCCTCAATTCTTGCAGATCCAGGCGGCATGCTTTCCACTGCCGATGTTGGCAGCGTAAGCTCCAGTTGGTTTTCTTCGCTTAACGCCCATGCTTCGATGCCGCGCTCGCGCAAGTCGCGCGCAAACGAAGCAGCGAAACCGTGGAGCGTCAGGACGCGTCGCGGTTGAACTAGTTGAACATAGCGAAGCAGATCGTTGTAGTCAGCGTGATCGGAAAGCGGAAACGCGGCATCAACCTGATAGCGATAGATTGCGTTTGGATCGACCGCCCAGCCACTGATCATTGCGACCCGTTTGCGCGCAATCTTTTCCAGCATCTGCGAATGACTCGCGCTGGGTGGGCAGATCAGAACCTTTCCGACCACATCGTTTGAGTTGTAGCGAAGATACTTGCAAAAAGATTGGCCGAATTGCTCGTAGATGCGCGTCATCTGATACACCGAGCCATGGAGCATCGGTGTTAATCCAGCGCCATCAAGCGAACAGAGGATTTCCTGCGCTTTGCCTAACGAATACCCAAGGAGCACAGGTACTTCCCCGTCATCAATGGCTTCCCGGCAGAAAGCGATTATTCGATTGATGACCTGTTCCGTCGGCGGGAATTGATAGCGTGGCAGACCGAACGTGGTCTCCATGATGAGTGTGTCCGCCTTGCGCCACTCTGTCCGCTCCGCGGATTTACCGGGGCGCAGTTTAAAATCGCCGGTGTAAAGCAATGTCTCGTTGCCGGCGAAAAGGAAGCATTGTGCCGACCCAAAGATATGTCCGGCCGGTAATAGCATCAGCTCGATCCCGCGCACCGTTCGCTTTTCACCAAACGGCAGAATGTGTTCCAGGCGGGAACCCGGAAGCCGGTTTTGCATCAGGCGTGCCGTGCGCTCGGAAACGACAATTTCTTCGTGCGGCGCAATGTGGTCGCTATGCGCGTGGGAAACGAAAGCGAATCGCTTTGCATCCCATGGGTCGAGCCATAAATCCTGGCGCGGCAGATATACCCCGCGCTCATAACGAACTTCAATCATGAAACCCAAATTACTTTCAGATTCGCGTGAGTTCCACAGAAGCTCGGGAACCTGATATGTGGGTTGCTCGTTGACACCCGATTCAAAAACCGGCTTTATTAAGCGAATGAGGTTCGTTGCTGCTCTCATCGCTTTGAGCTCTCTGGTCGTTGTTGATCTCGGCCAGGCTGCGCGTCAGCGCGTAGAACCAAGAGTTGTGGAAAAGGTCTCGCCACTGCCTGTTGCGTTAAGCGACGACTTCGAGTTTCGAAAAACGAAACTTTTCTTTTTGAGCGATAAACCGCCAAAAAAAGGTGAAGGCCCGCGAACCACCAGCAGCACATCGCTGGGAGGAAAGTCCGGCTCGCCGGGTCAGAAAGTGGCAACGCTTCAGGACGCGCCCATTACCTTTGAGCGCCAGTATCGACTGTTTGGGGCGGTAACCGCACTCGACCAGCGTCAGCGTTTCGGCAATTACTTTGATTTCTACTGGCGGGCCAAGCGCCCTTCCGATGTCACGGTGCGTTTGGAGTATCGTCAGGAAAAACTGCATGAGCACGTCCAAGCCCAGGAGATTTCATATCGAAACGCGCGTGGCACTCACAAGACGGAATTCAAGGTCATTGGAGACGATTATTTTGACGATGGACGCGTAATCGCATGGCGGTGTCTCTTAATCGAAAATGGGCGGATCGTGGCGGAAAATCGGTCTTTTATGTGGGAGTGAGAATAACGAACATGTCGCATTTCCTAGCGCTGGCGATGTCTAATGCGGCCCTTCGTAACGTGGATTCCGAATCATTTCTTGAGGCTTTCTCAAGTCCCGTAACCATTGACAGAGTGGCTTCCGGGCTGGTATCTTTTAGGTAGTAATTGTGGACTCATCTATTCAAGTCGGGGTGAGCGGCCCAACCGTGTGGGTGAAAGTGGGGGGGAAAGGTAGTTTCCTCAACAGCGGCAATCTCAAAGAGTTCGCGCGCGAGATGTTGGACCGCGGTTATCGCGAATTTGTGGTCGATCTGGAGGATTGCGCCATGATGGATTCCACATTCATGGGAACCATGGCCAGCGTGGCGCTTCGATTGAAGGAGCTGGGTCACGGACACCTTCACATTGTTCACTGCGGAAATCGCAGCCAGGAGCTTCTCTCCGGACTGGGCCTGGATCAGATATTCGATATTCGCGGTAATGGTTCCAGTCCTCCTGAATGCGGGGCGCTCGAGCGGACCCCGGCAGTCCGCTCGCCTGCAGACAGAAAGAAGGAACAAACCGAGACGATGCTGGAAGCGCATGAGGCGCTCTGCGAGGCGGCGCCGGAAAATATTCTTCGCTTTAAGGACGTTCTCGATTTCTTAAGACAAGACCTTCATCACGAGACGCCTTCGAAGTAAGCTGGCCCTTAAATGATGTGGCCGACTCTTCTTCTCGGACTGCTTTTGGCGTCCGTCGCCGGCTGGGTTGTCACCTCTTGGTTTCAGACACGGCGGATTCGACAGTTGGAACGTTCTCATGAAGAAATTCAAGTCGAGGAAACGCTTGTCTTCGATTTTTTGCATGGTCTCGGCGAGGCTTTCCGGGAGACCATTCGACCCCAGGAACTGCACCGGCTCATTGTCGAAGGGGGTACGCGTGTTCTGGACGCGCACGGCGGCGCGCTTTATGTGACCGATCGAACGGGCGGTAAACTTACGCCGGCGTTCATCTCCAAAGACTGTCCGCCGCTGGTCGATGTTCCGAAAAATATCCTGCAACAAGCTGCGGCTGCTCCTATTGCTCTCGATGGCTTTTTACGGCTGCACGCGGTCGGCCCTGGGGAGGGGCTCATCGGACGGGTATGGCAAACGGGACAGGCTGTTTGCTTGACTGACTTCTCCGAGGCGCCGGAGTTGGCGAAGTTGCGCGGAAGCGCGTTTGGCAGTGCATCGGTAATGGCCGCGTCACTGCGGTACGGAAACCAGGACCTCGGCGTGCTTGCGCTTGCCCAAGGCCCGGCAGGGCCGCCCTTTTCGCAAGGGGATTTTGTGGTTTTCAAGTCAATCGCCGAGCAATCCGCTTTTGCGCTCTACAACGCGATCATTTATTCCATGGCCAACGAAAAGAAACGGCTGGATCACGATCTCGAAATCGCGCGGGACATTCAGCGCATCTTGCTACCGTCGGAAGCGCCGGCCATTAACGGATTTCAGATCAGCGGCATTAATGCGCCTGCCCGACAAGTGAGCGGCGATTATTTCGATTACATCCGGGTCGATGAAGAACGTCTGGGCGTGGCGATTGCGGATGTGTCAGGCAAAGGCGTACCGGCCTCCCTTATCATGGCTATCTGCCGTAGTGTTTTACGCGCGGAGGCAGCTCGCAACCCGTCTCCAGCCGACGTGTTGCGAAAGGTGAATCGCCAGCTTTACCCCGATATCAAGGAAGACATGTTCATCAGCATGGCCTATCTGATTCTGAATCACCAAAGCGACGGGGTCACGCTCGCGCGCGCCGGACACGATGCGCCATTGCTTTACAAGCGACAGTCCCAAGCAGTCACGGCCATAAAATCACCGGGAATGGTCGTGGGCATTGACAGTGGAAACGTGTTCGATAGGCTTACCGTCGACTTCGCCGTCCCGCTCGAACGCGATGATTGCCTCGTTCTCTATACCGATGGCGTGACCGAAACGTTGAACGTCGAGGGAGACGAATTTGGTCTCGACCGCATGGTGCGATCGGTGCGCGCCAGTGCGAACGATGGGGCCCAGGCAATTGTAAGGAAAATCATCGACGACGTTCGCGACTTTACCGGTTCGATTCCCCAAAACGACGACATCACCTTGATTGCCATTCGTAAGACATGAAAAGAATTCCTGTGAGTGAACAAAACAAGCAAATGAAAGAATCTGCGGCGCCGAGTTCCGCTCCTTCATCGATTGCGCAAGGGGCGGATGCCGCACAGGGCGAATCAGAAGATCCCACGGCTGGCCTGCAGGCCGATCTCGATCGGTTTCGCGACCTCGCGTTGCGAAGTCAGGCCGATTTCGAGAATTACAAGAAACGTTCTGCGCGCGAAAAAGAAGAGGCGATCAAATATGCCAACAGCTCTTTGTTGGAGCGTTTGGTGGGAGTTATCGATAATTTTGAGCTGGGTCTCGCAGCAGCAAAAGAGCAGGGAGCGGACTCTCCCATTTTTTCCGGAATGATCCTCGTTCAAAAACAACTGAGCGATTTGCTGACTGAGAATGGACTGCAACCGATCGAAGCTGAGGGAAAAACATTCGATCCGAACCTGCACGAGGCTATTGCTCATGAACCGAGCAATAAATTCCCTGAAGGGATTGTGGTGCGCCAGGCCCGTCGTGGTTATCGACTTAAAGACCGATTGTTACGACCTGCGAAAGTGGTTGTTTCCAGCGGGCCTGCAAAGTAACGGCTCGAATTTTTCCTGTTCTTGCTCGTGCTCTGTGTCGATTTACCAAGGAGGAGCATGAGCACGCGTAAAAGGAAGATTTAGAAGATGGCTACCGAAAAACGCGATTACTATGAAGTGCTGGGCGTCGAGCGAAGCGCCACCGATGAAGAGGTCAAACGCGCCTACCGCAAGCTCGCGGTCAAGTTTCATCCAGATAAAAATCCGGACGACCCGCACACCGAAGAAAAGTTTAAGGAGTTAGGCGAAGCGTATGACGTGTTAATCGACCCTGACAAGCGCGCCGCCTACGATCGCTTCGGTCACGCGGCGTTCGCGCAGGGCGGCGCTGGTTTTAGCGGTGGCGTTTTTCACGATCCGTTCGAGATTTTCCGAGAAGTTTTTGGCGGCGGTGGGTTCGGCGGCGGAATTTTCGAGACATTCTTTGGTGGCAGCCAGCGAACCGACGATCCGCGGCGCGGATCTGATTTGCGTTACGACCTGCAGATCAAGCTGGAGGAGGCCGCGTTTGGCGCCGAAAAAGAGATTGAGATCGCGAAACTCGCCACTTGTGACAAATGCAACGGCAGCGGCGCTGAACCAGGTTCACGCACGGTTACTTGCTCTGCGTGCGGCGGCCGTGGCCAGGTGATCAGTTCCCGCGGATTCTTTCACGTTTCGCAGACCTGTTCCCGCTGCCGTGGTGCTGGTGAGGTCATTGAAAAACCGTGTCAGAAATGCCGGGGCGAAGGCCGCGTAGAAAAATTGAGCCGCGTTAAGTTGAAAATACCTGCCGGTATCAAGGAGGGTTCGCGGTTGCGCTCGTCAGGTAACGGTGAGGCTGGCACTCGTGGCGGACCTCCTGGCGATCTTTATGTCGTTATACACATTAAGGAGCACAAGATTTTTCAGCGCGAAGGCGATGATCTGTATTGTGAAGTACCGATCCCTTTTTCCGTTGCGACCCTGGGCGGTGAGATTGATGTGCCGACGCTTGAAGGTAGAGCGGATCTGAAGGTGCCTGCGGGCACGCAAAGTGGGCAAATGTTTAAACTGCGCGGCAAAGGAATTGCGAGCGTCAGTGGACGCGGGCGTGGCGATTTGTTCGCACGTTTAATTGTCGAAGTGCCATCACGTCTCAATGCGCAACAACGTCGCAAGCTCGAAGAATTCGCAGCGCTTTGCGGTGACGAAAACACGCCGTTGCGGAAAAGCTTTTTCGAGCGCGCCAGGGAATTTTTCAAGTAGAACTCAACAGTTCTTGTGTCTCACGATGCTGTTAAACTGATTGAATGCCCGCGTGACGCCTGGCAGGGGTTCGAGCGACAGATCCCGACAGAACTCAAGGCGCGTTATCTCCGTGCGCTAATCGCAGCGGGGTTCAAGCACATCGATGCTGTTAGCTTTGTTTCTCCCAAAGCTGTTCCGCAGATGGCTGACAGCGAGAAGGTGCTGGAACAACTCGACGTACCGGACGATGTCGAAATTATTGGGATCGTGGTAAACGAAAAGGGAGCCGACCGTGCTATTGCCAGCAAAGGTGTTACAACCCTGGGCCATCCTTGTTCTGTTTCTGAGACATTCCTGCGCAAAAACCAAAACCAGACTCTGGAAGACTCTTACAGAACATTGGAATCGATTAAGATGAAAGCTCATGCAGCCGGTCTGGGTATGGTTGCCTATATCTCGATGGCGTTTGGAAATCCGTACGGCGATCCGTGGGATGAGAAGGAGCTGCGGCAGTTAGTGGGGAAGTTGTCAGGCTTGGGTATCCGATCAATCTCGCTCGCTGATACCGTCGGGATTGCCGGCCCTGATCTAATTCGCCGCGTGGTGCGATCGATCGTGAAAGAGTACACCGAATACGATATTGGTGTGCATCTCCATAGCATCCCCGGGGAGGCTGAAACCAAGGTGCTCGCTGCTTACGATGCAGGATGTCGGCGTTTTGATTCGGCCCTTGGTGGTCTTGGCGGTTGTCCCTTTGCGCAGGACGTAATGGTTGGAAACATTCCGACAGAGAGCGTAATCGCAGCGCTTCAACAGCGCGGGATAGAGCTGTCGATAAGCAAATCGTTGACGGATGTGCTGGCGATGACCTCACTCATCGCCTCCGACTACCAATAGGAAGTCCAATTGAGTCTGTTATAGCTCCTTACTCCTTCAGGTCACATGCATCGCTTCTTTATCTCTCCAGAGAATTGGAACCTTGGCGCGCCTAAATTAGCGGGGCAGGAAGCACATCATGCGCGCGACGTCTTGCGCATGCGAGTGGGGGAGAGACTTGTTCTCTTCAATGGACGGGGACGGGAAATTACCGCGGAAATCGTCGATCTTCGCAACGATGAAATCGGATTGAGAAAATTGCACGAAGCGGAAACACCGCCACTGCAATGCCGGATGGTTCTAGGACAGGCAATTCCCAAGGGGAAAAACATGGACCTAATTGTACAAAAGGCGGTCGAGATCGGGGCCGCGGAAATCGCGCCGATTATTTCGGATCGCACGATTGTGCACCTCGATTCCGAAACCGCGGCGCAAAAACAGTCGAAATGGCAGCAAATCGCAGTCGAAGCGGCGAAACAATGTGGCCAGAACTGGCTGCCACACGTGCACGCGCCGAGAAAACTTTCCGAATTTCTTTCAGTAGCGTCGGAGCAATCGTTCGACCTGCAACTGATCGGCTCGCTTCAGCCGGGCGCGCAACACTTAAAGAAGTTTCTCGCCGACTATTCAAATGAGCACCAACATCCTCCCCGAAGCGTGTTGATGCTGATTGGACCAGAAGGCGATTTTACACCTGCGGAACTTGGGCTCGCGCATCGTCACGGATGCCGTCCGATTACGCTTGGCCCCATTATTCTGCGAGTCGAAACCGCAGCGATCTATTGCCTGAGTATTCTCTCCTATGAACTGCTTACTTAGCAGGCGGTGAGGCCCGAAAGCTTTCGGGTTCTTTCGTCTGCGGAGATTTTACTCGCGAAGTTTTTGGAAAGCAGGCTCGACACGCAATGTGTCCCAGAGCGGATCGAGCCTAAGAAAGGCTGATGTAAGAGGCATTGGGCCATAAAACTGACTTTGAAATGGTCTTTGTAACAGCCGCCTGAGAGTCGCGATTGCGCGTTCCTTCCCGCCGAAAATAGCCTGAATCAAAGCCATGTTCTCTTCAGCCCCAGGCCCGTCTACCGCATCCTTAGTAGTGGGCAGAAGCACCATCGCGCGTTCCGCTTCGTTCAGAGCCAGCTGCTTCTCGCCTAGCTCAGCGTAGGCAAGAGCTAACCATGCTGCAAAATTGGAGTTATCCGGTTGGTTTTTGCAGAGTGATTCCAGTGTGTCACGTGCTTGTTCGGCGGCAGCCTTGGCACCGGCAGAGTTGCCGGCAAGACGC
>Ga0114129_10009115_pt1 | contig 14145 bp, 8 predicted proteins | sample RhiMetdeltSRZDD1_FD_80071 | JGI IMG/M metagenome (GOLD analysis project Ga0114129, IMG submission 80071) | Populus rhizosphere microbial communities from Tennessee, USA - Rhizosphere MetaG P. deltoides SRZDD1 (version 2) (version 2) | ecosystem: Host-associated > Plants > Roots > Rhizosphere >... | reverse complement strand
TCCTGGCAGCCGGCGTCGACCGACGGGATGTACTCGCGCGGGATGCGCCCACCGGTGATCTTGTTCTCGAACTCGTAGCCGCCGCCGTCGCCGCCGGTCGGCTCCAGGTTGATGACCACCCGCCCGTACTGGCCGGCGCCGCCGGTCTGCTTGCGGTGGGTGTAGTCGACCTTCTCCACCTTCTTGGTGACGGTCTCGCGGTAGGCGACCTGCGGGCGGCCGATGTTGGCCTCCACCCGGAACTCGCGCTTCATCCGCTCGACCAGCACCTCGAGATGCAACTCGCCCATCCCGGCGATGATGGTCTGGCCGGTCTCCTCGTCGGTGCGGACCTGGAAGGTCGGGTCCTCCTCGGCCAGGCGCCGGATCGCCGTGCCCAGCTTGTCCTGGTCCGCCTTGGTCCTCGGCTCGATCGCGACGTTGATGACCGGCGCCGGGAACGTCATCGACTCCAGGATCACCTGGTTGCTCTGGTCGCTGAGCGTGTCGCCGGTGCTCGTGTCCTTGAGCCCCATGACGGCCACAATCTGGCCGGCGACCGCGGTCGGGCGCTCCTCACGCTTGTTCGCGTGCATCTGGTAGATCTTGCCGACCCGCTCCCTGCGGCCCTTGCTGGAGTTGAACACCTGCTTGCCGGCCTCCAGGGTGCCGGAGTAGATCCGGATGTAGGTCAGCTTGCCCAGGTGCTGGTCCGACATGATCTTGAAGGCCAGGGCAGCGAACGGCTCGGAGGGATCGGCGTGCCGCTCGATCACCGCCTCCTCGTCGCCGACCTTGTGACCCTTGATCGACGGGATGTCCACCGGGCTGGGCAGGAAGTCCACGATCGCGTCCAGCATGGGCTGGACACCCTTGTTCTTGAACGCGCTCCCGCACAGGACCGGCGTGACCCCGCCGGTGATGGTCGCCCGGCGGATCGCGGCGATGAGCTGGTCCACGTCGGGCTCGGCGCCCTCCAGGTACAGCTCCATCATCTCCTCGTCGTTCTCGGAGATCGTCTCGATCAGCCGGTCGCGCCACTCGCGGGCCGCCTCGACGTGGTGGTCGGGGATCGCGACGATGTCGTACTTGTCGCCCTTGCCCTCGGTCTGCCAGAGCAGGGCGCGCATGCGGACGAGGTCGATGACGCCCCGGAAGTCCGACTCGACGCCCCAGGGCAGCTGGATGACGAGCGGGGTGGCACCGAGCCGGTCGCTGATCATGTCCACGCAGCGGTGGAACTCCGCGCCGACCCGGTCCATCTTGTTGACAAAGCAGATCCGCGGCACGCCGTACCGGTCGGCCTGCCGCCAGACCGTCTCCGACTGAGGCTCGACCCCGGCGACGCCGTCGAAGACGGCCACCGCCCCGTCCAGCACCCGCAGCGACCGCTCCACCTCCACGGTGAAGTCGACGTGGCCGGGCGTGTCGATCAGGTTGATCGTGTGGTCCCGCCAGTGAGTGGTCGTCGCGGCGGACGTGATGGTGATACCGCGCTCCTGCTCCTGGTCCATCCAGTCCATGGTGGCCGCGCCCTCATGGACCTCACCGATCTTGTAGTTGATGCCGGTGTAGAACAGGATGCGCTCGGTCGTGGTCGTTTTGCCCGCGTCGATATGCGCCATGATCCCGATGTTTCGGACCTTGGCGAGGTCTACGCCGGTCTGGGTGGCCACTGCTTGCTTCCTTGTTCTCTCGTCGTCTCCCCGCCATCCGTTTTGCCTGGCGGGGCTTGCCCTGCTACCAGCGGTAGTGGGCGAAGGCCTTGTTCGATTCGGCCATCTTGTGGGTGTCCTCGCGGCGCTTCACGCTCGCCCCGAGGCCGTTGCTCGCGTCGAGCAGCTCGTTCATGAGCCGCTCGGTCATCGTCTTCTCGCGGCGCTGGCGTGAGTACGCAACGATCCAGCGCAGCGCGAGGGTGGTGCTGCGGGAGGCACGGACCTCCACCGGCACCTGGTAGGTGGCGCCACCGACCCGGCGGCTGCGGACCTCCAGGGTCGGCTTCACGTTGTCGAGCGCGCGCTTGAGCGTGACCACCGGGTCGTTGCCGGTCTTGTCCTTGCAGCCCTCCATCGCGCCGTACACGATCCGCTCGGCGAGCGAGCGCTTGCCTTTCCGCAGCACCTTGTTGACCAGCGCGGTCACCAGCGGCGAGCCGTACACCGGATCGGTGACGAGCTGCCGCCTGGTCGCGGGTCCCTTGCGCGGCATGTCAGCTCTTCTCCTTCTTGGCTCCGTAGCGGCTGCGCGCCTGCTTGCGGTCGCGTACCCCCTGGGTGTCGAGGGAGCCGCGGATGACCTTGTAGCGGACGCCAGGGAGGTCGCGCACCCGGCCGCCACGCACCAGCACGATCGAGTGCTCCTGCAGGTTGTGCCCGACGCCAGGGATGTAGGCCGTGACCTCGATCTGGCTGGTGAGCCGGACCCGGGCGACCTTGCGGAGGGCGGAGTTCGGCTTCTTGGGCGTGGTCGTGTAGACGCGCGTGCAGACCCCGCGGCGCTGAGGGCTGCCCTTGAGCGCCGGGGTCGTTGTCTTGGCTACCTTGTCCTGGCGGCCCTTGCGGACCAGCTGCTGGATGGTGGGCACCGCGTCTCCGTCTTCGATGTCGTGTTCTGGGGTTCAGGCGCGTCGTCGACGAGCCTGACCTGCTCGTTTTCCGGCCTCTCCGACCCCCGTGGTCGGGCGTGTCGCTGTCACCACGGCGCACCGGCCCCGGCGGGGGCCGGACATTCGGAAAGGGAAGTCCTACACGTGCGGGCCGTTCGCCGATCCCAGCCTTTCCGGCGGGGGATCGCAGCCCTTACGGCGTGCCCGCCTCACGGGCACGAAAACCCAGGGTACCGAACGGTTCCTGCGATGGTCAAAACAACCGGGGATCTCGCGGAATTCCCCGGTGCGGGGGAAGATTGACCTTTCCCCCGCACCGGCGGGATCAGCGGTTGTAGGTGCCGAAGTCGTACTCCTCCAGCGGGATCGACTCGGCGGACGGCTGGCCGAACGCATAGCCCGAAGCGTCCTCGTAGGTCGCCGCGGGGTACACCGCCGCCCGGGCATCCTCGGTCGGCTCCACCCGGAAGCTGCGGTAGCGGGGCATCCCGGTACCGGCCGGGATCAGCTTCCCGATGATCACATTCTCCTTCAGCCCCAGCAGCGGGTCCGACTTGGCGTGGATCGCCGCGTCGGTCAGCACCCGGGTGGTCTCCTGGAACGAGGCCGCGGACAGCCACGACTCGGTGGCCAGTGAGGCCTTGGTGATCCCCATGAGCACCGGCCGGCCGGCGGCTGGCGTGCCGCTTTCCTCCACCACGCCCCGGTTCATTTCCTCGAACCGCGGGCGCTCGACCAGCTCCCCCGGGAGCAGGTCGGTGTCGCCGGACTCCAGCACGTTCACCCGCTTGAGCATCTGCCGGATGATGATCTCGATGTGCTTGTCGTGGATCGACACGCCCTGCGACCGGTACACCTCCTGGACCTCGTGCACCAGGTGCAGCTGCACCTCGCGGGAGCCGAGGATGCGGAGCACCTCGTGCGGGTTGACCGCGCCCTGGATGAGCTGCTGGCCGACATGCACGTGGTCACCGTCCGCCACCAGCAGGCGGGACCGCATCGGCACCGGGTAGGCGACCTCCTCGCCACCGTCGTCGGGGACGATGAGGATCTTGCGGGTCTTCTCGGTCTCCTCGACCTTGACCCGGCCCTCCGACTCGCTGATGGGCGCCACGCCCTTGGGGATCCGCGCCTCGAACAGCTCCTGGATCCGCGGCAGGCCGTGGGTGATGTCCTGGCCGGCCACACCGCCGGTGTGGAACGTCCGCATGGTCAGCTGGGTGCCCGGCTCGCCGATCGACTGCGCCGCGACGATCCCGACCGCCTCGCCGACGTCGACCCGCTTGCCGGTAGCCAGCGACCGCCCGTAGCACTTGGCGCACACGCCGACCTTGGCCTCGCAGACCAGGACGCTGAACGTGCGCACCGCGTCCACGCCGGCCGCGATCAGCTGTTCGATCATCGGCTCGGTCGTGTCGGAGTCCGCCACCGCCAGCACCGTGCCATCCACCTCGACGTCCTCGGCGAGGGTCCGGCCGGTGCCGGTGTTCTCGATGTTGGGCAGCTTGCGCAGGTTGCCCTCCGCATCGCGCCCGGCGATCCTCATCGCGATCGACCGGTCGGTCCCGCAGTCCTCCTCGCGGACGATGACGTCCTGCGCGACGTCCACCAGCCGCCGGGTGAGGTACCCGGAGTCGGCGGTGCGCAGCGCCGTGTCGGCGAGGCCCTTGCGGGCACCGTGGGTGGAGATGAAGTACTCAACCACGGTCAGCCCCTCGCGGAAGCTGGACGTGATCGGCCGGGGGATCGTCTCGCCCTTGGGGTTGGAGACCAGTCCCCGCATGCCGGCGATCTGCCGGACCTGCATCTGGTTGCCGCGGGCACCCGAGTTGACCATCATCCACACGGAGTTGGTCGGCGGGAAGGCGGCCTCCATGTCCTTGGCCACGTCGGCGGTCGCATGCGTCCAGATCTCGATGAGCTCCTGCCGGCGCTCCTCGTCGGTGATCAGGCCGCGCTCGTACTCCCGCTGCACCTTGTCGGCGCGCTTCTCGTAGGACTCCAGGATCTGCGTCTTGTTCGGCGGCGCGACCACGTCCTCGATCGCGATCGTGACGCCGGCCCGGGTGGCCCAGTGGAACCCGGCGTCCTTGAGCGCGTCCAGCGCGGTCGCCACCTCCACCTTGGGGTAGGTCTCCGCGAGCTCGTTGACGATCGCCGAGAGCTGCTTCTTGCCCACCTCGTAGTTCACGAACGGGAAGCTGCCCGGCAGCGCCTCGTTGAAGATGCACCGGCCCAGCGTGCTCTCGACCCGGAACGGGTCACCGTCGGCCCACCCGTCCGGCAGCTCGAAGCCGCGCGGCGGGGTGGTCCCCCGGAGCCGGACGACGATCTTGGCCTGGAGGTCGAGCTCGCCTCGGTCGTAGGCCATGGTGGCCTCGGCGATCGAGCCGAACGCCCGGCCCGCGCCAGCGACCCCGCTGGCCTCCTCCTCGGAGCTGGCCGCCCTGGTCAGGTAGTAGATCCCGATCACCATGTCCTGGGTGGGCATGGTCACCGGCTTGCCGTCGGCCGGCTTGAGGATGTTGTTGGTGGACAGCATCAGGATCCGCGCCTCGGCCTGCGCCTCGGCGGACAGCGGCAGGTGCACCGCCATCTGGTCGCCGTCGAAGTCCGCGTTGAACGCGGTGCAGACCAGCGGGTGGATCTGGATCGCCTTGCCCTCCACCAGCTGCGGCTCGAACGCCTGGATGCCGAGCCGGTGCAGCGTGGGCGCCCGGTTGAGCAGCACCGGGTGCTCGGTGATGACCTCTTCCAGCACGTCCCAGACCACGGGCCGGGCCCGCTCCACCATCCGCTTGGCGGACTTGATGTTCTGCGCGTGGTTGAGGTCGACCAGCCGCTTCATGACGAACGGCTTGAACAGCTCGACCGCCATCTCCTTGGGCAGCCCGCACTGGTGCAGCTTGAGCTGCGGCCCGACCACGATGACCGACCGGCCGGAGTAGTCGACCCGCTTGCCGAGCAGGTTCTGCCGGAACCGGCCCTGCTTGCCCTTGAGCATGTCGGACAGGGACTTCAGCGGGCGGTTGCCCGGCCCGGTCACCGGGCGCCCGCGGCGCCCGTTGTCGAACAGCGAGTCCACGGCCTCCTGCAGCATCCGCTTCTCGTTGTTCACGATGATCTCGGGTGCGCCGAGGTCGAGCAGCCGCTTGAGCCGGTTGTTCCGGTTGATCACCCGGCGGTAGAGGTCGTTGAGGTCAGAGGTGGCGAACCGGCCGCCGTCCAGCTGCACCATCGGCCGCAGGTCCGGCGGGATCACCGGGATGCAGTCGAGCACCATCCCCATCGGGCTGTTGCGGGTGGACAGGAACGCCGAGACCACCTTCAGCCGCTTGAGCGCGCGGGCCTTGCGCTGGCCCTTGCCGGTGCGGATGGTGTCCCGCAGGTTGCGGGCCTCGCCCTCCAGGTCAAAGCTGGCCAGCCGCTCCTGGATCGCCTGCGCGCCCATGCCGCCGCGGAAATAGCGGCCGTACCGGTCGCGCATCTCCCGGTAGAGCAGCTCGTCGCCCTCCAGGTCCTGGACCTTGAGGCCACGGAACCGGTTCCAGACCTCCTCCAGCCGGTCGATCTCCCGCTGGGCGCGGTCACGGATCTGGCGGCACTCCCGGTCGCTGCTCTCGCGGAGCTTGCGCCGTGCGTCGCCCTTGGCCCCGGCCGCCTCCAGCTCGGCGAGGTCGGCCTCCAGCTTGGCCTGGCGGGCCTCGATGTCGGCGTCACGCCGCTGCTCCAACTGCCCGCGCTCGACCGAGAACTTGGCCTCCAGCGACGGGAGGTCCCGGTCGCGCGCCTCCTCGTCCACGTACGTGATCATGTACGCGGCGAAGTAGATGACCTTCTCCAGGTCCTTGGGCGCGAGGTCGAGCAGGTAGCCCAGCCGGCTCGGCACACCCTTGAAGTACCAGATGTGGGTGACCGGCGCGGCCAGCTCGATGTGGCCCATCCGCTCCCGCCGCACCTTGGCGCGGGTGACCTCGACGCCGCAGCGCTCACAGATGATGCCCTTGAACCGGACCCGCTTGTACTTACCGCAGTAGCACTCCCAGTCCCGGGTGGGACCGAAGATCTTCTCGCAGAACAGCCCGTCCTTCTCGGGCTTGAGCGTGCGGTAGTTAATGGTCTCTGGCTTCTTGACCTCGCCGTGCGACCACTGCCTGATGTCGTCCGCGGTAGCCAGGCCGATGCGCAGGTCGTCGAAGAAGTTAACGTCAAGCACTTGTATATCCCCTGGGGTAGATCGGATCAGACCTCTTCAACGCTGCTCGGCTCGCGCCGGGACAGGTCGATGCCGAGTTCTTCGGCGGCGCGGAACACGTCCTCATCGGTATCGCGCATCTCGATCGCGGCACCGTCGCTGGAGAGCACCTCCACGTTCAGGCAGAGGGACTGCATCTCCTTGATCAGCACCTTGAACGACTCGGGGATCCCGGGCTCGGGGATGTTCTCGCCCTTGACGATCGCCTCGTACACCTTGACCCGGCCGAGGACGTCGTCGGACTTGATCGTGAGCAGTTCCTGGAGCGCGTAGGCGGCGCCGTAGGCCTCCAGTGCCCACACCTCCATCTCACCGAACCGCTGCCCGCCGAACTGCGCCTTCCCGCCCAGCGGCTGCTGGGTGATCATCGAGTAGGGGCCGGTCGACCTGGCGTGGATCTTGTCGTCGACCAGGTGCAGCAGCTTGAGGATGTAGATGTAGCCGACCGCGATCGGGTCCTTGAAGGGCTCGCCGGTCCGGCCGTCGAACAGGGTCGCCTTCCCGTTGGGACCGACCATCCGGTCGCCGTCGCGGTTGGGCAGCGCGCTCCCGAGCAGCCCGGTGATCTCCTCCTCGCGGGCGCCGTCGAAGACCGGCGTGGCCACCGGGGTGCCCGGCTCCGCGTCCCGCGCCCCGATCTGCCGCAGCCGCTTCTTCCAGGCGGCGTCCTCGCCGTTGACCTTCCAGCCGGACTTGGAGACCCAGCCGAGGTGTGTCTCGAGCACCTGGCCGACGTTCATCCGGCCCGGCACGCCGAGCGGGTTGAGCACGATGTCCACCGGCGTGCCGTCCTCGAGGAACGGCATGTCCTCGATCGGGAGGATCTTCGCGATGACCCCCTTGTTCCCGTGCCGGCCCGCCAGCTTGTCGCCGTCGGTGATCTTGCGCTTGGCGGCCACGTACACCCGCACCAGCTCGTTCACGCCGGGTGGCAGCTCGTCGCCGTCCTCCCTGGTGAACACGCGGACGCCGATCACCTTCCCGGACTCGCCGTGCGGCACCTTCAGCGAGGTGTCGCGCACCTCGCGCGCCTTCTCGCCGAAGATGGCGCGCAGCAGCCGCTCCTCGGGGGTCAGCTCGGTCTCGCCCTTCGGGGTGACCTTGCCGACCAGGATGTCGCCGGTGACGACCTCGGCGCCGATCCGGATGATGCCCCGGTCGTCGAGGTCGGCCAGCACCTCGTCGGAGACGTTCGGGATGTCCCTGGTGATCTCCTCCGGCCCGAGCTTGGTGTCCCGGGCGTCCACCTCGTGCTCCTCGATGTGGATCGAGGAAAGGACGTCGTCCTGGACGAGCCGCTGGGAGAGGATGATCGCGTCCTCGTAGTTGTGGCCCTCCCAGGGCATGAAGGCGACCAGCAGGTTCCGGCCGAGCGCCATCTCGCCCTGGTCCGTGCACGGCCCGTCCGCGATGACCTGGCCAACCTCCACCCGCTGGCCCTCGGCCACGACCGGCTTCTGGTTGAAGCAGGTGCCCTGGTTGGACCGGCGGAACTTGGCCACCAGGTAGGTGCTCCGGGTGCTGTCGTCGTTGGCCACGGTCACGTAGTCGGCGGAGGACTCCTCTACCGTGCCCGCCTTGTCGGCGATGATGACGTCGCCGGCGTCGGTGGCGGCGCGGTACTCCATGCCGGTGCCCACCAGCGGGGCCTCGCTCCGGAGAAGCGGCACCGACTGGCGCTGCATGTTCGAGCCCATGAGGGCGCGGTTGGCGTCGTCGTGCTCCAGGAACGGGATCATGGCGGTGGCCACCGACACCATCTGGCGCGGCGACACGTCCATGTAGTCGACCTCGTCCGGGCGGATGTAGTCGACCTCGCCGCCCTTGCGGCGCACCAGCACGCGCTCCTCGGCGAACGCCCCGTCCGAGCCCAGCGGCGTGTTTGCCTGGGCGATGACGTGGCGGTCCTCCTCGTCGGCGGTGAGGTAGTCGATCTGGCTGGTGACCTTGCCGCCCTTCACCTTGCGGTAGGGCGTCTCGACGAAGCCGAACGCGTTGACCCGCCCGTAGGACGACAGCGAGCCGATCAGGCCGATGTTCGGGCCTTCCGGCGTCTCGATCGGGCACATCCGGCCGTAGTGCGAGGAGTGCACGTCGCGCACCTCGAACCCGGCCCGCTCGCGGGACAGGCCGCCGGGGCCGAGCGCCGACAGCCGCCGCTTGTGCGTCAGGCCGGCCAGCGGGTTGGTCTGGTCCATGAACTGCGAGAGCTGGCTCGTGCCGAAGAACTCCTTGATGGAGGCGACGACCGGCCGGATGTTGATCAGGGTCTGCGGCGTGATCGCCTCGACGTCCTGGGTGGTCATCCGCTCCCTGACGACGCGCTCCATCCGGGCGAGCCCCAGGCGGACCTGGTTCTGGATCAGCTCGCCGACCGTGCGCAGGCGCCGGTTGCCGAAGTGGTCGATGTCGTCGGTCTCGACCGGGATGATGGCGTCGCCCGCCTTCGCCTCGTCCTCGCCGGCGTGCAGCCGGACCAGGTACTCGATGGTGGCGACGATGTCTTCCTCAGTCAGCGTGCCCTGCCGGATCGGCAGGCCGAGGCCGAGCTTCTTGTTGATCTTGTAGCGGCCCACCTTGGCCAGGTCGTACCGCTTCGGGTTGAAGTAGAGGTTCTCCAGCAGCGCCTGGGCGGACTCCCTGGTCGGCGGCTCACCCGGGCGGAGCTTGCGGTAGATGTCGAGCAGCGCGTCGTCCTGGCCGGTCGTGTGGTCCTTCTCCAGGGTGGCGATCATGGACTCGAAGCCGCCGAAGCGCTCCCGGATCCTGGCCTCGTCCCAGCCGAGCGCCTTGAGCAGCACGGTGACGCTCTGCTTGCGCTTGCGGTCGATGCGCACGCCGACGCTGTCCCGCTTGTCGATCTCGAACTCCAGCCAGGCCCCGCGGGACGGGATCACCTTGCAGCTGTAGATGTCCTTGTCCGAGGTCTTGTCTACCTGGCGGTCGAAGTAGACGCCGGGCGAGCGCACCAGCTGCGACACGACCACCCGCTCGGTGCCGTTGATGATGAAGGTTCCCTTGGGCGACATGAGCGGGAAATCGCCCATGAAGACGGTCTGGCTCTTGATCTCGCCGGTGCTGTTGTTGATGAACTCCGCCGTCACGAACATGGGGGCGGAGTACGTCATGTCCTTGTCCTTGCACTCCTCCACGGAGTACTTGGGCGGCTCGAACCGGTGGTCGCGGAAGGACAGGGACATCGTTCCCGTGAAGTCCTCGATCGGGCTGATCTCCTCGAAGATCTCTTCGAGGCCGGACTGCTCCGGGATGTCCTTGTCTCCGGCCTTGTGCGCGGCCGCCACCCGGGTCAGCCAGCGCTCGTTGCCCAGCAGCCAGTCGAACGAATCGGTCTGCAGGGACAGGAGGCCTGGGACCTCGAGTGGTTCTGTGAAGCGGGCGAAGGAGACGCGGCGGGTAGCTGGGCTATTGGCTGAGGCGCTGCGCGATGCTGCCAACAGGGGTCCTTCCGAGCTTGTGGCCAACTTTCACCGCACGCACACAAAACGCCCTGCGGACTCGCCGCGAGGGAGCTCGGGTGGTCGAGGACGTCAGAGTGCAGCGCAAATTGGCAGTGTAGCCGATGGCCACACCGCTGGTCAAGTGTATCGCTCTATAAGCTTCACAGTTGCTCCGCAGCATGGCTCGTATTAGGCGAAACGTCAAGTCCAGCGGGCCTATTCCGGCCGAACTCGGCGATGTGACGAACGCCACAGTCGGCCTTGGGTGTGGGCCGCATCTGCGGGGGGTAAACCTATCCGCTCGCCGTGAGCAGGCAGCGCCGGGGCGGGCCGGGTCACGGGCCGTCCGGCGGGCCTAGGGGGTCATGGGGTCCTCCGGCCGGTGACTGATGTGCCCAGCCGGCCAAGGCCGGCTGGGCACATCCTCGTTACCAGGCGTTACTTGACTGTGACGGTCGCGCCCGCGCCCTCGAGCGCGGCCTTCGCCTTGTCCGCCGTCTCCTTGTTGACGTGCTCAAGCAGCGGCTTGGGCGCGCCGTCCACCAGGTCCTTGGCTTCCTTCAGGCCAAGGCTGGTCAGCGTGCGGACCTCCTTGATGACCTGGATCTTCTTGTCACCCGCCGCTTCGAGAACGACGTCGAACTCATCCTTCTCCTCGACCTCCGCCTCGGCGGCGCCGCCACCGGCGCCCGGCGCCGCGGCGGCCACCGCGACGGGGGCCGCGGCCTTGACGTCGAAGGTCTCCTCGAACCTCTTGACGAAGTCCGACAGCTCGAGGAGGGTCATCTCCTTGAACGCGTCGAGCATGTCATCGGTGCTGAGCTTGGCCATGGTGGTCATTCCTCCGTCTGGTCCTGGTCCGCGGCGGCGGTATCGGCCACGGCCTCGTCGTTAGGTGTCCCGGTTGGGGTCTGGTCGGTGCCGGCCGGGCCCGCGCCAGCCGCGCCGTCGGCGTCCCGCTGCGCCTGGAGTGCTCCGGCCAGCCGGGCCATCTGGACCGGGAGCGCGGCCAGCGTGGCCGCCGCGTTCTCCATAGACGCCTTCATGGCGCCGGCGAGCATGGCCAGCAGCACCTCGCGCGACTCGAGCTCGGCGAGCCGTGCGATCTCGGACGGGCTCATCGGCTGACCGTCGATCACCCCGCCCTTGATCACCAGGGCCGGGTTGGCCCTGGCGAAGTCGCGCAGGCCCTTGGCCGCCTCCACCACATCGCCCTTGACGAACGCGATCGCCGACGGCCCGACGAGCAGCCCGTCCAGCTCCGCGGCGATGCCTGCCTCGGCCGCCGCCAGCTTGGTCAGGGTGTTCTTGACCACACTGAACGTCGCCTGCTCGCCGAGCGCATGGCGCAGGTCGGCGAGCTGGGCCACGGTCAGGCCCCGGTACTCGGCCAGCACGGCGCCGCTGGAGCTCTGGAACCGCTCGGTCAGCTCGGCGACCGCGGCCACCTTCTCCGCCCTTGCCATGGGCCTCCTTTCCTGCGCCGGTCGGCCCTTGCCTGGGGCAAGGGCACCGGCCGCGTCCGGCGTCGGCAAGGGGCCCGGCACGACGAACGCCCCGGCGCGCGGCACCAGGGCGTGGACGCCGTCCGTGTCAAGAGGGGACCAGAACGGCGGTTCAGCTCTAACGCCTGCGCGGGCCGCCCGCGGCTACGCGGGTCCTTCGGTCACCGCGTACTGGGCACGTGGCAACGACCGACGGTCTTTGGCTGGAGATCAGCGTACCTGCAACCACGCGCGCCCGCGAACCACACTCCGGCCGGGTGGCGGGGTCCGGGGCGTGCCCGGATCAGCCGGCCTGAGCTTCGACTTCGGTGAGGCCGCGGGTCTTGCCGGGGTCGACCGGGATGCTCGGGCCCATCGTGGTGGTCAGGGCGACCTTCCTGAGGTACCGGCCCTTGGCCGCCGACGGCTTGAGCCGGAGGATCTCGTCGATGGCGGCCGCGTAGTTCTCCACCAGCGCCGCGTCGGTGAAGGACGCCTTGCCGATGACGAAGTGGAGGTTGGCGTGCCGGTCTACCCGGAACTCGATCTTGCCGCCCTTGATGTCGGTGACGGCCTTCCCCACGTCGGGCGTGACCGTGCCGGTCTTGGGGTTAGGCATGAGCCCGCGCGGCCCGAGCACCCGGCCGAGCCGGCCTACCTTGCCCATCAGGTCGGGGGTGGCGACGACCGCGTCGAAGTCCAGGAACCCGCCCTGGATGCGCTCGATGAGGTCGTCGGAGCCGACGTAGTCGGCGCCCGCCGCCCGCGCTTCCTCCGCCCGGTCGCCCGTGGCGAAGGCGAGCACCCGGGCGGTCTTGCCGGTGCCGTTGGGCAGGTTCACCGTGCCGCGGACCATCTGGTCCGCCTTGCGCGGGTCCACCCCGAGCCGGAGCGCCACCTCGACGGTGGGGTCGAACTTGGTGCCGGAGGTCTTCCTTGCCAGCGCGACCGCCTCGGCCGGACTGTAGAGCCGGTCCCGGTCGATCTGGGCCTCCGCGGCCCGGAACGCCTTGCTGCGCTTCATGTTCTTCTCTCCTTAACGAAATGGAGGTCGTGGTCCACGGGCCAAGCGCTGGCCCTGCCACATCCGGGACTGAGGCCCCGGACCCATCTGCAGTTCTCGTTGCTGCCCCTATAGGGGCAACAATATGAACAGATGTTCGTGGGTGTTTAGTCCTTGACGGTGATCCCCATCGAGCGGGCGGTGCCCGCGATGATCTTCTCGGCCGCCTCGATCGTGTTCGCGTTGAGGTCGGGCATCTTGGTCTGCGCGATCTCGCGCACCTGTGCGGCGGTCACCGAGCCGACCTTCTCCGTGTGCGGCGTGCCGCTTCCCTTGTCAACGCCGGCCGCCTTCTTGATCAGCTCGGGGGCGGGCGGGGTCTTGGTGATGAACGAGAACGACCTGTCCTCGTAGATCGTGATCTCGACGGGGATGACGTTGCCCCGCTGGGACTCGGTCGCCGCGTTGTACTGCCGGCAGAAGTCCATGATGTTGACGCCGTGCGGGCCCAGGGCAGTGCCCACCGGCGGTGCCGGGGTGGCCGCGCCCGCGTTCAGCTGCACCTTGACGACCGCAGCTATCTTCTTCCTTCTGGGAGCCATCGGTGGGTCCTGTTCCTGTTCCTGATTCCTGTTCCGTGGTTGTCCGCGCGCCTGTGGTCAGATCGTCCGTGGTCAGAGTTTGGAGACCTGGTCGAACGAGAGCTCGACCGGTGTCTCCCGGCCGAAGATCGACACGAGCACCTTGAGCTTCTGGGTGTCGGGGTTGATCTCGCTCACGGTGGCCGGCAGCGTCGCGAACGGGCCGTCCATCACCGTAACGGATTCGCCCACCTCGTATTCCACCGACAGTTGGGTGATCTCGGCCTTCGCCGCCTTCTCCTGAGGTTCCGGGGCGAGCAGCGTGGCCACCTCGGTCAGGCTGAGCGGGGACGGCCGGCTCGACAGGCCGACGAAACCCGTCACCCCCGGGGTGTTGCGCACCGCGGCCCACGACTCGTCGGTGAGGTCCATCCGGACCAGGATGTAGCCGGGCAGGACCTTCTCCGACACTTGCTGGCGCTTGCCTCCCTTGATCTCGGTCACCTGGTGCACCGGGACCTCGATCTGGAAGATGTAGTCCTCCATGTTCAGCGACTGGGTGCGGCTCTCCAGGTTGCCCTTGACGCGGTTCTCGTAGCCCGCATAGGAGTGCACCACATACCAGTCACCCGGCAGTAGCCGCAGTTCGGCGGCGTACGTGGCGACCGGATCGGCTTCGGCCTCTACTGGCTCGCCGTCCGCGGTCTCTGCTAGCTCGGCCTCGGCCTGCTCGGTATGGGCCTGTTCGGTCTCGGCCTGCTCGGTCTCGGCCTGCTC
>Ga0114129_10009113_pt1 | contig 14146 bp, 15 predicted proteins | sample RhiMetdeltSRZDD1_FD_80071 | JGI IMG/M metagenome (GOLD analysis project Ga0114129, IMG submission 80071) | Populus rhizosphere microbial communities from Tennessee, USA - Rhizosphere MetaG P. deltoides SRZDD1 (version 2) (version 2) | ecosystem: Host-associated > Plants > Roots > Rhizosphere >... | reverse complement strand
GCGCGCCTGTTTGCAACCCGTGTGAGCGCGGCGGAGGGAGTCATCGAGGGCTTCACCGCGTCCCAGCGCGAGAAGCTCGCGGACGCGCTGACCGAGATCCTCGGCCGTCCCGAGATCAGCCGGTACTGCCCGAGCAAGCCCCGCTGATGACGCGACTGCGCGCGATCACCGACCAGAACCGCAAGTGGTGGACGCTCGGTGCGATGAGCTTCTCCCTGTTCATGATCATGCTCGACAACACCGTCGTGAACGTGGCGCTGCCGTCGATCCAGAAGGACCTCGGCGCCTCGCTTTCGGCGCTCGAGTGGACGATCAACGCGTACACGCTCGCGATCGCGGTGCTGCTCGTGTCGGCGGGCCGTCTCGGCGACATCTTCGGTCGCCGCCGCGGGTTCCTGATCGGCGTCAGCGTGTTCGCGCTCTCCTCGGCGACGGCCGGCTTCGCGCCGAACGACGCGTCGCTCGTGATCAGCCGGGCGGTCCAGGGCATCGGTGCCGCGTTCATGATGCCGGCCACCCTCTCGATCGTCACCAACGCCTTCCCGCCCGCCGAGCGCGGCCGCGCGATCGGGACGTGGGCCGGTGTGTCCGCACTCGCGCTGGCGGTCGGACCCGTGGTCGGCGGCTTTCTGACCGAGCAGGTGAGCTGGCGAGCGATCTTCTTCCTGAACCTGCCCGTGGCAGCGCTGGCGATCGTCGTGGCGCTCGCCGCCGTGCGCGAGTCGCGCGACCGCACCGTGCCTCGGGTGGTCGACTACGCAGGTGTCGCGACCCTCACCGTCGGCATCGGTGCGATGGTGCTGGCGCTGATCGAGGGCAACGACTGGGGCTGGGGCTCGAGCCGGATCATCGGCCTGTTCGCGCTCTCCGCGCTCGGCTTGCTCGCATTCATCCTCACGGAGCGCCGAGTGCGCTTCCCCATGGTCGAGTTCAGCTTCTTCCGCAGCCGTCAGTTCGTGGGGACGAACGGCATCGCATTCGTGGTCTCGTTCGCGATGCTCGCGATGTTCTTCTTCATGGCTCTCTACATGCAGAACATCCTCGGCTACTCCCCGCTCGAGGCCGGCATCCGGTTCCTGCCCTCGACCGTCGTGATCATCGTCGCCGCGCCCATCGCGGGGCGGCTCACCGACCGGATCGGCGCACGCGTGCCGATCGTCGTGGGCCTGACGCTCGTCGCGATCGCGCTGTATCTCCAGTCCCGGGTGACGATCGACACCGGCTACAGCTACCTCCTCCCCGCCTTTGCGCTGATGGGTCTCGGGATCGGGCTGACGATGTCGCCCATGTCGACGGCCGCGATGAACGCGGTCCAGGAAACCAAGGCGGGCGTCGCCTCGGGCATCCTCTCGATGAGCCGCATGGTGGGTGGCACCTTCGGGGTCGCGGCGGTGGGAGCGCTCTTCCAGCAGCTGAGCGACAACCGGCTGCACGAGCGGCTCGGCGAGCTGCCCCTGAGCTCGCAGCAGCAGGCGTGGTTCGCGAACAACCTCGGGTCCGGCGCGGTCGCGGGCAAGCTCAAGCAGCTCGACCCGACCACCGCGAAGGAGGTCGGGCGCGTGCTCAAGGAAACCTTCGTGCATTCCCTGGCGATGTCCCTCAGGCTCTCCACGGCAGTGGCCGCGGCCGGCGTCGTGATCGCGTTCGTGCTGCTGCGTGGCGAGCGAGGCCTGGCGCCTTCGCCGGTGCGTGCCGTGCCCGCTCCCGAAGCCGGTTAGAAGACCCTCCTCAGATACCATTCGGCCCGCTTGAACCCGGCGACCGGAGGTATCCCCTTGGCACAGGCAGACGTAAAGACAGTGAGCCAGCTCGACGTCGAGCCCGGCGAGCTTCCAGCGACGATGACCGCCTGGGTGATCCGCCTGGACCGCGAGGGGGAGCCGAAGGACGCCTTCCAGATCGAGGAGATCGAGGTCCCGGAGCCCGGTGCGTTCGAGGTGATCGTGCGCGTGATGGCCGCGGGTGTGAACTTCAACAACGTATGGGCAGCGCTCGGGCAACCGGTGTCGGTGTTCCGCTACCACCCCGACGAGGACCACCACATCGGCGGCTCCGACGCCTCGGGCGTGATCTGGAAAGTCGGCGAAGGGGTCACCCGCTGGAAGGTCGGCGACGAGGTCGTGATCCACTGCAACCAGGCCTCGTACGAGGACGTCGAGGTGCACGGCCTCGACCCGCTCGCGGCGCCGTCGCAGAAGATCTGGGGCTACGAGACGAGCTGGGGCTCGTTCGCGCAGTTCACGAAGGTCCAGGCCCAGCAGCTGGTCCCCAAGCCGCAGAACCTCACGTGGGAGGAAGCGGCCTCGTACGGCCTCACCTACTTCACCGCCTACCGCATGCTGATCGACCAGGTCAAGCTCCAGGCCGGCCACCGGGTGCTGATCTGGGGCGCGGCGGGCGGCCTCGGCGTGTTCGCCACGCAACTCACCAAGTTGACGGGCGCCGACTCGGTGGGCGTCGTCTCATCGGACGAAAAGGGGGAGCTCGTCAAGGAGCTGGGCGCCAAGGACTTCATCAACCGCACCGAGTTCGCGGGCATGATGCGCAAAGGCGGCGAGTCGAAAGAGGAGGAGAAGGAGCGCTTCGGCGTCTCACGCGCGTTCGCCAAGCGCGTAAAGGAGATCCTGGGCGACGCGCCCGACATCGTGTTCGAGCACGTGGGGCAGGCCACGTTCCCGACGTCCGTGTTCGTGGTCAAGACGTTCGGCAAGGTCGTGATCTGCGGCGCCACGTCCGGGTACAACCTCGATTTCGACGTGCGCTATCTCTGGATGCGCCAGAAGCAGATCATCGGCTCGCACTTCGCCAACGCATGGGAGGCGACCAAGGCGAACGAGTTGATCGCGCAGTCCAAGATCCGCCCCGTGCTCTGGCGCGTGATGCCCTTCGAGGGCGTCGCGGAGGCACATCAGCTGATGCGCGAGAACAAGCACCACGGCAAGATCGCGATCCTCGTCGGCGCCGACCAGGAAGGGCTAGGGAAGACTGCGGAGGGCCCGGGCGCGATCCGGGCCGAGGTCGGCAACTGACGCGTCCATGATCGAGATGTGCCACATCGACTTCCACCTCACGCCCCTCCGGGCGGAGCGGTTTGCGTCCCTCTACCGGCCGGCGGTGCCACGGGTGCTGGTCTACGGGGCACGGGGCTATGCCTTCTACCGCTCGGAGGACGACTCGGACCATTTCGTGCACGAGTCGCTCTGGGAAGACCGCGAGGATTTCAAGCGGTACTGGTTCTCGCGCGAGATGCAGCAAACGCGCCAGCGGATCATCGGCCTCTATGAGCAGCCGGTGATCCCGAGCTGGTTGACGATTATCGACCGCGGCTAGCCCGGCTCAGTCTTCGGCGAGCCGGCGCGGGCCGGCCGCGAGCAACTCCCCGGTGACGGCTGTGCCACGCCCGATGCGCCCGCCCGGCCCCGCATGCGCGGTGAGGGCCTCAGCCGTGAGGGGCTCGCCGCAGCACGAGCAGACCACCTCGGGGCGGGTCATCTCGCCGCAGGCTTCGTGCCGGAGCTGAACCGGGGGGCCAGCCGCTCCGCTCTCCCAGCGGTCGCCCCACGCCATGATCGCCAGCAGAGGCGCGAGCAGATCGGTGCCCTTCTCGGTCAGTACGTACTCGTGCCGCACGGGGCGCTCCTGGTAGGCGCGGCGCTCGAGCAGGCCACGGCCCACCAGGGCATCGAGCCGCTCCGCGAGCACGTTCCGGGCGACTCCGAGCTCGCGCTGGAGATCGTCGAAACGCCGGACCCCGAGGAAGACGCTGCGCACGATCAGCATTGCCCACCGCTCCCCGACCACGTCGAGCGTGCGGGCGATCGAGCACGAGAAGTCGGCGAAGCTCGTCCTCTTCATGCCGTCACCTTACCTCAGTTGCAATATGAAACGCACCTTGTTAGGGTCCGTTGCGTCATGCAACCCACTCCCTTCCAAGAGGTGACGACATGCCGCTCGTGCACGTAACGGTTCCCGAAGGCTCGCTCTCCGACGCCCGTAAGCAACTGATGGTCGAGAAGATCACGGCGGCCACGCTGGAGGCGGAGGGCCTCCCCGACAACGACCGCACCCGGATGCTGACCTGGGTGATCATCAACGAGGTCAAGGACGGCAACTGGGGCGCCGGCGGTGGTGTGGTGCGGCTCGAGGACATCGCGCGCGCCTTCGGCATCAGTGCGGACAACCCGCGCGCGCCCGAGCCGGTCGTGGCCTCCTGAGGAGGCGGGCATGTACAGGCGGATCGTCGAGGCGCAGGTGAGAAAGGCCTGGCGGCAGCTCGGCGGCGGCAACTACGACTACGTGCTCGACCAGTTCGCGCCGGGTTTCGAGTACAGCTTTGCGGGCGACCACGCGCTCGGCGGCACCCGGCACAGCCGTGAAGCGATGACCGGTTGGTTCGAGCGCATGTTCGAGCTCTTCCCGGGCATTCGCTTCGAGGTCGCAGACGTGCTGGTCAAGGGCTGGCCGTGGCGCACGAAGGTGGTCGTGCTGGTCGACGTCGCAACGGACGTCGCGGGCGAGCCATATCGGAACGAGGTGGCGCAGACGCTCGAGCTGCGATGGGGCCGCATCACGAAGATCCGCACGCTCGAGGACACGCAAAAGCTCGCGCGCGCGCTCGAGCGGCTGAGCGAGGCCGGGATTCCCGAGGCCTCACTGGCCGCGATCGAGGATTGAGGAACAACTTGGGGGTGCCGTGTGATGGACGACACCCCCACTCTGCCTAGAAAACCTTTCAAAACCGGCACCGAAGGGTGTGGTTCGGGGGAGGGGCCGTCCGAGGGGGTACAACCGCAGAACCGAGCGGCTGAGAAGGGAGCTGACTGCGGTTGTGCCCTTATAGGGAGCACAACTGCAGACGGGTCCGGGCAAGGACCAACGATTCTGCAGTTCGACCCCCTGGAGGAGCGCCATCCTCGATCCCGCACCCGTCCGACCCGGCGAACCCTTCAACGAGAGTCGGCTCCACTGTCCTGAGCTGCTTTTGCATCGCATCTCGCTGCAAACTCGGATCGCGTCCACCGCGGCCGCTCCGTTGAAGCCTTTTCCGGGCGAACGGCGCCCTCCATCCCGATCCCCTTATCGCTGGTTTTCCGGGTTTTGGAAGGTTTGCAGCTACCCCCGCTCCAGGGGGGCCATCGTCAACCCGGCGTCGTTCAGCTGCTCCCAGTAGAGCTCGGCCGGCTCGCGGTCGCCGGTCCAGACGATCGCCTGCCCGCTGTTGTGGATCTGGTCGGCGATGCGATAGCCACGGTCCACGCTGATGCCGGGGACGACTCGTGCGAGCGTCTTCGCGACGTGGTCGAAGGTGTTGTGGTTGTCGTTCAGGACGATCACGCGCCAGCCTCCCCCGTCCCCGGCGTCGGGGCCGCCCGTCCGCGGCAGCTCGATCGTCTCGGTCGTGGTCATGCCGCCTGCGCCTGCTTTTGCCAGTAGCGGCGCAATCCCGCCCAGCGCTGCTCCACCGGCGATCCCCTGCCCAGGCCCGCCGCCGTAGCGGCGTTCGAGTGCGCCTCCGCCCGGCGGTTCACCTCGGCCACGAAGGCGTCCCGCGCCGCCTCGGTGTCACCGTGCTCCGCCAGCATCTCCCGCGCCAGCTCGGCCATCTCCTGCAGGGACTGCTTGATCATTTTGAGGTGAGTCTGAGGATCTCTCACGAAACCGAAGTGGGTGAGCGCCAGAAAACGCGGCTCCCGCTCCGCCACGAGGTCGATCGACCGCATCCAGGCGGGCACGTCGATGTCCGGCGGCGGCGTCGGCGGATGGACCAGGTTCGACGGGGGGATCCGCACGCCCCCCACGTCGCCCACGTAGGCGGTCCCGTCCGAGCCGTCGAAGAACACGACGTGATGCAAGGCATGGCCGGGCGTGTACTCGACCGCGAAGTCGCGCCCGGCGACGTGGATCGCCTCGCCCCCGTGGAGCACCCGGAGGTTTCGCTCCGGCACGGGCGCCACGCGCCCCCACAGCGGCTTCATGCGGTCACCGTAGATGCGCTCGGCGCTCGCGAGCAGCTTGGCCGGGTCGACGAGATGAGGTGCACCTTTCGCGTGTACCCATACTTCGAGCTCGGGAAAGCGCTCGACCAGCGCGCCCGCCGCGCCGGCGTGGTCGAGGTGAATATGCGTGAGCAGCAGCGCTTTCGGCTCCGTGGAAAGGCCCTCCAGGAGCGTCTCCATGCGGCTCTCGGGGCCCGGGTCGACGATCGCGCCGCCCAGGTCCCAGGCGCCGATCACGCGTTCGCGGTCGAGCTGGTGGACGTCGATGAGCTTCGAATCGGGTTGGCCGGCCACGGCCCCATTAAACTCACATCGTGAGCTTCGCGAGGAGGCTTTGATGGTGGACAACCCCCAGGGCAACGGCGTACAGGGCAACGGAAAGGCCGAGCTGGACCGGCTGATCCGGTCCAAGGAGGAGGAGCTGCAGCGCCTCCACGACGAGCGCCGCCGCTGGGAGGAGGGTCCCCTCGCCAAGGCGCTGGAGAAGTCGGGCGAGCGCCGGGACCACTTCGAGACCCTCTCGGGGCTCGAGACCGATCGCCTGTACACGCCCGAGCACGTCGAGGACCTCGACTACGAGCGCGACCTGGGCTTCCCGGGCCAGTATCCGTTCACGCGGGGCATCCAGCCGACCATGTACCGCGGCCGCCCCTGGACGATCCGCCAGTACGCCGGCTTCGGGACGCCGGAGGCCACGAACGAGCGGTTCAAATTCCTGCTGTCACAGGGCCAGCCCGGGCTCTCGACCGCTTTCGACCTCCCCACCCAGATGGGGCTCGACTCCGACGACGAGCGCGCCGCCGGCGAGGTGGGCCAGGTCGGCGTCGCGATCGACTCGCTGGCCGACATGGAGATCGTCTTCGACGGCATCCCGCTCGACCGCGTCTCCACCTCCATGACCATCAACGCGCCCGCGCCGGTGCTGGTCGCCATGTACGTGGCGGTCGCCGACAAGCAGGGCGTGCCGCGCGAGAAGGTCTCCGGCACGGCGCAGAACGACGTGCTCAAGGAGTACGTCGCCCGCGGCACCTTCATCTACCCGCCCAAGCCCTCACTGCGGCTGGCGGCAGACCTGATCGCATGGTGCGCCACCGACGCTCCGCGCTTCAATGCGATCTCGCTGTCCGGCTACCACATGCGCGAGGCCGGCTCCACCGCGGTCCAGGAGATCGCGTTCACGTTCGCCAACGCGATCGCCTACATCGACGCGGTTCGCGACCGCGGTGTGGACGTCGACACGTTCGCTCCCCGGCTGTCGTGGATCTTCAACACGCACATCAACTTCTTCGAGGAGATCGCCAAGTACCGCGCGCTGCGCAGGCTGTGGGCCCGCATCATGAAAGAGCGGTTCGGTGCCACCGACCCGCGCTCCATGATGCTCCGCACCCACACGCAGACCGGCGGGTCGACCCTCACGGCGCAGCAGCCGGAGAACAACATCGTGCGGGCTGGGATCCAGGCGCTCGCCGCGGCGCTCGGGGGCGTGCAGTCGATGGCCCTCTCGTGCTACGACGAGGCCCTCGCGATCCCGACCGAGAAGGCGCAGAAGATCGCCGTGCGGACGCAGCAGATCGTCGCCGAGGAGATCGGCGTCACCGACACGATCGACCCGATGGCCGGCTCGTACTACATCGAGTGGCTCACGAGCGAGCTCGAGCGGCGGGCGGTCGAGGAGATGGAGAAGATCGAGAAGATGGGCGGCGCCGTCGAGGCGATCGACTCGGGCTACTACCACAAGGCGATTCTCGATGAGGCCTACAAGTGGGAGCAGGACCTGAACGACGGCGAGCGGGTCGTGGTGGGCGTCAACAAGTACCGCGACTCGGAGGAGCCGCAGCCCGAATACTTCCGCGTCGACCCGTCACTTGCCGCGGCTCAGCGCGAGAAGCTCGAGAAGCTTCGCGATGAGCGCGACACGGCCACGTCGCAGCGCGCCCTCGAAGGCCTGCGCGCGGCGGCCGAGGCCGACGCGAATCTGATGCCCGCGATCATCGAGGCCGTGCACGCCTACTGCACCTTGGGCGAGATCTGCGGCGCGTTGAAGGGTGTCTTCGGCGAGTACAAGGCGCTTGCCACGATCTGAGGCCGCTCTCGCGGCCCTGCGGGGGTCGCGGCTCGTCCAGCTCGGCTTCTTCTTCGCCGCGTTCGCGGTCGCCACGCTCGTCGCAAAGGCGTTCGATGCCGGTTGGGGCACCGCGGCGACGTTCGGGCAGATCGCGTTCGTGGCAGCCGTCTTCGTCGTGCTGATGACGGACAAGCGCCCAGGCGGATGACGCGCCGCATAGTCGCGGCCGGGGCGCTGCTGGTCGGCCTGGCGCTGCCCGCACCGGCGGGCGCGCTCACGTTGAAGCCCTGCCTTTCCACGGTCCTGCCGAAGCTTGGCGCGCAGTGCGGCAGCCTGGACGTCCCGCTCGACTTGTCGGGTCGCGTCCCGGGCATGCTCCACCTGCACGTCGAGCGGATCCCGGCGCGCGGCGCTTCCCGCGGCTCGCTGTTCATCCTCGAAGGCGGCCCGGGCGGCAGCGTCACCGCCTCCAGGCAGGACTACGCCGACGCCTTCCGCCGGCAGCTCGCCGACCGCGACCTCGTGCTGGTCGACCAGCGCGGCACGGGCCTCTCCGGCGCGCTGCGCTGCCCGAAGCTGAAGATCCCCGACTCCGCGCCGGCACTCGGCCAGGCAGACACCGCGGCCGCATGCGCCGCCAGGCTCGGCGCGGCCGCCCCCTTCTACACGACGCGCGCGTCGGCCGGCGACCTGGACCAGGTCCGCCAAGCACTCGGGCTCGACAAGATCGCGCTGTACGGAAGCTCCTACGGCACCAAGCTCGCGCTCGCCTACAGCGTCCTCTATCCGGCCCACGTCGAGCGGTTGGTGCTCGATTCGGTCGTGCCGCTGGACGAGGACCCGTTCGACCTCGACTCCTTCCGGGCGATGACGCGCGTGCTCGACAAGCTCTGCGCGACCGGTTGCGAGGGCATCACGACAGATCCGGTGGCCGACACGGCGCGCCTGGTGGCGGTGCTTCGCGCGCGGGGCGTTCTCAAGGGCACGGTCGTCGATGCGCAGGGGCGGCGGCGAGCGGCGCGAATGACTCGCAGCAAGCTCGAGGGCATCCTCTTCTCCGGGGACTACAGCGAGGTGTTCCGGGCCGCGTATCCGGGTGCGGTCCGCTCCGCCCTGACGGGCGACCTGACGCCCCTCCTGCGCCTCGGCACATGGGCTCAGCGAGGGTCGGCCCCCTCCCCGCCGCGTTTCTTCAGCGATTCGATGTACACGGCCAACACGTGCCAGGAGGGCCCCTTCCCCTGGAGCCCGTCGGCTCCGATCGCGAGCCGCACGGCCCAGGCCCGGGCGGCGGCCGCGGCGCTGCCGGCATCCACCGTTTCTCCGTTCGACCGCGATACGGCCCTGCTCGGGTCGGCGCTCTCGCTGTGCGCGAAGTGGCCGGCACCCGAGGATGCTCCGGTTCCGGACGGCCCGTTCCCGGCGGTGCCGACACTCCTGCTGGAGGGCGAGGACGATCTCCGTACCCCGGTCGAGGGCGCCCAGCGCATGGCGCAGGCGATTCCCGGCGCGCAGCTGTTGGTTGTGCCGGGTACCGGTCACGGCGTCTACCCCAGCGGCTCGCAGTGCCCGACGCGCGCCGTCGACGACTTCTTTGCCGGTCGTGCGCTGCGGCCTTGCCGGCCCGGTACCGAGCCGCCGTTCGCGGACCCGGTTGCGCCCCGATCGCTTTCACGGCTGCCGCGCGCGGCCGGCCACCGCGGCGGGGTCGGACGCACATTGACGGCGGTGCTCGCCACGGTCTCGGATGTCGACGAGGCGCTCAACGTCGCGAATTACTCGCCCCGCGGGTTTGCCCAGGTAGGTGGGCTGCGCAGCGGCTACGCGCACGACCAGTATCCGCGCATCCGCCTCCACGACTACTCCTACGTTCCGGGCGTGCGCGTGAGCGGCCGGCTCAGCGGTGCCAGCAATCAGCACGGCACCCTTCGGATCAGCGGGCCGGCGGCGGCGCGAGGACGAGTGCGCCTGCACCGCGACGGCTCGGTCACCGGTCGCCTGCGTGGGCATCGCGTGAGAGTGTCCGGCGCCCCCACCGCCTCACTTTCGTTGCGCGCGCCGCCCGCCGGCCGGTAGCTTTCCCGCGGCGATGCCCGGGCTTGGGACCTTCATCTCCGTCGGCAAGTCGCTCGACCAGGCGGTCGAGCGCGCGAAGCGCGCGGACGCACTGGGCTACGCCTCCGCTTACGTGACCCACACCGCGGGGCGCGACTCGCTCACGGTCCTGATGGCTTATGCGGCCGCGACCGAGCGGATCAGGCTGGGCCCCGGCGTGCTGCCGATCTACTCCCGGACCCCGGTCGCGACGGCGCAGGCAGCTGCCACCATCGACGAGTACTCCGGTGGGCGCATGGTGCTGGGGCTGGGCGTCTCGCATCAGGTCACGGTCGAGCACTGGTACGGGCAGAAGCTCGACCTCCCGCTGAAGGCGATGCGCGAGTACGCCGGGATCGTGCGCGCCTGCTTCAGGGGAGAGGACCCGCCGGAGGGGGAGATCTTCCACAGCCGGTTCCGGTTCAGGGGCTGCGAGCCTCGTCCGGACCTGCCGATCTACGTGGCGGCGCTCTCGCCCAGGATGCTCCGCCTCGCCGGCGAGATCGCCGACGGCGTGATGCTGTGGCTCTGCAACCCCGACTACATCCGCGACGTGGTCGTGCCTGAGGTGCGCGCCGGCCGCGAGCGTGCCGGGCTTTCGATGGAGGGGTTCGACGTGGTGGCAGCGGTGCCGACGGCGGTGGCCGATGACCGCGCGGCCGCCTACGAGACCATGCGCCGCGACCTCGTCACCTACTGGAACCTGCCCTTCTACCGGGCGATGATCGAGCGGTCCGGGTTCGGAGAGGAGATCGCCGGATTCGACGAGGGGATGCGGGCGGGCGACGTGGAGCGCGCAAAAGCGGCGATCTCGGACCGGTTCCTGGACGATCTGACAGCGATCGGCACCCCGGACGAGGTCCGGGCCGGCGTCCGGCGGTATGCGGATGCGGGCGCCACCTCCCCCTGCATCGGCGGCGTGCCCAGGACCGACTTCGACGAGGCCCTGGAGGCGGCAAAAGCCGTCTGAGAGCCGAATCCCCGGCCTCGCATCCGATCGGGAGGCATAGCGGTCTAGACTAGGTCGCGATGGCATCCCGGGTCGCTTCACTGAGGGACGGCCACGGCCGCCTGATCGGAGACCTGCGGGTCTCGGTCACCGATCGTTGCAACTTCCGGTGCCAATACTGCATGCCGGCGGAGGGCCTTCCCTGGCTGGACCGGGCGGAGCTCCTCACGTTCGAGGAGATCGAGCGCCTCGTGCGGCTGCTGGTGCCGCTCGGGATCCGCAGCGTGCGCCTGACGGGCGGCGAGCCGCTCGTCCGGCGTGAACTGCCGAAGCTGATCGCGATGCTGAGCGCAATCGACGGGCTCGAGGACCTGTCGCTCACCACCAACGGCTACCTGCTCGAGCGGATGGCGGACGAGCTGGTGGGCGCGGGGCTCGAGCGGATCAACGTGTCGCTCGACTCGCTCTCCCGCGACCGTTTCTTCCAGATCACCCGGCGCGACGCCCTTCCGCAGGTGATCAGGGGCCTCGAGACGCTCGAGCGGTTCCCGCAGCTCGGGCCGGTGAAGGTCAACTGCGTGGCGATGCGCGGGTTCACCGAGGACGAGGTGATCCCGTTCGCCGAGCTCGCTCGGCGTAAGCCCTACCAGGTCCGCTTCATCGAGTTCATGCCGCTCGACGCCGATCACGCGTGGACCGAGGACCGGGTGCTGACCGGCGCCGAGATCCGTGCGCTGATCGACCGCGTGTACCCGCTCGAGCCGATCGAGCGCGAGGCCCACGCGACCGCGAAGGTGTGGCGCTTCGCGGACGGCCGGGGAGAGATCGGGTTCGTGAATCCGGTCTCGGAGCCGTTCTGCGCGGATTGCGACCGGATCCGCCTCACGGCCGAGGGCAAGCTCCGCACCTGCCTGTTCAGCCTGCACGAGACCGACCTGCGCGGGCCGCTCCGCGACGGTTCCGGCGACGAGCAGCTGGTAGAGGCGATTCGAGATGCCGTGTGGCGCAAGGAGCTCAAGCACCACGTATCGGAGCCGGGCTTCCGCCAACCCCCCCGCACCATGAGCCAGATCGGCGGATAGCGTGACCGAGCCGGAACAGGACAGGACCCCTCAGGAACACGACCTCAGGCCGGGTGGGGGGCCGCCCGAGCGCGACCTTCCGCGCACCGACGAGCCCCGCCCCTGGCTGCGCTGCTACCGCTGCTGGTCGCAGAATCTCGAGGCGCAGGTCCACTACGACGCGATCCTGCGCATCGACCCGGAGTCGGGTGGCTTCTCCGAGCGCCTCGACGAGGTTCAAGAGGCCGTCGTGCAGTGCCGCGACTGCCTCCACGACCAGCCGCACCTGACCTTCACCGACGGGCGCCTCGAACCGGTCGAGGACCGCTGGGAGCGGATGGTGACCGGCACACCCTGGGTTGCGTCCTGCACCGTCGCCGTGGACCAGGACCTGGTCGACGTGTGCTCCGGGCCGGAGGCGGCGGATTCGCTTACGTACGGCGCCTTCGGCGAAGGAGGCACGCGCGAGTTCTTCACGCACGTGCGCTTCCACAAGCACGACGATGACCAGATCACGATCCATCTGCTAGTGGAGCTCTATGCGCGGTCGGCCGAGGAGGCCGCGGACGTGCTCGAGGAAGCCGCACGCGGCCAGCTGACGATCACCTCGCTGGCGGAGGAGTCGCGCCCGCCGGCGGTCGAGTCCGACGAGGCGCATTGAACCTCGCGGCCTGGCGGCGGTGGGCCGGGGTGCTGATGGTCGCCGGGTGGTCGCCCGCGCTCTGGGCGGGGCTCGTGGGCTACCGTCGCTCGACGGGCTGCTCGGCGGGCTGAGGCTCCCCGCGGCGCGGGCGGCGACGCAGAAGGCCTCGGCGGCGCGGCGCAGCGGTGCCGGCTGCTGACGTGTCGGCCGGCGCAGCAGGCGCCGCCTCGGCGGGCGGAACGGCCTCGCCGGTCACCGGCAGCGCAGCGAGAAATCCGAGGCCATAGGCCGAGAACAGCGTGATCAGCGCCCCCGTGGCGTAGTAGAAGCCGAGCCACTCGAGCACCCGCGTGCCCGTATCCCCGAAGGCCGGCCCGGTGGCCTGCACGCCGTGGTTCCAGAGCATGCTCATGGACGGGCCGGCCACGAACCACAATCCACCGGCGAGCGCCAGCAGGCCGCCGAGCGAGGCGGTCGAGCGCCGGGTGCTGAACAGCATGATCAGCCCGCCCGCTGCGGCGGCCGCGCCGGGGAGCACGGACAGCCAGAGGCGCTGCACACTCCAGTCCCAGGTGCTCGTGGTGCCGATCTGGTAGTTGAAGTACGGCCCCACGAACGGGATCAGCGCGCCCCAGACCCCGAGCACGAACACCAGGAGCCCGATTGTCGCGCCGCGGCGGCGCGGGATGGGGCGGGTGGGGAATCGCCTCCTCATGGCGCTCATTGCGTACCCGGCAGGGCGCCTGGGAAACGGGCGCGCTGTCAGGGATCTACCTACAGGCGCCGCGGATCCTCGGAAAACCCGGCACTAGAGGGGGTGGGTTTGGCGTAATGCGTTTTGTTGCTATCTGGATTGAGCCCGTATATGGGGCCGAATCCGGAATGCGTCGCAGGGAACGCTCAGGAGCGCCCGAGCCGCTCTTCGAGCTTCGCGAGCTCATCGCGAAGCTCCTGCGGAAGGCGATCGCCGAACTTTGCGAAGTGCTCGTGGATCTGGGGCACGGACGTGCCGAGCTCCTCCACGTCCACGGTGAGCAGCTCTTCCATCTGCTCGTCGGAGATGTCGAGGCCACTCGTGTCGATCGCGCCGGTCGCGGGCACGAGCCCAGCGGGCGTCTCGACCGCTTCGGCCTTGCCCTCGCAGCGCCGGAAGATCCACGCCAGCACGCGGCTGTTCTCGCCGAATCCGGGCCACAGGAACTTCCCCGACGCGTCTTTGCGGAACCAGTTGACGACGAAGAGCTGCGGCAGCTTGTCGCCACCCCGCTCCCCGATCTCGACCCAGTGCTTGAAGTAGTCGCCCATGTGGTAGCCGCAGAACGGCAGCATCGCGAATGG
>Ga0114129_10009112_pt1 | contig 14147 bp, 11 predicted proteins | sample RhiMetdeltSRZDD1_FD_80071 | JGI IMG/M metagenome (GOLD analysis project Ga0114129, IMG submission 80071) | Populus rhizosphere microbial communities from Tennessee, USA - Rhizosphere MetaG P. deltoides SRZDD1 (version 2) (version 2) | ecosystem: Host-associated > Plants > Roots > Rhizosphere >... | reverse complement strand
CGCGGCTTCGACCGCTTCTACTTCATGAGTGGACATGGCGGCAACACATCTTTTCTCGTCAACATCGTGAAGTACGCAGGCGAGCGTCACCGCCGGATCTTTTGTGCAACCACCTGGCTGCACACCTCCGGCAGGATCGGGGCCGAGGCGTTACAAAAGTATAGAACGTCACCAATCGGCGGCATGGGCCATGCCTGCGAATTAGAAACATCTTTCCTCCTGCATCTCCGCCCCGACCTGTGCCATATGGAACGTGTGGTGGATGAAACAGACTTCGTCTCTACCCCCGATTACTACATGGACTGGATCGAAGGCGGCGCGCTGGTGGCAAATCCGCCCTGGGATGATGACACAAAGACAGGCGCGTATGGCGCGGGAAGTCACGGCACAGCCGAGAAAGGCCGTCTCTGGCTGGAAGCTGCTATTGAGGAAAAAGCTGATCACGTGGAACAGATCCACGAGCAGCACGAGAGGCGCGAGCAGAGAAGGAATGAGGGGTATGGGCTCTGGGGCAGGTTCAAGGCAGGCTAAACTATTCTGAACTCAAAGCTGCCCCTATGCTCTACCAATATGATTTAGTAAATCGAAAATTGCCCGGAACGTTTCTTTTTGAGATGTTTGCAGCATGCCGAATCAGCCCAACGGAGGTCCGTTGGGCTGATGACTATTTGGCAACCCTCTGTTTTTCCCACAAACGACGATCCTCTTTTTTCTCAGGATCGAGATCGCGGGGATGGACCTCCTGGACCACCCGGTGCCCGTGAGAGGTCCACAGGTCGGCGGCAAGCCTTCGGGGATCGCGCCGGAGCCCCTGGGAGGCAAAGTACTGGCAGACGCGCGTGATGTCGCGCAGGAAGATCGCCCAGGCGGCGGGGTTGGATTCCGGCTGAACAACCTGGGGAAAATCGATCAACGTGATGTCCCCTTCCCAGTAGAGGATGTTGTAGGCGGACAGATCGCCATGGATCCGCTGGTTGGACAGGAGCAGCTCAATATCATAAATGACGCGCTCAAAGAGCGGCTTGACCTCATCCGATTCCAAAGACACAGAGTTGAGCGTCGGCGCGGCACTGTCGATATCCCCGATGTAGTCCATGAGGATGGCGTTCTTCTCCATCGCATAGGGTTTGGGAACATCGGCGCCCGCGGCGTGGAGCGTCTCCAGAGTCTGGAATTCGTACGCGATCCAGGATTGGTGGCGCAGCTCCTCGCCATAGGCAGTTCGTTTTTGCATGGCATGAACATCACCGTCCCTGACAATCGCATTGCCGTCGGCATCGAGGTCTGTCCGGCCAACGCGATACTGACCATCGTTCTTGAGATTGCGCAGGGAGCGCGGACGGTAGACTTTGGCAGCCACCAGCGGCGCCTGGATGGCAGGACCGGAACGACACAGATACACCGAGGCCTCTTTACCACCCTTGACCCGCTGCAGCACATCGGTAATCCATTTGTGCTCATAGAAATCCCCGAGCGATTCTAACAACCACCATGATTCAAATCGAGCCGCCGAGTAGGTAAATTCGAAACTGCGACTGGAGTCATCCTGGCCTTTGAGGAATCCCGCGTTGGCTTCACGCACATACTTAAAATGCCGCTCCGGGAAGCGCTGAGGTCGCTTGTTCTTATTGATAAAGTTCTCGGTTTGATCCCGATCATCCAGGTCATCAAACAGATTTATGTAATCATCCGTATTCATACTCTCGTTCATCAAAGACCTGACACGTCTGGAAGCTCTTCATTCTTCACTCACCCGCGGGGACCTGTCAGGTCTGGGATTAAAAGAAAAACCGCAGGGTTGCGAAGCACGCCTGCGGTAGATGACAAATACGAACGACCGAAATCGTTACGACTGGGTACCTTTAGGAGGCGCGCTCAAAACACGTTTACCGGACGACAAGATGGATTTCATTTTTTCGTGCCTCCTTTCAAGAGAGAATAAGATAGCGAGAGTTTATCACCCAGGGCCGAGAGTGTCAAGAAGACAACGTGCCCAAATCAGCGCTTCGACCTGACCTCGGTTCCGGGTTCAGGGAAGATGTTCTTGAATGAAAACGCATAAGGCGAATCGCCATGCTTCTGCAGATGTTCGAGTCTGTCTTTTCCTTCCTGCGGATCCGGCAAATGTCCGGCAGGAACCCACCACAGCGCATAATAGGGTCCATCGAACTTCTCGAACCAGCGCCTGCGGTCGCGCATCACGGTGCTGTGCGCGCTTTTATAAACATACTGTCGAAGGGCTTCCACACGTTCCCAAACTGTGAGATTGATGATGACCATGTCATCGTCGTAAACTTTGATGCTGGTCGCGTCGCCGCTTTCCGATTGAAGCCGCCAGACAAAGCCCGGACTTTCCTCCGCCAGCGCGTTGATCGGCGGCAGCTGCGCGACGAAATCCGCCAGGATTGGATCGTCAATCGGTGCAAACATTCGGGCGATGTTGATCTGTGCTATATGGAATTCAGTCATTTCAATCTCTCACTTCTTACTTTCCACTTTCCCAATAAACTCCTCCCCTCTCCTCATCAACTCTTCGTGATCTTCCGGCGCGGGGAGGTTCTTCAAAAACTCAACCGTGTAATCAGTCAGCTTCTTCTGCACATGCGGCTGGCCGGCCTCGATCCACTTCTCCATACTCCAACGGGGGAAGATGGGATTGACGTAATAGCCCGTCTTATATTTTTTCAGTGTAGTGGGTGCGGACACATAGCTTTTGCCGGCTCCCACTTTGTGGATTTCGTCGAGTCCGACATGCGCGTCATCCAATTGGAAGCCGTTTGAAAGGCGCAGTGCCTGGTCAATGATCTCGTGACAGTAGATGAAGGTTTGCGGCGAAATCGCTTTCGAGCCGAGAGTATCCCCTACGAACGGCGCGATGCCGCCTTTCGTCAGGGTGAACATCAGCGTGTTCATCCAGTAGGTCTCCGCCGCAAGCAGGTCCATGCCCCAGCCTGTGCCGCTGCCCGATGTGCCGCAGTGTGGGACGCCATAATACGCCATCATCTCCGCGCAGGCCAGGCTGACCAGGATGCTCTGCGGGTCATAAAAGTTCATCAACGTCTTCATGTCAAAGTAGACCGGTAGCATCCCGAGCAGCATCGGGGCGCCTTCTTTGTATAACTGTCCAATCACGAGACCGGCCAGAAGCTCGGCTAACAGGACGGTGACGGTCCCCGCGGGCGTGATCGGTGTGGTCGCCCCGGACATGCTGTAATTGGAAATGATGACCGGCAGCCCGCGCTCGATGGCGATGCGCGTTTTGTCGACTGTGCCTTCATTCATTACCAGGGGCGAAACGGGATTGAAATAGGGAATAATGAATGGCTTCTCCCCCAGATCAGCGCCGTGAAGCATCTCGAACATCCGTATCACGTCATCGAATTTATGTTCATCAGAGCACAAAAGCACCATTGGCTTGGTGCCGTTGGCGAAATGCTCCAGGCTTCCATAAAGATCGGTCAAATACTCCGGCACGTCGCGCACGATTCCCACGGTGGAGACCATATCGTAGTGCGGCAGCTTATTGCCCACGCGGACCATGTCCTGCATATGCTTGCGCTGGAATAGAACAGGCGTGTCCGTCTCAGGTTCCTGGTAATACAAAGCCGTGACTCCTATCCCAAAGCGCGTTCGGTCCCCTTCCCCGCCGATCGTGAACTGCGGATTCCCGCGCCGGTCGTACATCTGGATCTGGCGCGGCGCGACTTTGATGGCCCACTCCACCAGTTCCGCCGGGAACCGCACGGTCCGGCCTTCGACCATCGAGCTGCCGACCTTCGTCCTCAGCATCTCCAGCGCGGACGGCGAGTCCACGCGCACGCCGGTGGTTGCAAGGATCTTTAATGTGTATTGGTGGATATCATGGATCTGTTCTTCCGTAAGCATCGTTAATCTTGGACGGACGTTGTTCATTAATCATCTCCTATATCGCGCTGAGCAGAGTGAGGAGCGCACGTTGCGACGAATCCAGTCGAAGCGCGCTTCATTTGGGCCGCGCTCAGCCAGATCTGTTTTTCACATACCTGTCAAAAAACCTCAGGGTACGCGTCATAAAGTCGAACCAGGGTTGGCCGATAAAGGAATGGCCTTCGCCTTCGTATTGCAGCAGCTCGACCTGCTTGCCCGCATCCCGCAAACCCTGCGTTAACTTCACTGACCATTGCGGCGGGGTACCGTTGATAAACTTTCCGTCCTCCGTGCCATAATGGATCTGGATGGGAGCATTGATCAGGTCAAGATTATAGTAAGGCGCGATCCTCTTTAGCGTATCCGCGTCTGAAGCTGCGAAGCGATAGGCATCCTGTATATTCTGCGGCAGATCCTCGGGAATGACATCGGACGAGTTACAGCCGACGATCAATTCCCCCTGCATAATATCGCCAAAACAACCGGGGCCCCAGCGGGCAATGATGTCGGCGTCGTCCGCGCTGACCGGAGAATACAGCACCGCCGCCTTGACACGCTCATCTACCGCCAGCACTTTTGTCGTCACGCCCCCGCCCATGCTGTGCCCCCACATGCCAATACGATCCGGATCGGCCTGCTCAATGGAGGGGATTGCGTTGATGAGGTTGATCACGTCGATGACCAGCCCGGAATAAAAGAAACTGTTTCCAACATCTGAGTCTCCCCAGCTGCGATAATCCGAGGCGAGCGTGATATACCCATGCTCAGCCAGAAAGGCCGCCGCGCGATCGGTCCCATCGCCGGAATTGTAAACATTGCGGCTGAAAAAACCATGATTCATCAAGATCACAGGAAACGGTCCCTCTCCGGAGGGAATCTGCATTACACCTGTGATCGTCAGCCCATCGCTTGGATAGTCGATCAGATACATGGTGAATTTATCACCATCATCCAGTACGCGGCGAATATGAATGGAGCCGCTCTGGAAGTCATGCTGCCGCAATCCAGCGATGGTGAAGGGAAAGATCAACTCTTCAGTAGTGGGAGTCGGCGATGGAGTAAATGTAACAGTAGGAATCGGAGAAGGAGTTGCAGTTTCATCAGCAGGCTTGGGAACAGGCATAGTCGCCGTAGGCACAGTAGGAGTTGGTGGTTGACACGCCGCAATAACAACAAAAACAAGCGCAGCAGTCCTGCGGATAAACAGGCAAGCGCACTGTTTCATGCGCCGATTGTATCAAATCCTAATTTGGGTACTCAGAAATTCTGCAACCTGGCTTATCCTAAGGTGCTGGCTTTACACACCGGAATCCGTAACCGGTCACATCCGGACTCGTCCAAAGACGGGCGGAGGAGCGGATGTAGAGCGCATCGGAGTCGTAGCCACCACCTCGCAGTACGTGAAGTGTGCCGGAATCAGGACCTGATGGATTAATGGAAGGCGAATCTTGATAGTAGGTTTCTGAATACCAGTCAGCGACCCACTCTAAGATATTGCCTGCCATATCGTAGAGGCCATACAGGCTCTTGCCATCTTCAAAGCTGCCAACCTGGACCGGGTTGCCGGCACAGGCAAAGTTCTTATCCTGGAAGTTGGCTTTACTGCAATCGGCTCCGTCCCCCCACGGATACGTGCGCCCCTCTGTGCCGCGCGCGGCTTTTTCCCACTCTGCTTCGGTCGGCAATTGCGCGCCCCGCCACCCGCAGAACGTTTTTGCTTCCTCCCAATCGACTGCGGCCGGGTAATCATCATAAATTGGAAGCTTCGAATAACTCAGCAAGCCTCCCAAGTCGCTCACTCTTGAGGCGGGGCAGACTCCGGCGGCGACACAAGTCTTGTAACTGGCATTCGTCACTTCATATTTATCGATATAGTAAGCAGCCAATTGAACGGTATGTATCGGCTTTTCATCTGCTTGCCCTTTGTCGCTTCCCATGACAAAACTTCCTGCTGGAACAAGCCGCATGGGAATCCCGGCCTGATCCATGTAGTCAGATGCGTCGGGAGTCTTCGTAGGAGTAGGAGGATAAACAACCTGGGTCAAACTCGCCTGAAGCTGCGAGGTTCCGTCGGCGGCACAGCGAAACCCAACATATCCGATATTTTCAGTTGGATCATAACCAATTCGGTTCGTGACCCGGATGGCATTGCGGTCGCTGGTATAGCCTCGCACAACGCGATAGAGTCCACTCTCCGGTCCCTGTGGGTTGGATAATACGTTGGGATCATAGGTCTCGGCGAACCAATCATTCACCCATTCGGACAGGCTCCCCATCATGTCATAGACCCCGTAGATGCTTAAACCCTTTTCATAACTTCCCACGGGTTTTGAATCGTACAGATCACCCCATTCAAAGATGTAGTCGGTATACGTATGATCGATGGAGCATGTTCCCCAGGGATAAGAACGTCCATCCGTTCCACGCGCGGCTTTTTCCCACTCTGCTTCGGTGGGAAGCCTGGCCCCGCGCCAGGTTTCGCAATATGTCCTCGCCATATCCCAATTGATATTAGCGACAGGGTAATGATCGTAACCCGGATTTCCAAAGTAATAGGTCCGGGTGATCGTGCTTATGTTGCTGGGCGGCTGACACACGCCGGCGTCGACGCAGGCCTTATAAGAACCGTTCGTCACTTCATACTTATCAATATAATAGCTGTCCAAATAAACGGTGTGAACCGGTTTTTCCAAATAATCATAGTCACTGCCCATGATGAAATCCCCCGACGGGATCCATCGCATTGGCACATCTTTGCCATCGAGAAAATCAGTTGATGGAGACGGCTGCGGGGTCGGTGGAACTCCTGTGGAACAGGCCACTGTCCCGGGAGCCACTGCTGTAAATGTTGCTGTGCCGGTGGTATCGAAGGGTTGACTGCTACTGGAAGGAGTGACCGTCGAGGTAAGTGTATTTTGATCACTCGCAGGATTTGGTGATGAAACGGGAGCCGGAGGGGTTTGCGGCAGGCATGAAATCAAAATAAAAACGATTCCCACCAGGCACAATGTTTTTTGCCAGACCCTAAACATGTCACGCCTCCTTGATAATTTTCTGGAGGACAAATTGTACTTTCGAGAAACTCAAAACTGTATAAGGATGAAGTACTACTCCTGATATTCTGTAACAGAAAGACTGCCGAACTTCAATTTCAGGTCAATATTGTTCCAGACAACAATAGCAGATCCAAGTCTGGTCAATACATAGGTGGGATCCGATGGCTAGCACACTGCGACGACAATGAAAACAGGCGAAGCAATCCTTTGGATGAACAGGCAAATGCACTATTTCATGCAGCATTTTATCAAATCTGGAGAGCGCCAAATTCACTTTGTGTGTCCAGGATGCCATCCTCGAAACGCTGCCTGGCAAAACTTAACAGCTGCTCCGCGACAGCTTCCTCCACGTAAGCCTCTCCACAGCTTGGACAGACGCGGGCTGGCACGCTCTTCACGATCAATCTGAATTCCCCGCGTTCAAACGTAACAGTCGTTAATCCATCCACCGCTTCCGACTTCTGGCAAATCAGGCAGATCATGATCGGCGACTCCTGAAATCTTTGTTCCATTTTTCAAGGTCAGGAATATAGACCGTAATAACTGTGATTTCGTGGGTTTGCTGATTCTCAGAGATTACCACGTGAAGTGGACGTCTTCCGTGACGTGCCAGGATCAATCGGCTTGGCTGCGGCATCTCTGCCGAGTAATCTTCAATGGTCTCGCCCGATTGAAGCGCTTGCGAAACGTTCCGCGCAGAGACATTGCGTTCAAACATACGTTGAACCGCATGGAGGCGGAAGATTATTTTCGGTGTATTCAATTACATTTGTCTCTTTTGCTGACCCGGTGTAAAACTCTCGGGGATCGGATTGGACCCGTCCTTGAACGCAGGACGGATGCCGTTATAGATGGCGCTCCAGTACGCCAGGAACAGCAATTGCCGCTGTTCTTGTTCACGTTGCATGATGGGATAGGGCGTCGAATATTTCCGTGAGACGTTATGAAGCTAAGCAGGGGAATTATAAGCCTCGTTTTTTGAGAGTTTGCGCTTCCTCCTCTAGCTCGATCTAAAATCCGGAGTTCAAATCACTGGATTGCGTGCTATATTAATATTATGGCAGAGCTCTGACTTTAGTTCGATATTTGGATCATATTCGTGGCCCGCAGGTCTCTAAGGCTTATTCTTATCGTTTGGCAAGGAACTCGGTGATGAAACAAACGATAATTTCCCAAAAAGAGAGACTCCTCCTCACCTACGCGATCTCAAAACTGAATCCGAATGTATTTTCGCATCCTGTTTGGGTCCGATTTAGCAAAAAAGCCAAGACCATCCCACCCGAAACAATACAAGCTCTTTTTCGCGAAGCAGAAGGTCTGCAGCGTGATCACCCCGGTGATGCCTGCCAGGTATGGCTGATATGTGCTGTTCATCTCAATTACTCCGGTCAAAGAGCCAGTGCGCTGGCAAGCATTCAAAAGGCACTGGACCTGGCTGAGCATTCCGGCCTTGCCCAGGAACTCCTCTGGGCGATCTGGGGAGCATGTGCAATCTGTGTACAAGAGAGGAATTATGAACAAGCCTCTATTCATTTTGCACATTTGCAGGCTGCATTGCATGAGCGGAATGAGTGGGTGCTGGCAGATTACATAGATGTCCTGCGACAATGCTTTCCCTTTTCCTCCACGAGGGGCGCAGAAGACTTTACACAATCCGCTGACAATCAGCAACTCGAATGTATGCTATCGCTTACCTACGATTGGCTTCAGCAGTGGGGGTATTCAGCACCGTCAGACCATCCTATCGCTTTGGAGCGGACTATCACCCAATCGTCCCCGCAAGAGCTGATCACGGAATCTTTATTCTCTGCAGGAGGCCAGCCGGGCCCATGGCAGACGCTGAAGCTCATGTTCCGAGGGGAATTGAGACTTCGTTGGACGAGAAGTGATGCACCTCATACAACAGGTCAACCTCCTTTTTGGGCATCCATGCTACGGCGGCTGCGAGCCTATCTTTTTGGTCGAGAAACGGATGCCGGGATGACCGACGCCGCCGCTCAAATCCCAGCATCTTCCCCACCACAAGAAGTAGTGAATTTGCCTCCAGGTTTTTCAACCCCAGACCTGGAGACAGATTCGAGAAATAAACCAATCCAGGGAGACCAGCCCATAAAACAGACAGACGCCGTCGTACCCGTGTCTGTCCAAATGCTGGGACGGTTTGTAATGAGCATCAAAGATACGGAGGCAAAATTGCCGGGTTCGCGCAGTCTATCCTTGCTCAAATATTTAATGCTGCACCACAAACAAACTACACCCCGCGAAGTTCTCATGGATGTTTTCTGGCCCGACGCAGCGCCTGAGACAGCACGCAATAACCTGAACGTTGCGATGCACGGCATTCGCAAAGCCTTGCACCAGGTGATCGATTTCCCGGTGATTCTTTACAGAGATGGAGCTTACAGCATTGCACCCAACCTGCAAGTTTGGCTTGATGTCGAGGAGTTTGAGAGATGTGTCAAGACCGGGCAGCGCCTCGAATCACGAAACCAGTCGGCCCCCGTTTCCGAGTACGAAACTGCGGTCAGTATCTATCAGGGAGATTTTCTGGAGGAAAATCCATATGAAGAGTGGACGCTCCTTGAGCGCGAACGTCTTCGGGTCACGTATCTGGATACGCTTGATCGTCTTAGCCAAATCTACTTTAGCCATGAATACTATGCCGCGTGCATTACGGCATGTCGGCACATCTTAAGCCGTGATCTTTGCCGTGAGGACACCCATTGCCTGCTGATGCGCTGTTACAGCCGCCAGGGGCAGCAGCATCTTGCATTACGCCAGTACCAGGTCTGTGTGGAGGCATTGCGGCTGGAATTGGATGTTTCTCCGGCACCCGCAACGAAACAACTGTTTGAACAAATTCGTCAGCACAGACAAGTGTGATCGCTTAAATTCAACAGACGGGAAATTAATCATTGAGATAGCGCGCTTTAAGTGGCGAGTTCTATGATGTGTTTGGTTGTGAAGGCACACGCCATTTCGTCACAACAAAAGCCACTCGCTTGAGTCGCTATCCTACAGATCGTCCTGTTTTGGACGTGATATTCATCCCAAGGAGGCATACTATGTCCGGTCAACCACAGTTAGGCACACTGACGAACGCCATCGGCATCGACTGCACCACGCTGGAAATCCTGGATCAGGGTGGAGCTTCAAACCTGATCGTTGAGAAGAACACCAATTTCCAGGTACGGGCCCGCTTTGAATTCGCAGGATTGTTTGCCAATTACCTCGTCTCATTGCAGATCCCGTTCAAAGTGATCTACTATTACGAGAGCATGGGGGGTGGGCCAGAAGGCATTTTGGCTGAGAAAGATGGAAAAACCAGGGCCGGCCAGCTCGTATACCAGATGGAGACAACTGCAACCGTTAAGCTCCTCGATCCGGGCACGTACAAGCTGACGGTTGTCGTTAGCTTCAAGGATGCCCCGATGACTGCCTTTACGGAAGGGCCAATGATCCAGGTCTTTTAACGAGAGCATCGCTTCCGCCTGAACCTGTCAGTGTGTCACACCCACTAGATTATGCTGGCCCCGGATCGCAACTGAATAGACCGGGGCCAGCTCGTTTGGGTGATTTCATCTCAAAGGCCGCTTAATGGAGCTAGTGAAGGATCTTACCCATGACCCACCAGCATAGCACCTCAAGGTCCGCGGCACGCGAGGCTGGTGATGATTTCACGCGTATCCGCGGCATTGGCCCGATCAATGAGAGGCGCCTGCACAGGGCTGGCATCTGTACCTTTGCGGACCTGGCTGCGTCCTCAGCGGAGGCAATCGCCTCTCTCCTACCCAAGATGTCTGCAAAACAGATTACAAAACAGGCCTGGATCCCTCAGGCACGAAAGCTGATACCCAATAACGCCCAAGCCCCGGCTTATCATAGGGAGCCTGTGATCTCAACAAGTCGCCAGCACTACGACAATTTCACAGTCGAATTCCTGCTTGACGATAAAAACAAAACCCGCCGAATCCGTGTGGTCCATATTCAGAGCGGAGATGTAGATACATGTGCAAAGTGGGATGCTGTCCGCTTATTTGACTTCCTTGCCCGGCATACCGGAGCGCACTTATCGTATGCAAAATCAAACGTTCTCACCCAGGCCAAGTTGATTCCCAAGCCATCAACAGCTATGAAACAACCCGCTGAACGCGGACCAGCAGCTACGTCTGAACCTCTTGTCGGCAAACCAAATGAAAATGTTGACTTAACGTCCACCCTCAAAATTCTTGATTCACGCCCACAAATACCTGAATCGAGTGATCAACTACCGCTGGAAACACATCCTCATCCACGAGCCCTGCCGCCGGACCCGGCCAACCCCATCACCAAGATTCGCTTATTGGAATGGAAGACCTTACACGCAGATACAAATCAGCCATTGCAGAATATCCCCTGCGATCAGGCATTCGATGTAAGTCTTTCCCTTGATCTCACTGACGCGGCCCTGTCAGATATTTGCCAACTCGATTTCACTGCATGCCTCTACGCCAAGAAACTGGGCAATGGGCACCCGCAGGCAGTTGGTGAAACACAGAGAACTATGCCATATGCAGATAGGGTAGATTTGACCATCGGCCATTTTAGCTTGCCAGAAGGCCTATATCGCTTGGAGGTCCTCCTGAAACTTGTTCCCATGGACTCCAGCTTGGTACCCAGGTCGGGCATCCACAGCTCATTGCAGGGTGGTCTTTTTCAGGTTTATTGAATGTCGCTATTCCACAGATCCTCGAAGCCCATTTCATTGAGCCATGCTTCCCAGGGTGCCAGCCGTGCATTTTCAGTGGAAGCACCATCGACTGCTACCTTCATGGGACCCATTCGCAGGCCGCCTTTCCCTCCGCTGTGAACTGCAGATTCATCACCGATCTCCAGGACCTCCTTCCTAAGCTTCGGTTCATAATCCATCAGGATCCGCCGTCCGCACATGGGACAAAACCATTCATCCGCCCCAGTGGAGTGCGTTTTCCCCAAAATCATAGCATGTTGTTGTTCGCTCATTCAATCACTCCTAAGAAAATTTCCAATCTGATACTCAACCCTGTGTCGATGACACGGATTTTGCACTAAAGGCCCCTAGTGTCCAGATCTATGAAACAGTTCCCACTGGCAAGAAATGAAAAGGGTTTTCACTATCACGGGTCATTCCTGGTTTTCCTGAGTCTCCCCATGCCCTGAAACCAGGCGTGGTACAAGTTGTAATAAACCCCATCCAACCCAGGAACGGTGCGGATTATTGTTACTCTTGAAAGCCGGTTCGATAAAGATCGAAATACATCCCTTGATCTGTAAGTAAGTCGATATGGGTTCCCTGTTCAATGATCTTCCCATCATGGATGACAACGATCTTATCGGCATTCGTGATAGTCGAAAGACGGTGGGCAATTACAAACGATGTGCGTCCTTTCAAAAGGGTCGCCAGCGCCTTTTGAATAATCTGTTCCGTTTGCGTATCCACGGATGAGGTCGCTTCATCCAGGATCAGGATGCGCGGGTCGGCCAAAAGCGCACGCGCAAACGAGATCAACTGGCGCTGACCCACGCTCAGGGTCGCGCCGCCCTCTTCCACGGATGTGTCGTAGCCATTTTTGAGACGCATGATGAAGTCATGCGCACCCACCGCCTCAGCCGCTGCTATCACCTCTTGCTCGCGCGCGTCCAGCCGCCCGAACAAAATGTTTTCCTTCACCGAGCCGTTGAACAGGAACGGATCCTGCAGCACCATGCCCATCTGCTTGCGCAGAGACCCCTGCGTGACTGTCCGCAGATCAACGCCGTCGATCTGAACGCAACCCGAGGTGGGGTCGTGGAAACGAGTCAGGAGCTTGACGATCGTTGTCTTGCCCGCGCCTGTCTCACCCACCAGCGCGACCGTCTGTCCTGCCTCCACATCCAAATCGATTCCGTCCAGCACAAGCGTCGGGTCGTCGGAATAATGGAAGGACACATTCTCAAACCGGACCTTGCCCAGGATCGGCGCCATCTCCCGCGCGTCCGCGGCATCCTGCACGTCGACCGGCGTATTCAGCAGCTCGAGGATCCGCTCTCCGCCCGCCATGGTGGATTGGAGTGTGTCAAAGCGGCGGCTCAGGTCACGGATCGGGTCGAAGAGTCTGTCGATGTACAGCACAAAGGCAATCAGCACGCCGGCTGTGATCGACTCGCCCAACACGGCTGTACCGCCCAGGTAGACCACCACCGCGGTCGCGATCGCACCAAGTACGTCCACAATCGGAGTGAAAATCGAAGCGACCTTCGCCGCGTCCAGACTGCGCTCCAGGAAGTAGCGGTTGACAAAATCCCTGAAGTTCTTGTAATTATGCGCCTGCCGTGAAAACGCTTGCACCACGCGCACGCCATTGACATTCTCCGCCAGCACGGAATTGGTCCACGAGACCGCCGCCCGCACTTTGCGATAGTTCCGCCGCGCCGCCTGCCGGAATAGAATGGTCGCCAGGACCATGATCGGAAGCACAGTAAATGTAAGAAGCGAAAGACGCAGGTTCAGCGACAGCATTGCCACCAGGATACCAATGATCGCCAGCACATTCCGGACGATTGCCAGCACAGCCCATGTGATGAATTCACGCAGCGTGCCCACGTCATTGATAACGCGCGTAATCACCCGTCCGACGCTGTAACGGTTGTAGAAACTGAGCGAGAGCTTTTGTAAATGATGGAACATCGACATGCGGACGTCGTACAAAATGTGCTGCCCCACGCGGGACATAAGGCGAATCCGAACGATGTTCGTGATTACCTGAATCACCGAAATCCCGAAATAAGCGAGAACGATAGTACGCAGTGCCACAAGATCATTTTTGGCGATCCCCTCATCGATCGCAAGCTTGACGAAGTAGGGACCAGACACCGAGGCGATGGTCACGATGACCATGAGGACCAGGGAGACCATCATCTGCCCGTAATAGGGCTTAAAGAACTGTGCTAACCCGCGCGCAACTTTGGGGTCATAGCCCTTGTCGAGGGCATCCTCGGATTGGGTGATAAATGTTGGAGGAATGATTTTGGTCGTCATAAGGTATTCTCGCGCTGAGCGGAGTGAGACCGGATTTTTTCGATCGAGCGCACGCTACATTTCATCATGCTCTTTCATCTACATGACATTCTCTTCCTGCAGCCCTTCCATCTCCTCGGCGCATGGCGCGTGACCGAGCAGCCGCCGAT
>Ga0114129_10009111_pt1 | contig 14147 bp, 13 predicted proteins | sample RhiMetdeltSRZDD1_FD_80071 | JGI IMG/M metagenome (GOLD analysis project Ga0114129, IMG submission 80071) | Populus rhizosphere microbial communities from Tennessee, USA - Rhizosphere MetaG P. deltoides SRZDD1 (version 2) (version 2) | ecosystem: Host-associated > Plants > Roots > Rhizosphere >... | reverse complement strand
TCGAAGACGAGACGGCCCTCCTTCCAGTAGCAGACGACGTGCGCCGATCGCTTGAAGAGCGGGCCACGGGTTCGTGCGCGCACAGTCACCTCTCAGGCTGGACGAGAAAAGGCATTGATCTTCCCACCGGCGTTCACCTAGACTCGGGCCTTCCGATTCCGCCTCGCGGCATCAGAAAGGAAGATCTATGCCCCACCTGCCCAAGGAGATCAACCTCCACGCCATCCGTGACGAGATCCGCAAGGTCAAAGAGGCGCTTGCTGTCGTGCGGCCGCATTCCTCCCTGGCCAAGCGTGAGGACATCGACCTGAAGCTCCAGCAGCTCGACGAGCTCGAGAAGGCGACCAAGCGGATCTGTCCGAGGGCGTATGGCGTATGGTCCGAGGACGAGGTGGAAGCAGGGCGCCCTCAGGCCGCCGCGCACTGATTCGGAGGAACGATGAGCCAGCTACCGAAGAGCATCAACCTCCACGCGATTCGCGACGAGATCCGCAACGTCAAGCGGGCGCTTTCGGCCGTTCAGCCGCATTCGTCTCCCGCCAAACGCGAGGATATCGATCTCAAGCTCTTCCAGCTCGACGAGCTGGAGAGGGCCACGAAGAAGATCTGTCCGAAGACCATGGACGTCTGGACGCAGGACGACGCAACGCACGTTTCGGACGGACGGCAGGAGACGGCGACCGATCCGACGCGGCCCGGCGGCCGTTAGACGACGACGATCTCGACGCCCTTCTTCTCCAGCGCCTTGCGCGTCGGCCGGTCGATGCCCCCGTCGGTGATGACCGTGTCCACGCGGATCCGCCAGCGAAAAGGACAGCGGGCGCAAGACGCCCCCCAACATGACGAGGCGCACAGGCGGAGCTTCGCCATCTCCACCGCGATATTGAGCGCGTTCGTGATCACGGTGAGCGATGCCCCCCGTGCGAGCGCACGAGCGCGCCCGTGGTCCTGCAGGCGGTCGAGGATCTTTCGTCTGCGCTCTTCGACGAGAGGCGGGTCAGGGGCATGGCTCAGTGGTCACCTGACTTCGCCAGGAGCGTGAAGTGTTCGACGGCCGGCGGGACTGCGAAGAAGGGGCCGACGATCGCGCGCCACTGCTGGAACGCCTCGGACTGGCGGAAGTCGACAGTGTGGTTCTCGAGCGTGTCCCAGAAGATCATCAAGATGTAGCGTTCGGGCGACTCGATCCCCTTGTTGACCTTGTAGCCGCGGAAGCCTTTCGCCTTCGCGATCACGGTGTCGACGCCGCGCACGATGGCCTCGTCGAACGCAGTTTGCTGGCCTGGAGCAATCCGGATGTCGGCGACTTCGAGAATCATGGCTCTCCTCCGAGCCAATCCTACCGGTGATCGCGCGCCATCCTAGCGCCGCTCGAGGGATCTCGGTCCCGTGAGGGCCGGGCGCTACCGATACCAGGTGACGTTTCGCCACTGGACCACCGTCGCTCAGGGGATGTCGCGCGAGTTGAAAAACGTCGCCGAGGCCGTGCTGCTGTAGTTCGTGGTGTTGCCGCTCACGATGTTCTGCGAGAAGTAGTTCTGCGTGCCGTTGGCCATCGAGTGGACGCCCATCGTGCCGTTGCGCAGGAGATTGTTGAAGATGAGGTTGTTCTCCGTGCTCACGGCCGTGGTCCCCCCGAACGTGCCCACCTGGATGTTGCGCTTGTTGCCTTCGGAGCGGTTGCAGAAGTAGCTGTTCTGTTCCGTCGGGCCGCTGGCGTTCGCCCAGATCCAGAGCCCGTTGCCGCCGTCGGCATGACCCGGGTCCGTCCCGATCCAGCCGGTGGTCACGTTTCCGAACGCCTGGTTCCAGCGCGCCCCTTCCTCGACGAAGACGCCCGACCGGATGCCGTCGTGCAGGTTGTTGAACTTCACGACCGCCGCGTTGGTGTGGGAGTCGAGGTCGATCGCGTCCTGGTTGACGTTGGCGATGTCGTTGTCGGTGTAGATCGCCTTGGACCCCGAGAGCTGGGACCACACGCCGCGGGCGGCGCCGTTGTTCATCTTGTTGCGGATGAAGAGATATGGAGTGCTGCCACCACGGTAGCGGACGACGTCGGAGCCGCCGCGCCGCGGCTGTCGGGCCCCGAAGTTCCGGAGGGTCATTCCGTCGACGACCATCATCCGGCCCGAGAAGTCGATGGCGTTGCGGCCGGTGGCGTTCTGGCCGTCGATGATCCCGCCGGAGATGCTGACGTTGGACTGCCCGGACGAGGACACGACGATGCCGGAGCTGGAGTTGATGGTGCCGGTCAGCAGCACGCACGTGTTCGAGGAGAGCACCAGGCCCGAGCCCGTGAAGGTGCCGTTCAGGCGCAGCACGATGGCCGTGTTCGGATGGGAGCTGCGCGCCGAGTTGTACTGTGACTGCACGCTCGACAGGCTGGTCCCGTTGATCGTCAGGTCGAAGCGGCCCATGCCGTTCGTGACGGTGGTGGTGTGGGGGTCGCTGGCCAGCACCGGGTAGAAGTAGTTCTGTCCCGACGCGGAGAGCGAGCCCTTGTAGGCGATGACGTGGTTGCCGCTGCCCGCGCTCGAGAACGTGGTGCTGTGGCCCCCGGTGAAGAGGTTGTCGGCGAACGTGTTCCCGGTGCCGGTCGACCGGATGCCGGTGGTGTTGGCGCCGAGCGAGTTCGACACCACGATGTTGTTGGAGCCACCCGCGGCGATCCCGGTCCCGTTGCCGGTGCAGGTGTTGTTCGAGATGACGTTGTCGTTGCCGGCGGCGTCGATCCCGGTGGCGTTGTTGGTGCAGGTGTTGTTCACGACGCTGCTGCGCGCGCTCGAGGCCAGCTGGATCCCGGCGGCGGTACCGTCGTGCGCGTTGTTGTCGATCACGAGGGCCTGGGTGGCGCTCTGGACGCTGATTCCCGCGCGGCTGGTGCCTGACACGTCGCAGCGGGTGACCGTCAGCTCGTTGTCCCAGACGGTGCTCCCGTGCCCGCGCAGCAGGATGCCCTCGAGGCCGGTGTTGCGGACCGTCACCTTGTCGACGTTCACGCGGTTGGCCTGGGGAGCGAAGATGCCGTTCAGGGCCGCCCCGGCTCCGTCGAGCGTGCCGCCCGCGACGGAGACGTTCGTGGCCCCCGAGGCGATCTGGATGAGGGACGTGGCCGCCACCGATGAGGACGCCGCGCGGATCGTCGCCCCGTTCGCGATCAGGCACACGCGGGTACCGAGCACGAGGCCGGTGCCGTTCACGGTGTAGGTGGTGCCCGACTGGAGGTTGACGACGATCACCGCGCTGCCGTTCGCGGCGCGCGCGTTGTTGATGGCGGTCTGGACGGAGGAGATCGATCCCGACGTGTCGTTGATGGTGGTGATCGTCTCGCTGCCCGAGGGGCTGAGGATGAAGCCGTTCGGCGGTGCCGTGTAGAGGTTGCCGCGGCGGCCCTGGGTGGTGCTCCCCGGAGTCGGCGTGGGCGTGATCGGAGTCGGCGTCGGAGTGGGGGTCACTGTCGGCGTCGCTCCCGGCGTCGGCGTGGGCGTGGGAGGCCCGGAGAGGGCGAAGACCTGCACTTCGCTCAGGCTGTTCCAGCCGTTCGAGGTGTTGCCGTGGCCCAGGTAGCGCACCCAGCGCGCGCTCACGTCGGTGAAGTCGAACGTCTCGAGCCCGGTGGTGGTGCCGCCGCTCAGGCCGCCGGGGAAAACTGTCGTCCACACCCCGCCGCCGGAGGACACCTCGATGTCGAAGCGCGCGCTCCGCGTGTTGCCGTTGTAGAACGCCACCCTCACGTGCCCGACGGTCTGCTCCGAGCCCAGGTCGAGCTGAAGCCACTGCGGGTCGCCATTCGCCGACCAGCGCGTGTTGAGGTTGCCGTCGACGGCGTTGCCCGGCACGTTGCCGTCGTTCGTGCTGGCGGTCACGCCGGCGGCGCCGGGGGTGACGTTCACGTACGACTGGGCCCACGCCTGGGACGGCACGAAAAGGGCGGCGGACAGGGTAGTGGCGAACACGATTTCGTGAAAGCGGTTCACGCGGCTCTCCTTTAGTGGCCTGACTTATGGGGTCGTTGCGACGAAGGTACCGGCCGCTCGCCGCCTCAACAAGTCAATTCACAGTAAAGGGCCGCGAATTCGAGATACGTTTGCGATGCGCCGTCTTGTTCCCAAGGCGCGGAGGACGTCCGGTAACAACTCGATCGATCTATCCGTTCGGGGGGGCGGTGGCCAGCTCCAGAATGGCCTCCGGCCGCGCGGCGCTCCGGGACAGCTCGCCGCGCATGCGACCCGCCTGCATCACGAACACGCGGTCCGACATCCCGACGATCTCCGGCAGCTCGGACGAGATCATGAGGATGGCCAGCCCCTCCGCGGTGAGGCGGTTCATCAGCGCGTAGATCTCGGACTTCGCGCCGACGTCGATCCCGCGTGTGGGCTCGTCGAGGATGAGCAGCCGGCAGGGGCGGAGGAGATAGCGGGCGAGGAGCAGCTTCTGCTGGTTTCCACCGGAGAGGGTGGCCGCCGGTTGATCGAGGGCGGCGGCGCGCACGTCGAAGTCACGGGCGGCGCCGGCCGCGGCGGCCGCTTCCCGCGCTTGCGAGAGGAGCCCGGCGCGAGTGAAGGCGCGCAGGTGCGTGAGGGTCATGTTGGCGCCGGCGCCCAGTTGGGGGAAGAGGCCGCGGCCCTTGCGGTCTTCGGTGACGTAACCGAGACCGGCCTCCACGGCCTCCGCCGGCGAGCGGAAGCGCACGGCGCGGCCCTCGAGCCGCACCTCGCCGCCGGCGGGCGCCAGGGCGCCGAAGAGCGCCAGCGCCAGCGACGTCCGGCCGGCACCCACGAGCCCCGCCACCCCCACGATCTCACCGCGCCGCACGGTCAGGGAGGCGTCGTGGAAGCGCGGCGGACAACGGAGGCCCCGCACCTCGAGCACGGTCGGCGCATCGGGAGGCTGAGGGGGCCGCGCCGGAAGCTCCTCCGCGATCTCGCGTCCCACCATGGAGCGTATGAGCTGGGCCCGATCGAGACCGGCGCCGGCCGTCGAGGCGACGCGGCGGCCGTCCCGGAAGACCGTCACGCGGTCGGCGAGGGCGAAGACCTCCTCCAGCCGGTGCGATATATAAAGGATACCGAGCCCCTCCTCGCGGAGCCGCCGCAGCACCGTGGCCAGGCGCGCGGCGTCGCCGTCGGGCAGGGCCGCCGTCGGCTCGTCGAGGATCAGCACCTTCGAGGGCCCGGCCAGCGCGCGGGCGATCTCCACGAGCTGCTGCTGCGCCACGCTCAACGTCCGCACGGGGGCGTCGGCGGCCAGGCGTGCGCCCACGCGGTCCAACAGCTCCCGCGCCGCCCCCGTCATCTCCGCCCGGGCCAGGAAGGGCCGGCCCCTCTCGCGGCCGAGGAAGATGTTCTCCACCGCGGAGAGCTCCGGCACGAGCGTCAGCTCCTGGTAGACGATCTCGATCCCCTGCCGGCGCACGGCCAGGGGATTGCCGAGGGCCAGGGAAGCACCGTCGATGCGCACGTCGCCGCGATCGGGGACGACGGCGCCGGCGAGGATCTTGATGAACGTCGATTTGCCGGCGCCGTTCTCGCCCACGAGGGCGTGGATCTCGCCGCGCGCCAGGTCGAAGTCGATCCCGTCGAGGGCGCGCACGCCCGGGAACGACTTCGACACCCCGGTGACGGTGAGCACGGTTATCGGCCGGCGGCGCCGCCCTCGGAAGACCCGTCGAACAAACCCACTTCCACCGCCACCAGCGGCGGGACCGTCTCTCCCGCCAGGTGCTTCGCCACCATCTCCATCGTCGTGCGTCCGATCTTGTTCGGGTTCTGCGTGACGTCCGCCTTGAGGGGGCCGCCCGACTGGATGGCCTGCCGCGCGGCCGGGGTCGCATCGTAGCCGATGACGATCACGTCCTTGCGACCGGCCGCCTCGAGGACGGCGGCGGCGCCCAAGGCGGAATCGTCGTTGATCCCGAAGACGCCCCTGAGATCGCGGTGGGACTGCAGCATGTCCTCCATGATCGCCATCGCCTTCGCGCGCTGGCCGTCGCTCGAGGGGCGGCCGACGATGACGACCTCGGGGTGCTTGCGGATCTCCTCTTCGAATCCGCGCACGCGGTCCTGCACCGACGCCACCGTCGGATGGTCGATGATGAGCACCTTCCCCCGCCCGCCGAGGTGCTTCACGAGAGCCTGGGCGGCGAGCCGCCCGCCCTGGACGTTGTCGCTCGCCACATGGGAGACGACCTTGCCGCTGCGGGCGGCGATGTCGGTGGTGAAGACGGGGATGCCGGCCTTTTCGGGGCCGGCCAGGCTGGGGCCGATCGCCGACGAGTCGCAGGGCGCGGCCACGATGGCGGCCACGCGCTGCGCCACGAAGTCCTCGATCTGCGAGGCTTGCTTGGCGGGGTCCATCTCGCACGACATCACCACGATGTTCAGGTTGCGCTCGGCCGCCGCCTCCCGCAGGCCCCCTTCGAGATCCTTGAAGAAGTCGTGCGTCTGGGTCAGGAGGGTGACGCCGACGACGGGGCGTTTGGCGGCGCCCGGTTGCCCGCAGCCGCCTCCGGCGGTGACGAGCAGGATCCCCAGCCAGTGAATGGGCCTCATGACGAACCTCCCGGTGGAGCGGTGCGATTGATGCTTATGCTAATACGAGTTAGTCTTTAAAATCTAGCCCCGTCCCTCGTGTATGACCAAGCGGGGCGGGAGCACGACCCGGCGGGGACCGGCCGGCTTGCCGAGCTGCGCCAGGAGCAGCTTCACCGCCTGCCGGCCGAGCTCCTCGCGCGGCTGCACGGCGCTGAACACAGGGCGCTTGATGAGGTCGGAGAGCAGGATGTCGTCGAAGCCGGCGACGGCGACCTCGTCAGGGGCGCCGCGCAGCAGCCCGACCGTGAGCCACATGTTGCCGCCGATGATGGCGGTGGGTTTCCGGCCGCGCCCGCGGAAGATCTCGCGGGCGGCGGCTTCGGCGAGGTCGGCGTCCGAAGGGACCATGCGTACCGGTCCCGGCCGCAGCCGGCGGCGGGCCATCGCCTTCTTGTAGCCTTCCAGCCGGTCGCGGAAGGCCGAGATGTGGGTTGGCCCGCCGAGATAGGCGATGCGCTCGTGGCCCTGGCCTGCGAGTTGAGCGACGAGCATCTCGAGCCCGGCAAAGCTGTCGGTGACGACAGACGACACGTCGAGGTCGTCGATGCTCCTGTCGACGAGGACGAAGGGGAGGCCGTCCTGTTGGAGCTCTCGCAGGTACTTGGCGTCGATGTGGGCGGGGGAAAGGATCAGGCCGTCCACGCGCCGGTCGCGCAGCAGCTCCACGACCTGCTTCTCCTTCGCGTCCGACTCGCCGGTGTGGGTGACGACCAGCAGGTAGCCCTGGCGATCGGCCTCCTGTTGCGCGCCCAGCGCGACCCCGGACCAGTGGGGGTCGCAGATGTCGCCCACGGCCAGGGCCAGCGAGTAGGAGCGATGGTTCTTGAAGTTGAGGGCGAGGTGGCTCGGGCGGTAGCCGAGCCGCTCGGCAGCCTCGCGCACGCGGCGGGCGGTCTCGGCGGCGATGCGGAACTCCTCGTCCCGGCCGCGCAGCACGTGGGACACTGTGGTCGGGGATATCCCGAGCATGCTGGCGATGTCCTTCATCCGTGCGACCATGGAGGTGCCCTCCCACCGAGCCCGGTCTCATCGACCGCCCGCGCCATGATCGCCGAGGAGGAACCGCACTGTCAACTAAAACGCTTTAGCTTAATGGTTTGCGCTCTCCGGATCGCCGAATCACGGCGCCAGAAACGCCGGCAGGTCCCGGCGCAGCCACTCGGTGAGGGCGCGCGCCGCGATCTCGTGCGCTCGGCCGTTCGGATGATGATCGGCGGGATGAACCTGCAGCGAAGGCGTTGACGATCCTCGGAAGGCGGGCGCCAGGTCGAAGACGGGCAGCCCCGCGTCCTGCGCCATCCGAGCGACGCGGGCGTGGACGGGGGCCAGCGGGTAGTCGTCCTCGAGCCCGAACATCAGCGGATACAGGACGACGGCCACGCGGCAGCCGGGCATCTCTGACAGGGCGCGGAAGTCGGAGGCGAGATTGCGAAGCCCCTCGGCGTTCACGTCGGGGTCATAGGAGTCCAGGTACCACTGGGCCGTGTCCCGCGTGATTCGCCGCATCGCGAAGACGGAGCCGGCCAGTTGGAGGATCCGCGGACCGCCGCCGTACCACATCGTGGCGTCGTGCCGAGCGAGCTCCTCGTCGCGAATGTTGATGAGGTCGTTGATGTACTGCTGCTTCCGCTCCAGCTCTGGGGTCAAGCGGATGTCGTTCGGGACGAAGACGAGCACGATGCGGTGGACGTCGAGCCGGGCCACCGCCTCCCGGACCGTCGTCACCTCCTGGGTGGTGCCCTGCGCCACGAAACCGACGTTGGCGACTTCGTATCGATCGGCCCCGAGAAGGGCTTCGACCTGGCGCGGCAGGCAGCGCTCCACGGGCACTCCCTCGCCGCGCACGAAGGAATCTCCCACCATGGCCAGGCGGGTTCGGCCGGCCGGCGGCGGTGAGTCGTAGTGACGATCCCGAAGACTCTGATCGGAGAGCCGGTCTTCCACGCACCACGGAGTCTCGGAGGCGGAGGCGAGCGGCAACGGCGTCAGGCTGGAGGAGAGCAGCCGCCAGTGGCCGCGGCTCGTGTCGGGCAGAGGGCCGAGCTCGCCGTGGGGATTGGACGTGTAGCAGTGGTAACTCACCGCATCCGACGGCGAGAGGAGATACCGCTTGCCGCGCAAACTCTGGGGCCGAAGATCCAGCCCGCGCGCGAGGACCTCCGTGAGGGCCAGCCCCGTCCCGAAACCGATGACGAGGAGCACCATCCGACCGAAGAGGGATCGCATCATCTCTGATCCGGCCTCGCCGTGTTCGTCAATAGAAATGCACGATCGCCGCCCGGGTATGCGGAACCGAGATCGAGAAGCGGCCTTTCTTCGCCGCGAGCGGTGGCGAGAACCCGCCCGCCCACACGCCGTCGCCGCCCATGGGTTGTCCGCCGAGGGTGATCCCAGCCGTGGCGGCGGGATCGTCGTCGGGGGCGGCGAGGTACAGGACCTCGGCGTGAGCGAAGCGCTGGCCCGGATCGACGATCACCGTCGCGTCGACCGCTTTCGCCCCGTGCGTCTTGTTGATGAGGCGCAGCGTCTGGGTTCCGTCCGCGTGGAGGAGGGCATAAGCGGTCAGGTTCATCTGGCCGGGGTTGCGGATCGTGCGCGGCACGGGTCGGCCCTGGCCGTTCTGCTCGAAGGCCAAAAGGCCGTAGCCGACGCCCTTCAGCGTGTAGCTCGGCGCCAGCCCCGCGGGGGTGATGGCGTTGTACACGGCGGTGCCCGCGTTGTGGAAGTGGATGCCCGCCATCTCGGTCTCGTGTGAGAAATAGCTGAGGTAGTCGAGGGCCCAGAGGGCCGCCGCGAAGGAATCACTCGCTCCCGCGAAGCCTCCGTTGTAGAAGCTGTTGCTCTCGTCGAGGCGAGGCCGGAAGCCGCCCTCGCGAGCGGCGCGGGCCCAGCCATCGTAGAAACCCCGGTACTTGGCGTCGGTGGGGCCGAGCAGGGCCGCGATCGCCGCTTCGGCGTTCGGGTAGGAGTTGGCGCCGCCGAACGGGTACCAGTGATGCGTCACGTACGCCACGCGATCGCGGACCGCGGCCTCCTGGTACTTGGGCTCGCTCGCCAGCCACTTCGCGTAGGACGTGTTGCCGGCGCAGCTCGGCCCGCAGTAGAGAGCGCGGGGGCCCAGCGCCTCGTCGAGGGCCTTCCGGTAGTCCTCGAAACGGGGTTGATAGTCCGCCAGGCTCACGCGGAAGAGATCGGGCTCGTTGCCGATCTGGAACACCGTCTCGAAGGTGTATCCCTTCGCGGCCTGGTCCTCGAGCATCCGTGCCGCGTAGTCCGAGTAGGAGGCGGGGTCGAAACGCGCGGACACCGGCAGGCACCAGATGAGGTTGGCGCCGATCGCGTTCGCGAAATCGTTGACGTGGGTCGCGTCCGCGTCGGCGGGATACGGCTTCACCGGGCGCGTGCCGTCGGGGGCGTTCCTCTCCGTCGTGTTGCCGCCGACGCGCAGGCTGCGCACGCCCATCCTCTTCAGCATGGCGGCGTAGGGGGCATTGGCGGCGGAGAGCCAGTGTCCCTTGGGCGTGTTGAAGGCGGCGCGCACCGCCTGCATCTCGATGCTGAGGCCTGCGAAGTCCGGCGGGACGGCCTCCGCGCGAGCCTTGGCCGGGTCGAGCGTGATCTCGACCTTGACCGTCGCCCCGAAGGCGGAGGACGCCAGGAGCATCCACGACAGACAGGCGACTCTCAGCATGCGCCCTAGTATCTCTCCGACGGTTGCCCGCTATTGCAGAGGCACGCAGCTCGGCCCGCAGGTGCCGCTGGAGACGTCCATCGTCGCTCCCGCGGGCAGGGCGCAAACGAGGCCGGTGGCGTCTCCGCAGAACTGCCGTACACCGGTCCGGCCTGCCACCAGGGGAACGGCCACGACCGTGAACGCGTCCATCGTGGCGTCCCCCGAGGGCGCCTTGATCGTCAGCACGTATCCCTGGCGGGGCGTGTCCAAGACGATCGACGGGTCGAGGGGCTGGCCGTTGATCCTGGCCGTCACGACGGAGCGCACGTGGCCGATGGCGGCCGACTCGTTGGCGGAGACGCGCGCCCGCAGCAGGCTCGGGATGGCGATGGCGGCGATGATGCCGACGAACACGATGCCGGTCAGGACCACCGCCCCGATCACCAGAGCGACCGTGCTCCCCGACATCCCCATCGCCTTCCTCGCCGCGGCGACCTCGTACGCTGTGAGCTCGGCCCCGGGCCGGCCCGAGAAGATCACCCGGATCCCCGTCCCCATCAGGTACACGAGGAGCAGCACGCCGATGAGGGTGCCGCACGGAAAGGCGCAGAGGCTGACGCACGCCACCACGATCTGCGTGATCCGGCCCCACTCGCGGAGCTGAAGCAGGCCCATGCCGGCGGCCAGGTAGGCGGTGCCCATGACACCGTAGAACCCGATCACGCTCACCGCCCCGGCGGCGGCGTCGGTGTTCCGAGCCAGGGCGACGCTGACGATGCCCGCGATCATGCCGAGCAGCGCGAAGGCGGCGGCCACGAAGTCCAGGACGGCGATGGCGGTGATGAGAGGCGGCCGGTGCACCTCGAAGCTGTCGCCGTCGTCCGAGAAGGCCGCGATCGCGGATTGCTCCGCGATGCCGGAGAGCGCGCGCGGCCGCGGTGCCACCACGCGCTTGCGGCACTGGGGGCAGAAGCGGTTGCCTTCGGCGACCTCCGCCCCGCAGTGCGGACAGGTCACGGGCCCTCGGCCTCGAGCTCGGCGCGGGCGCCGGCATGGCGCGGCTTGAGCGTGAGGACCTTGCGGAACATCGCGGCGGCGGCGGCCTTGGCCCCGCCCTGCTTGTAGATCTGGCCGAGGAGGAAATAGGCCTCGGGCTCGGCAGGGTCCGACTCCGTGATGGCGAGCAGCTCCGCCTTCGCGTCCGCGTGCCAGCTCGGGTTCTTGGCGTACAACCGCGCGCGCAGCAAGCGCACGCGTCGGAGCTGGCCGGGGGAGGCGCCGGCGGGCAGCGTCTCCAGGACCTGCAGCGCGTCGAAGTACCGGCCCTGGTTGTACTCCTCCTCGGCCCGTGCGTAGACGCTCTCGACCCTCTCCGACTGCGCCGTCTCGTCGAGCACCGGACGCGGCGGCGGTGGCAGGGGCGTGCGGGCGGCGGCGTCGAGCGTCCGCTCGTACTCCGCGCGGCGCCCCGCGTGTGACAGCACGCGGTGCGCCTCCGATATGCGCTGGAAGATGGCGTCGAGGGCGGGCTGCAGGCCGAGGAGGGCGGGGGAGTGGCCGCCGTCGGGATGGAAGCGGCGGGCGAGGCGGTCGAAGGCGGTTTGGATCTCGTACCGCGTTGCCGAGCGATCGAGGCCGAGCACGCTGAAGTACGTGCGCCCGCCGAGATCCTGGTGGGCCTTCGCCACCTCGTCGCGCGACGGCAGGTCGCGCCGGGCGAGGACGCGGTCGTCGGGCTCTTCCTCCGCCCATTCGACGATGCCGGTGCACAGAAGGCCGAAGAGGCCGCGCAGCAGCTCCACCTCCTCGCCGGGCACCGCCGACATCGCCTCCCGCGCGGTGCTGGTGCCGTCGATGCGGGAGAGGAGGAACCCGTCGGTCGGGGTGAGCTCGAGCTGCTGAAAACGCAGGAGAGGATCGGAGGACGGCCGCACCTTGCGGTCGAGGCTTCCCAGCGAATAGCGGATCACGTCAGTGTTGGTCACGCTCCACACCGCGTCCAGGATGAGGTTGCCGGTGGCGATGGCGAGCGGCCGATCGTAGCGGGCGAACACCGCCGGATCGTGCTCTTCGAACTCGTACGAGGCATCGTGCCAGGAGAAAGCCACCAGCAGGATCTCGCGCACGTGCAGGGCGAGCCCGGCCTCGATGGACCGCGGATCCACGCCGAACTGACGCTCCAGCACCTCGCCCAGGCGATGGTCGGCATCGACGCGGTCGCGCGCCTGGGAGAACAGCTCGTTCGTGATGATGTTGTGCCGCACCAGCACCGGCCCCAGCCAGCACTCAGGGTCGGTGGAGTCGCCCCAGACGATGTGGCCGCGGACGAAACAGACCCGTGCCGCGCGCTCGTCGAGCCGGAAGTGGAGCAGGCCCGTTTTTCGGGCCAGGTACAGGTCGCGCAGGACGGTGGGCAGGACGCCCTCGCCGATCTTCTTCATTTATGGTGATGCGGCCCGCCGACAGTATCTCCCGGATGCCGCCCTCTCGTCCGGCCGGTACGTGCGTCCCGGGTTCCGGACCCGATGACGTACCATCAGCGGATGGACGCTTCCCCCGACGTCGAGCGGTACCGCGAGCAGATCCAGCGCTTTCGTGAGACCCACGAGCGCATCCGCGGCCAGGTGCGCCGCGTCATCGTGGGACAGGACGAGACCGTCGAGCAGCTCCTGCTCACGTTGTGGGCGGGCGGCCACTGTCTCATCACCGGCCTGCCCGGTACCGCCAAGACGCTCCTCGTGCGCACACTCTCCGCCACCCTGGCCCTGGGCTTCAAGCGCATCCAGTTCACGCCGGACCTCATGCCCACGGACATCACCGGCACCGACATCCTCGAAGAGGACGCCGCCACCGGCCACCGGCGATGGACGTTCTCGGCCGGTCCGATCTTCACCCACGTCCTCCTGGCCGACGAGGTGAACCGCACGCCGCCCAAGACGCAGGCGGCGCTGCTGGAGGCGATGCAGGAGGGCAGCTGCACCGTGCGCGGCACGACGTACACGCTCGAGCGGCCGTTCTTCGTCCTCGCCACCCAGAACCCCATCGAGCTCGAAGGCACGTACCCGCTGCCCGAGGCGCAGCTCGACCGGTTCCTGTTGAACGTCGTCCTCGACTACCTGAGCGCGGCCGACGAGGTCACCGTCGTCGCCCGAAACACGTCCGAGGAGCCGGCGGTGGTGGAGGCGTGCACGACGGCGGAGGAGATCCTGTCCTTCCGCGGCCTGGTCAAGAAGGTCCTCCTGTCCGATGCGGCGGCGCGTTACGCCGTCGATCTCCTGCGGGCGACGCGGCCGGCGGAACCTTCCGCGCCCGAGGTCGTGAAGAAGTACGTCAAGTACGGCACGAGCGTGCGCGCTACGCAGTTCCTGGTCCTGGCCGCGAAGGCGCGGGCGCTGACGCGCGGCCGCTATCACGTGAGCGTCGAGGACATCCAGGCGCTGGTCCTGCCCGTGCTGCGCCACCGCCTGCTCACCAACTTCCACGCGGAGTCGGACGGGATCAGCGCCGACGAGATCTTGCGCCGGCTGGTGGCCGGCTTCCGCGCGCCGTCCGAGTAGATGTCCGGCACGCGGCTCCTCGACGCGAGCGTCCTCGCCCAGATCTCGTCCCTCGATCTGGTGGCGAAGACGGTGGTCGAGGGCTTCCTGACCGGCCTCCACCGCTCGCCCGCCTTCGGGTTCAGCCAGGAGTTCGCCGAGTATCGTCCGTACACGCCCGGCGACGATCCGCGCTTCGTGGACTGGAACGTCTACGCCCGGACCGATCGCGTATACCTCAAACAATACCAGGGCGAGACCAACGCCGCCCTCCTGCTCCTCTTCGACGCCAGCGCGTCGATGGGCTACGGCTCGGGCCCGGTGACGAAGATGGAGTACGCGCGC
>Ga0114129_10009110_pt1 | contig 14147 bp, 10 predicted proteins | sample RhiMetdeltSRZDD1_FD_80071 | JGI IMG/M metagenome (GOLD analysis project Ga0114129, IMG submission 80071) | Populus rhizosphere microbial communities from Tennessee, USA - Rhizosphere MetaG P. deltoides SRZDD1 (version 2) (version 2) | ecosystem: Host-associated > Plants > Roots > Rhizosphere >... | reverse complement strand
CGCGCCTTCGAACACACCGCTTCCGTAGTGGATCACGTGACTGGCGATGTGGATGGTCGCGTCCTTCCACTCCACCAGCTTGCCGTTCATCCAGATCTTGCCCGTGCCCGGAAACCCCATTGCTCCAAACTCCTCTCCCGCGATTTTAGCCCAACTGCTGAAGAGGAGGTCTGGCGGGCGGTTGAATTCTATTCATGATCCCTGCGCACATCGGCACAACGCCGCCACTGGCAATTGGTGATAGGGCGAATTGGAGAATTGGCGATGACCGGTCACTGCGCCTCACCGCAGAACGGGCAGCGATCCGATCGAGCGTGCAGCGGTTTTCGGCAGTGCCAGCAGAAGCGAGGCTGCGGCGTTTCGCGCGCCTTCAGGCGGCTCTGGATCTCCTGCACCTCGTCGGACGCGGGCGGCGGCGTCGGCCGCGGACGCGCCGTGCTCGCCCGGAACGCGATCACGTCATCGAGCAGTTCGCCGGCGCGCTGGTAGCGAGCCGGGATGTCGGGCGCCATCGCCTTGAGGACGATGTCGTTCACGGCCCTGGGGACCTTCGGGTTCTTGAGCCGCGGCGGCGTGAGCAACTCGCCGCGGCTGAGGCGATCGATGTCGGCAGGCGCCGGACCGTCGTACGGCAGGACGCCGGTCAGCATCTGAAACATCGAGACGCCGAGCGAGTAGAGGTCGCTGGCGAAGACCGCCTTGCCACCGAATTGCTCCGGCGCCATGTACGGCGGGCTGCCGATCACGGTCGTGCCATGCGCGGCGATCTCGAGGAACCGTGACGTCCCGAAGTCGGCGACCTTGAGCAGGCCGGTGTCGGTGACGATCATGTTCGACGGCCGCAGATCGCGGTGCAGCACGCCGTGACGGTGGGCGTGATCGACGGCGTTGCAGATCTGGCAGATGTAATCGAGCGCCTGCGACAGCTCGAGCGCGCCGGTCCGCGTGACGATCGATTCGAGCGTCTCGCCCGGGACGAACTCCATCACGATGAAGAAAATCCGTTCCTGCTTCTCGGCGGTGAGGATCGCGACAATGTTCGGATGGTTGAGCGTCGCGAGCAGACGCGGCTCGCGCAGCAGCTCGCCGAAATCGAGATTCTGTTTGTGCGGGACCTTGAGCGCGACCTTCTTGTCGATCCAGGTGTCTTCCGCGAGGTACACCGTCCCGAAGCCTCCGCTGCCAATCGTCGACAGAATCTTGTACTTGCCGATGATCTGACCGCGGAAGAACATGCGTGCGCGCGAGTATACTCCCTTCAGTGCATCGCTTCTTTGCGCCGTCGCTCGACGCGGGCGACGAGGCCACCGTTCTTCCCAGAGACGAAGGCGAGCATCTCACGCGCGTGTTGCGGCTCGGTGTCGGCGACACCGTATCGGTCTTCGATGGCCGTGGCCGGGAATTCCTCGCGCGCGTGGCCAGCGTGCGGCGCCGCGATGTGCGGGTCGAGCTGCTGTCGCGCGTCGAGCCGGCGGAGGAGTCGACGGTCGCAATCACGCTGGCGCAGGCGGTGCTCAAGACGGACACGATGGACGAGGTCGTCCGCGACGCGGTGATGCTGGGCGTGGCCGCCATCCAGCCGCTCGTCACGAAGCGGACCGAGGCGACGGTCGCGGCGCTGATGCGCGGCGCGCGCGTCGATCGCTGGCGGAGAGTCGCGCTCGCATCGGTCAAGCAGTCGCGGCGAGCCGTCCTCCCGGAAATCCGCAATCCGCTGGCGTTCGAGAACTTCCTCGAAGATCCGCAGCCGGCGCTCGCGCTGATGCTGGTCGAGCCGTCGGCGGGTGCGGACGTTGAATCCCTCTCGGTGCTGCGCACGGTGCGCCCGCCTCAGGACGCCGCGGTGCTCGTCGGCCCCGAAGGAGGATGGGTCGAGGCCGAGTGGACGCAGGCGCATGCCCGCGGCATCCGGCTGATGACGCTCGGTCACCGAACATTACGCGCCGATGCCGTCCCCGTCGCCGCGATCAGCGTGCTTCAGTTTCTGTGGGACTGCCTCTGACACCGCTCCGACACCGCTCTGACACCCCTCGCCGTCTCTGACACCGCTCTGGGACTGCCTCTGACACCGCTCTGACACCGCTCTGACACCGCTCTGACACCGCTCCGACACCCCTCTGACACCCCTCGCCCGTCTCTGACACCCCTCTGACACTCTCCCAGGGGCGGCGTTCCAGGCCTCCAGGCTGCCTACGTTCTGACCACGGTTCGCATGAGCGCCGCGCCGATGAGGATCAGCAGGCCGCAGGCGATGTTCAGCCCCGACCAGAACGCACGGCGCTCGCGCATGGCTGCAGAGCGTTCGACCGGGATCGCGAGGAGGGCAGTGATCGTGAATAGCCCGACGGCGCCCGCCATCTTCACTACGAAGTACACAATGTAGAGATTTCGATTGGCGACGTGTGGCCAGATGGCCATCCACTGGATGACGCCGGTGGAGGCGACGAGGGCGATGCCGCTCCATTTGATGTAGGCGTAGCGCCGGATCACGCTGCGGAGAAATGCGTCACGATCGGCCGGACCGAGCTGCGGCAGCGTCGGCCACAGCACCATGCGCGCGTAGAAGAGGCCGCCGAGCGATGTGCAGGTGCTCGCGATGTGCAGCACCCGGCAGACGACGAGCAGCGTGTCGATCACACCGCGCTCGTTGCATGCGGCGCGCTGTGCTCGCGGAGCGCAAGCCGGCGGCCGACCGAGGCGGTCACGAGGAACGTCAGGCCTCCGCCGAGAGCGCCGGCGATGAGCGGCGGCAGCGTCATACCGGCTGTGTAGTTCCTGAACAGCAGTCCGCTCAGGGCGCCCAATGCAGCGCCTGCGATCGCAGCCACCGGCAGCGTTCCGACGCTGTTGCTCCAGCGCGACAGGAAGAAGTGGCTCACGCCGGCAGCGACGACGCCGACGATCATGCCGACGACGCCCGCGCAGATCGCGACTTCCGCTGTCTGCGGCATCAGCGCGATCTCGTAGGCGATGGCGCCATACACGAATGGATCGAGCCAGTGCGCGTCACGACCGTAGTCGACCGCCACGCGCATCGCTCGTGCTTCTGCTTCGATCTTCCGGTCATCGCGGTGGAAGTAGCTCAGGAAGATGCCGACCGCACCGCCGATGTAAATGCCAGTGACGATCGCGACAACCGGGTGTGGCCGGACGACCGGGAAGAGCGCGACCGAAACGCCTGCGAGGGCCGCACCTGAAATGGCGCCCCAGGCGGAGCCGGCGCGAATCGACTCGTGGAGTCGCAGCGGAACAAACGCGAGTCGAAGCAGGAGAGCCTGAGCCACCGCGCAGAGCACGGCGGCTTCGAACAGCTCCGCCAGCGGGCCCGCGTACCCAAGCGCCAGTGGGACAACGATGGTGAAGCCGATCCAGCCGATCAACGCCGTCGCGAAGCTGGACGGCCACGAGCTTCGCCGTTGAAAAGGACCAATCATCACTTCTTGTTATCGATGGGAATCACGCGGGCGATGTGCGCGCCGTTGCGCAGCGCTTCGGCCTCGTTGCCACGAAGTCTTGCCACGAAGTCACAAAGACTCGAAGAAGAAACGGCCGTGGTAACATCCGCCTGCCTTCTTACCGACATTGCGTCTTCATCGAATCCGGATCGGGCTCGCTCTCTGTCTAACGTTCTCCGCGCTGTGGGCCGCTCCGCTCGGGGCTCAGGAGAAGCCTGTCCCTTCCCGCAAACAGGCGCGCGCGACACGCCTGCCCTCCGAGGCCATCCGATTCGACGGCCGGCTCGACGATGAGATCTGGCTGACCGCAACGCCGATTACCGATTTCGTCCAGGCCGAACCGGTTGAAGGCGCCGAACCCAGTGACCCGATGGAGGTGCGGTTTCTCTACGATGAGACCGCGCTGTGGGTCGGCGCGCGCATGCGCCGTTCGCGGGGCGCGCCGCCGATTCAGGCGCCGATGAGCCGCCGGGACGACGGCGCGCAGGCCGAATATCTTCAGGTCGAGCTCGACACGTACCTCGATCGGCGGACCGCCTACATGTTCGGCGTCACTGCTGCCGGCGTCCGGCTCGATCACTTTCATCCCACCGACAACGAGAACGACAGCGACGATCAGTTCGATCCGGTGTGGGAAGCGAAGACGGCGACGGACGGCGACGGCTGGACCGCGGAGCTGTGGATGCCGTTCTCGCAGCTCCGCTTCAACGATCAGCCCGAACGCATCTGGGGACTCAACGTCAAACGGTGGCGTCCCGAATTGAACGAGGAAGACTACTGGGTGGTCGTCGGTCGCACGGAGCGCGGATGGTCGTCGCGGTTCGGAGACCTGCGTGGTATCGACGGCGTTCGTCCGCGGACCCGGCTCGAGGTCCTCCCGTACGTCGCCAGCTCGTCGCACGTGAGCGCCAACCGTGACCGGAGGAATCCGTTCGACAACGGGCTGAATCTCGGCGGCCGTCTCGGGGCCGATATGAAGGCCGGCCTCGGGTCGAATCTCACGCTCGAGGCCACCATCAACCCCGACTTCGGTCAGATCGAAGCGGACCCGGCCGAGGTCAACCTCAGTGTGTTCGAAACCAGCTTCGACGAGCGGCGGCCGTTTTTCATCGAAGGCAACAACCTGCTCGAAGTGCCGGGCGTGCGGAGTTACTACTCGCGGCGGATTGGCGCCCGGCCGACCTCGTCCGCGTCGGGAGATTACGTCGACTATCCCGATACCAGCACCATCATCGGCGCCGCCAAGCTGACCGGACGCCTGCGATCGGGGACGTCACTCGGCTTTCTGGGCGCACTGACCGACCGCGAGTCCGCCGAAACCGACACGCTCGGGGTCCGCTCGAAATTGAAGGTCGCTGCGCGATCGGTCTTCGGCGTCGGGCGAATCCTCCAGGAATTCGGCCCGGAACAATCGACCTTCGGGGCGCAGATGACGCTCGTGCATCGCGATCTCGATCCGTCCGATCCGCTCGCGTCGCAATTCGTGCGCAACGCGGTCACCGGCGGCGTCGACACGCGTCTCCGGTTCAAGAATCGCGCTTACGAAGCGGCATTCAACCTCGGCGTCACGCACCAGGACGGCGAGCCCGCCGCCATCGAGCGCGAGCAGCGGAGCAACGCCCATTTCATGCAGCGTGTCGATCAGCCGACGATACGCCTCGATCCGACGAGACGATCGCTGGACGGGGCGCACGCGCGCACCGAAATCGGCAAGGTCGCGGGGCGGCACTGGCTGTGGAACTACAACCTCATGATCGAGTCGCCGGAATTCGATCTCCTCGATTTCGGGTTGCTGAACTACGCCGGCGACTTCATGGGCGGACCGCGTCTGACCTATCGCGAGACGAGACCCGGCCGCGTGCTGCGTGCCTATTCGTTCCAGGTGAACCTGAATCACTACTGGTATTTCGACACCGACCTCGGGGTCCGCTGGACGCTCAGCAGCAATAACAGCTTCACCTGGAAGAATTTCTGGACTTCTTCCCTGAACGTGCAGCGATACTTCCACGGGCTCGACGCGCAGGCGACGCGTGGCGGTCCATCGATGGCAACGCCGCTCGGCTGGAATGTCAGCGGCTCGCTGCGCAACAGCGGCGGCGCGAGAACGCGGTGGAATACCAGCGTGAACCTGCGGGAGAACGAATTCGGCGAGCAGTCGTGGTTCACGAGTGGCACGATCTCGGCACGGCCGTCGCCGTCGGTGCAGTTGTCGGTGGCGCCCGAGTACGCCTACGAACAGGGCACCAATGCGTTCTTCAGTGGACCCATCGGACGGCAGTATCTGACGACGCTCACCGGTGGACGGCCGGAAACCTACAACCGTCGCTACATCTTTGGCCTGGTCGATCGGACAACGCTGTCGACGCAGTTCCGTTTCAGCTATGTGTTCAAACCGGATCTCACGCTGGACGTGTACGCCGAGCCGTTTGCGGCGAGCGGACAGTATCGCGGCTTCGGCGAGCTGGCGCGGTCGCGCGGCCGCGACCTGCGGATGTACGGCACGGACGGCACGACGATCGCTCGCCAGGCCGATGGCAGCTACGCGATCACCGACGGCGGGTCGGCGTTCACGCTGAGCAACCGCGACTTCAACGTGCGGTCGTTCCGCAGCAACGTCGTGCTGCGGTGGGAGTGGCGTCCGGGCAGTACGTTCTATGGCGTCTGGCAGCAGAACCGATCGAGTACGGTAGCCCACGGCGAGCACGTCGGCCTCGAGGACCTCTTTGGCTCGCTCTCAGCGGACGGCGACAACATCTTCGCTGTCAAAACCACCTTCTGGATCGCTCGCTGAAATTTAAGATTTAAGATTTAAGATTTAAGATTGATTTCAGATTTAAGATTGGATTGAAAATTGGATTGAAGATTTCACGTCGCCGGGTAGTGAGTTCCCAAAGTACTCTGAACTACCCGGCCACGATGCCCTTTTCACCTCGTTACTCGCGAAAAACTGCAAGAAAATTCCTGGCAGACAGCCGGCATGAGGCGTGCAGCGCGCCACACGGCATGAACCCGCAGGCTGAAGAACTGAAACAACGGACGAAACGATTTGCGCTGAATGTCCTGGCAGTCGTCAGGACACTTCCTGCCACTGACGAAGCAAGAGACGTTGGCGGGCAGCTGCGGCGTGCTGCAACTGGCGCCGCCTCGAACTATCGGGCGACCTGCCGCTCGCGATCCGATGCCGAATTCGTCGCTAAAATCGGCAACGCGTTGGAGGAGGCAGACGAAAGCGGATTCTGGCTGGAAGTCATCGTCGAGGGGAGGATTTTCAACGGGCAAGCGCGCTGTGGAACTGCTGGACGAGGCCAATCAGCTGTCGGCGATTTTCGCGCAATCGAGAATCACTGCGACCGAACGCCTCAATGCTCCAGGCAAGTCGATGACGAAGGTCAGCGCGGAGATTGAGAAACTGAAGATGGAGGTCGCAAATCTTAAATCGCTGGTAAATCAGAAGTCGTAAATCGTAAACCGTAAATCTTAAATCTGAAATCAATCTTAAATCTTAATTCTTAAATCTTAAATTTCACGGCGCCGTCCTGAGGTCTTGCGTCTTCACATCGCCGTCGCCGAGGTTGACGCGGACGGCGCCGCCGCGGTGTTGCTCGAGGAACTGCGGCTCGAACCATTCGCCCTGCTTCTCCGGATCGACCGCGGCGAGAAAGTAGTTGCCGGCCGGCAGTCCCCGCAGCTGAAACTTGCCGTTCTGATCGGGCCGCGCGGTCATGATCTGCCGCGACTGCGGGCGCCACAACGTGGCATCCGTGGGGAACGCCAGCACGGTGAACTCCGGAGACGGCGTGCCCTGCTGATCGGTAAGCGTTCCGTTGATCTCCGACAGCTTGTCGGTGAACGTCAGGTCGACGCCGGTGACGCGCTGGCCGCTTCGGACCTCGAACGGCGTGTCGATCATCTCGCGGCCGTCGACGAGGACCGACTTCAGCGTCCACCCGCGACCACCCTGCGCGCGAATCCAGTGCGAGCCGGCCGGCACGCCGTCGAGCGTGAACGTGCCGTCGGCGTCGACGCGCGCGTTCCCCTGCGGCCCGAAGTTCGCATCGTCGGTCGCCGGCGCAACGATGCGGAACTGGGTGACATCCGGAAGGACGGGCGTCTGCGTGGCCTGGACCGTGACGGTGCCGGTGATCGTGGCGCCCGGACCAAGCGTGACGAACACGCCGTCGACGTCGCCATCGACGCCGAGCGGCAGCGAGGCGTACTGCGGCAACTGCTGCGTTCCGGTGTTGCCTCGGCCGCGGCCGCCTCTGCCGCCGCGTCCGCCGCCATCCGTTGCACGGAGGATGTAGCGCCCCGGCGGGACATTGGCGATCTGAAACGTTCCATCGCCACCGATCCGGCTGCCGTACGCACCGCCCAACACTGCGCCGCGACCCACGACGTCGGCCACGAGATTCACGTTGCCGCCCGTCGCGAGACTGCCGTCCGCGTTCGTCACGCGCCCGCTCACGCGGCCGGTGCGGACGAGGAGAATGCTGAAGTCGACGCTGGTGACCTCGGCGCTGAGGCCAACGGTCACCGGCCGCGCCTCCGCCGGCGACGGCACGCCGGGAAAATATGTCGGTGCGTACGCCATCGAGCCGTCATCGTCGACGGCGCCGCCGAAGTTTGGAAGAGGAATGCCGCTGGCTGCCAGCCGATCGAACACCTGGCCGGCGATCTGCTGCGGATCGGGACCGCCACGTCCCGGCGCCGCGCCGCGTGCGATGTTGATCGGGAGATTGATGTTGCGGCTGACGGCGCTGACGTAATAGTCGCCGGGATTCAGTCCCCAGATGCGGTATTCGCCCCGATCGTCAGTCTGTCCGTTGCCGGCCGGCACGAGCTGCCGGTTGCCTTGCGCGTACTGATACATCATCACGCGCACCGCGATGCCGGGCATCGCGTCGCCGTTCTCGTCGAAGACGTGGCCGGAAATCACGCTGCCGCGCGGCAACCGGAAGTCGATCCCCTTGAGCTGCTGATCCGCAGCGAGCTGGAGCGGCGTGCCCGCGAGCAGCGGACGCCGCTGGCCATACGACAGCGAGACGTAGCCGGTCTTCGACACAGTGACCGTGTAGCGGCTGGCCGGCAGCTCGGTGAATTCGAAGACGCCCGAATCGTTGGTCAGCACCGCGCGTCCTCCCTGCAGGTCGGGCGCGTTGATCGACACCCGGGCGCGGCGGACGGGGCGGCCGTTGTCGGCGCCAAGCACGCGCCCGCTGATGCTGGCTTTGTTCGTCGCGGCCTGCCGGTTCTGCTGAGCCGGCGTGTCGCGGGATGGCCGAGGGGGTTGTGCCTGCGCGGCGGCGAGGGCGCCAATGGCGATTACCGCGGTGACGGACACGAAAGGCGTCATACGGCCGGGCATCAACATTATTAGACAGTGGATCGCCGCGATCCGTTGAGTGATCGTCATTTTTTCGCCAGTTCGCCCAGCCTGAAGGTCGGGCCTACGTGTCGCCCGACCTGAAGGTGGGCCCGGGGGGTGTCGCCCGACCTAAAGGTCGGGCCTACGTACTCGGGCCAAGGCGGGCGAAGCCGAGGCCGGCCCATCCTTCTTCTTCCGCCTCCCACACGAGATCCAGGTCTGAAAATGCCGCGGCAACTTCCTCCCGCTCCTCGGCAACCAGCCCCGACACGATGAGGGCGCCGCCGGGCGCGAAGGCGGCGGCCAGAAGCGCCGACGACCGGCGGAGCAACTCGCCGGTGAGGTTCGCGACCACCACGTCCGGTGCGCCGAGTTGAAGACCGCGAGCCACGTGTAGCGCGGATGGTCCGCTGCCGCCTGTTAACAGATCGCCAAGCCGGAACCGGACGTTGGTCACGCCCGGATTGAGCGAAAGGTTCTCGCGCGCGCACTGGACCGCGTCGGGGTCGTTGTCGATCCCCAGCGCGCCGTCGGCGCCGAGCATTCGAGCAGCGATTGCGAGGATACCGGACCCGGTGCCGACGTCGAGCATGTATGTGCCGGCGAGGTTCAACATCTGAAGCGCGACGAGACACAGCCTCGTCGTCGCGTGATGTCCGGTACCAAACGCCATCGAAGGTTCAATGACGAGCGACAAAGGCGCGAAGGGGGCAGGAGGGACCCATGGCGGCGCTACCGTGATCCGGCCGACCGTAACCGGTCCGAGACTCTCCTGCGATCGCCGCGCCCAGTCCTCATCGTCGACCTCACGGGACGAGACGACTGCCGCAGGCCACGCGCGCATGATCGCCTCGCGTGCGCTATCGCGATGCTGGCTGTCGGAAAAGAAAACGGTGAGTGTGCCATCGCGCTCCTCGAGCGCCGTCGGCTGGCAATCGTCGAGAACAGCGAGCAGCAAGTCGGACTCGACATTCTGAATGTCGAGCGCAGGGTAGGACTTCAGAACTTCCTCGAATAGATCCTCAGATCCTTAAATCCTCACATCCTCAAATTCGAGCATCTATCCAAACATGTCCTTGACGCGATCGAACAGGTTCCGCTCTTCGTGCTCTTCGCCGCGCGGCCGCGGCTCGAATTTCTCCTTGGGCAGCGCCTTGGCCAGCTGATCGAGCAGCGCGCGCTGCTCGCGAGTGAGTTTCTTCGGCGTCTGCACCTGCACGGTCGCGAACAGATCGCCGCGGCCCCGGCCGTTGACGTCGGGCATGCCCTTGCCGCGCAGCCGCAGCGTCGTGCCGGTCTGCGTTCCTTCCGGCACCTTGACGCTCTCTTCACCGTCGAGCGTCGGGACGAGGATTTCGCCGCCGAGCGCCAGCGTCGTGAAGTTGACGGGGATCTCGCAGAACAGATGCACGCCGTCGCGGCGGAAGAACGGATGCTCCTGCACCTGGATGACGACATACAAATGTCCAGGCGGACCACCGGCGCTCCCGGCTTCACCCTCTCCCTGCAGCCGGAGTTGCTGGCCGGTGCCGATGCCTGCGGGAATCTTCACCGTGATTTTCCGCTCGCGCGCCACGTGTCCCGAGCCGCGGCACGTCTGACACGGCTTGGCAATCACGCGCCCCGTGCCGCGGCACTGCGTGCAGGTGCCGGCCACGATCAGAAAACCGCGCTGCGTCCGGACCTGCCCGGCGCCGTGGCAGCGCGGGCACGTCGTCGGGCTCGTGCCCGGGGCCGCGCCCGTGCCGTGGCAGGTTTCGCATTGCTCCTGCCGCGGAATCTGGATGACCGTCTCCGCGCCGCGCGCCGCTTCCTGAAAGGTGATCTCGAGATCGTAGCGGAGATCGGCGCCGCGTTCCGGCCCGCCGCGCCGGCGGCCGCCGCCGAACAGATCGCCGAACCCGAACATGCTGCCGAGGATGTCGCCGAAGTCTCCGAAAATGGTCGGATCGAAGCCCTGGCCGGCGCCTGCGGCGGAACTGACCGCCTGGTGGCCGAAACGATCGTACAGGCTGCGCTTCTCGGGATCGGCAAGCACCGCGTACGCTTCCGCCGCTTCCTTGAAGTGTTCCTCCGCCGCCTTATCGTTGGGGTTCCGATCCGGGTGGTACTTCATCGCGAGCTTGCGGTACGCGCTCTTCAGATCCCCCTCGCTGACCGACCGAGGCACGCCGAGCACTTCGTAATAGTCGCGTTTGCTCACGCCTTCGCCACCTTCACCATTGCCGGACGCAGCAGCCGATCGCCGAGCATGTAGCCGCGGCGCAATTCGCCGATGACCTCGCCCTCGCGGTGCTCAGGGCTCGATTCGTGAATCACTGCCTGATGCAGGTTCGGATCGAAATCGGTCCCGAGCGTGTCGATCGGGCGGACGCCGTATTTCCGCAGTAAATCGTAAAGCTTCGTGTGAATCAGCTCTACGCCCTTGCGATAGGCGGCCGCGCCATCGCCGGCCTCGACCGTCATCGCGCGATCGAAATCGTCGACGACGAGCAGCAGTTCCTGGATCAGATCGACGACCGCCTGGTCCGATTGCTCGCGCCGCTCGCGCTCGATGCGCTTGCGGTAGTTGTCGAATTCCGCGGTCTTGCGCAGCAGCCGATCGTAGAAGTCGTCGCGCTCTTTCTTGAGCGCTGCGACATCTTCAGACTCGACCGCGGTCGTGGCGCCGGGATTGGTTTCTTCCGGCGAGTCCTGCGCCGGATCGGAGCGTTCGTCAGCCATGTTGCTTCAATTTCGTTTGGGTCAATCGGTTCGGGTTCCGCTGGTTCCCACGGTCCCCGGCGGACCGGAAGGTCCGCACTACATGCGCCTGTTGCTGGAGATTCACCATGGAGTCACGGAAACGAACGAACGTCACGGGTTGCTGTTCAATCGGTTCTCAGTTTGGGTCGCGCAACATGCGCGAGACGGCCTGCGCGGCGCCCTCGACGACGGCGATGGCGCGCGGATAGCGCATGCGCGTGGGACCAATCACTCCAATGGTACCGGTGGTGGCTCCGTCCTGATACGTCGACGCCACGATACTGAACGAACGAAGGCTCGGGTCCGGATGCTCGGCGCCAATCACGACCGTCAGTCCGGGACCGTCGATGTATTCGTTGAGCAGCCGGACGAGGCGCTGCTTCTCTTCGATCATCAACAGCAAGGCCTGCAGCGTTCCCAGCGTGAGCCCCTGATCCTCGCCGAGGAGCGACGCCGCGCCGTCGACGTACAGCGCGTGCTCCTCCGGCAAATCGGTAAACGTCGACTTGATCACCCGCATGGCGCGTGCCATCAGCGCGTCGTAAAGCAGTTGCTCTTCGTTGATCCGCTCGAGCACCGCCTCGCGGGCGCGATGAACCGGCAACCCCGAGAATTCCGAATTGAGGTAGCGCGCCGCGCGGCTGAGATCGTCGGCGTGGAACGGCTCGCCGAGGTCGATGACTTTCTCGATGACGTGGCCGCCGCGCGCGATGATCACGACCAGCACGCGCGTCGTGCTCATCGGCACGAATTCGACGCGGTCGAACACCGCCGCTTCGTGCGCCGGCCGCATCGCAAAGCCGACGTGACGCGACGCCTGCGAGACGACGTGTGACGCCTGCGACAGCACGGCGTCGACGAGCGGCGCGGTGTGGTCGCGGCGCAGCCGTGCCTCTACCAGGTTCGCCGTCCGCGCCGACCGCTTCGTTTCGAGGAGCAGGTCGACGTAGAAGCGATAACCACGATCGGTGGGAACCCGGCCCGCCGAGGTGTGAGGCTGCTGAACGTAGCCTTCGTTTTCGAGCCGGGCCAGGATGTGTCGGACTGTTGCCGACGACACGCCGAGGCCGGACGCGCTCACGAGAACCGACGAGGGCACTGGTTCACCCGAAGAGATGTACTCTCGGACCAGCGCGGCGAGGATCCTGCGGGAGCGATCAGCCTGTTCCATTAGCACTCAAGGGTTGAGACTGCTAAGTATTATACACACCCCGTTTACGCCCGACCTAAAGGTCGGGCCTACGTACTGCGGCTTCCAGGCGTAGGCCCGACCTTGAGCTCGGGCGTTCATCAGGGCGAGCTCACAACGCTCGACTGGCCAACTCGCGCGCGGCCTCACGCGCTTCCGCGACGATTTCCGTCCGGTCGACGCGCGTGGGCACGAACTCATCCACCAGCACCTCGCCATCGACGATCGTCGTACGTACATCGGTTCCGCGCCCCGCGTAGACCAGCGTCGAGTACGGATCGGGTCCGGGCGCAAGATGCGGACGATCGCGGTCGACGATGATGAGATCCGCGCGCCTGCCTGCCTCGATCGATCCGATCTCGTCTTCGAGTCCGAGCGTGCGCGCGCCGGCGCGAGTGGCCATCCACAGGACGTCACGCGCCGGAAGCGCGCCAGGCTGCCGACGCATCGCCTGCAGCACCGCGGCCAGCCGCATTTCCTCGAACATGTCGAGCCGGTTGTTGCACGCCGCGCCGTCGGCGCCGAGCGAAACGGTGATGCCGCGCGCCCGCATCTCGGTGACCGGCGCCACGCCCGATCCCAGTTTCAGATTCGAACCGGGGCAGTGCATCACCTTGACGTCGTGCTGCGCCAGGATCGCCTGTTCGCGCTCGTCGACCCATACGCAGTGAGCGGCGCACAGAAGAGGGGAGGCGAGCCGCACGCTCGCCAGGTATTCGAGATTGGTGAGTCCGCCCGACATCTGGCGGACGATCGCCTGCTCGTCCTGCGACTCCGACGCGTGCGTATGCACGAGCGCGCCATGCGCGTTCGACAGGTCCGCGACAGCTTCGAGCAGCTCGCGAGAGCACGAGACCGCGAACCGCGGCGCGAACGCCGCGCGCAGGCGTCCGTTCTGTGCCCCGTTCCACCGTTGGCGAATGGCGAGGCTCTCGTCGATCGAGGCGTGCGTCTTCTCCTGGAGCCGCGCGGGTACCTGCGAGTCGAAATCCATCATGCACTTGCCGATCGTCGCCCGCAGCCCACTCTCGCCGACAGCCTCGAACACCGCATCCGTCTCGTGCACCGTCTCCATCGTCAACACGGCGGTCGTTCCGCTGGCAAGAAGCTCGGTCGTCGCCAGCCGGGCCGCTGCGCGCAATGTTCGTGAGGTATGCGCGGCCTCCATGGGCCACACACGCGTCCGCAGCCAGTCCATCAACCGCAGGTCGTCGGCGTAACCGCGAAACAACGTCTGGCACAGGTGGATGTGCGTCTGAATGAAGCCGGGCAGGATGTAGCCGCCGCGCGCGTCGATCGTTCGATCGTGCGGCCCCGAAAGATTGGCACCGATTGCCGCGATTCGTCCGCCGCGAATCGACACGTCGCCGTCGACAACGTCGAGGCGGTCGTT
>Ga0114129_10009107_pt1 | contig 14150 bp, 19 predicted proteins | sample RhiMetdeltSRZDD1_FD_80071 | JGI IMG/M metagenome (GOLD analysis project Ga0114129, IMG submission 80071) | Populus rhizosphere microbial communities from Tennessee, USA - Rhizosphere MetaG P. deltoides SRZDD1 (version 2) (version 2) | ecosystem: Host-associated > Plants > Roots > Rhizosphere >... | reverse complement strand
TCCTATTGATCCTGGTGTGCGCGTTCGGGGAGCAAAGGACCAGCGTGGCTGGCGCTCCATTTTTCTTCTGGCGTGGGCGTTGGGCGAGCACAAGAGATGAACGGGCTGCCCTTATCCTATCCTTCCCAGGGCGCGCGTTCGGCGAGCAAGAAGACGACCAGGCTGCCCGTCGCTACCCTTCCATCGCATTAGAGGGCAGTAGACAAAGTTTGTGTGCTGAGGGGGGGCGATTCATGTCCGAGCAGTCGTTTGGACTTAGGGAGATCCACTCCTGCGTGCAACAAAATCCACGTACACTGTGACGGCATCGGGATGAGTTCTCAGTTCGTCATGGCTCAGCCCCGGCATCGGGTGGTTCTCTGCGCCCTTCAGGGCCGGGCTTTCCTGATCCCCCACGGGCAACCCAAACAGCCACGGAAGGTAAAACCAGTCGGCACCCGTTCCATCATAGATCGTCAGGTAGCGAACCGGACCACGCCCTTCTTTCTCTCCGTTAGGTCCATTCAGCTTTTTCAACCAACGTGAGCCAGGTACCAGTTCATCGCACCCGATGAAGTCCTTCCAGCCGATCGACCAGATCAGCCACCAGCGCCGGCACACAGTGGTTCCATGATTGGGGCCGGCGATAGCCACGAAGTCCTCCACCTGATCAGCCAACTCAGGATTTTCAGCTAGCATCGCCCGAGCAAGCGTCACACCTAACGAATGGGCGACGAGATCCACCTTCGAGGACCCTGTGTAAGCCAGGACGGCTTTGACGAAGACGGCCAGATCGGACACATTCCCTTGATTGGTCGTGCGGCACCGTGAGGCGGGAGACAGTTCTTTTGTTGACTTGCCGTTGTAGGAGATGGCCCAGAGTTCCTGCATGGAATAGCCTGCATTCACAAACTGCTGTTTCACGCTTCGGCCCGGGTCATCCCAGTCGCCGGCATCACGGGTATTGCCGTGAACAAAAATGACAGGATGGTGCCGCAAAGGATGCCCTTTCGCAATGCCGCCCCATCCACCGATCGGGTAGCCCCATTCATGATCCTGCAAAGCGGGAAAGTCTGGAGCGAACAGGATGTTGGCTGGCTCAGGCCGACAATGAGCGATCTGATGCGTGGCCAACGCATCCTGCCCTAATAATGCCAATGCAGCGAGGCCGACCAGTCCGGCACAGCCTCCCTTCCGCCAGCGCCCGACGTGTTGTGATGCTCTCCCGCCGAACACTTTAGCGCCGCTCTGCTCGTATCCGCTGATACCCCACGTGTCCCTTGCATTCATCACTTCCACCTATAGGGATATCCCTAGCTGTCCTTCCCATGGGACATGGCACACTCAGAGCATGCACCCCGCTCTCCTCTCTACAGCTGTGAAACTGTTTATCACGCATTGCCAGCAGTTATGTCATCTACTCAGACTCGAAGGCGCTAACCTATCCGATACGGACCTCCACATGTTGAAGGCGCAATTGCGCCGGGTTGAATTGGAAGCCACTCACTGTCAAATTCCCAAAAGAGTTCCGTCTGACCACGTCGCTTAACCACAGTGGGGGAGGCTCCAGTAAGCGTGAAGGGAAGACTATCTAGGTCGGAATCATCGTTCCGACTCTGAGCTTAACATCCATTCTGCGTGCAACCGTTATTCTGCTACTGCTCTGCTGCCAGGACAGAACACATCAGGTCCATCTGTAGACACCCGGTCAGAAGATGATCAAGCCAGGGGGACAGGCTACTTTATCAGTGACCCATGATTCTGCATCTTGACCATGTCACGGTGGTGGTTCGGGACGTTCCATAGGCGAAGGAGGTTTTTGCGCTCTTGGGATTTGCTGAAGCGAGGGAGTAGATTGTCAACTTGACCGGAGCGCATGCGCGGTCCGCATGTGATGCCATCTCAACACCCACCATACTGAGAGTAGTGCGACGCCAGCGGCGGCTAAGACATATGACCAGGTCGCCAGGAAGAGGCCCAGGATCGCAGCGGGCGCATTATCCCGCACCTCAGCGACCTGCGCGAAGACGACGAAGCCAGCGGCACTGAGGAGCAAGACAAATGGAATGCCTGCGGACCACCTCAGCGACTTGCACGTCGTGCAGTGCAGCATCCTAACCAGACCAGTCTCGGATACTTGTTTTTGCTTCCTTCTCGCCATCACATCTCCACGCGGGTGAGCTCTACTGTGGCAGAACTATCGTGTCAGATCAATCGGCTCCATTGCCGGCGATGCGGAGATTCCCAAACGTCATGGCCGCCTACTTAGAGCTCGCGCAATATTCGGGTCTCAACGGGCATGCGGGTTGCTTTAGCCTCCGGTAAGGTGGAGGATTGCCGCCATGATAAGCAAGAGAGTGATCGATTCGTTCGAGTCGTATTTTTCAGCAGAAATAACCGATGAGATTAAGGAGTCTATGCGGTGTCCGCGCTGTGGAGCCCAGTTGGAGTGCAGAGAGAGCGGCGCGGGGTGTCTGGGAAAACGAATTTGTTATGTGGTGCCTCCAATCTTAATTCTCACGTGCCCGCAATGCGGATATACCGAACGCTCGTGGGCATAAGCGGAAACTGGGACGGTCTACGTTTCTGACTGCCTAGCTAAATGTTATAGATCATGTCGCATCTCGTTCTGCTCGGCGATTCCATCTTCGATAACGCGGCGTACACGAAAGGTGGGCCAGATGTGGTCACGCAAGTCCGCGCCTTGTTGCCCAAGTCGTGGAAGGCCTCACTCTTGGCCATCGACGGGTCGACGACGAATGACGTGCCTGCGCAGGTCGCCCGTCTTCCCCATGACGCGACGCATATCGTACTCAGCGTAGGTGGGAATGACGCGCTGGTGCAATTGGACGTGTTGGACAAGCCGATGTCTTCAGTAGCTGAGGCTCTTGGAGCCTTGGCTGAGATCGTAGCCGATTTCGAGGCCCACTACCGTGTGGCAGTTGCTGCGTGCATGGCCACTCGTACGTCTTTGGCTGTCTGTACGATCTATAACTGCTGTTTTGATGATCTGTCGTTCCAGCGCGTTGCGTCAACGACGTTGATGCTGTTCAACGATACGATCATCCGAGTCGCTGCTGAATACGGCGTACCCGTGATCGAGTTGCGTTCGGTCTGTGTCCCACATGAGGATTACGCCAACCCGATTGAACCGTCCTCTGTAGGCGGAGAGAAGATTGCACAGGTCATTGTTGGGCTGGTTACTGGTGCGTATTCAGAATCGCCAGCAACTCGGATTGTTATTTCTTGAGTCCGTGGAATTATCGTGATACCAGGGCAAAAGAAAAGGGGTCGGGAGTCTTTTCCCTTAGCGGGCGCGTCGTGAGTCACCGGAATCTGCGGCCAGTCCAGCCGTAATTTGACTTCCTATACCGGGAAGCGCAGCATGAGGTTCTCTCGCTCAAGAAAGAGGTGTTCTGTGCTGTTGTGCTGATCGGTGCGGCACCTTCCCATTCTTGTTCACGCCCCTTTACTCTCACATCAACCAAGGAGTGTGCCATGACACGCTTTTTCATGCTCCTAACAATGGGACTACTCGGCTCCCCAACGCTCGCCTTGGCCGTTGAACATAACGCCGGCTACCGGGGAATCGGGTACATCTATTTCAGCTTCATTGCTGCCGTTTTGATCTATGGTGTGTACGATGCATTCGGCAAGACGGCCATGTATGTGATGACACCGATCATCCTGGTCAGTCTCTTTCTGATGTTGCCGCCCGTCTAATTTGTAGGAGAGGGGGAACCCAAAAGGGAGTCTGAACCGACTACGGAGCCGAACTTGAAGCCCTTGGTCGGATCCTCAGATGGCCCGCCGGACGCCTGCATGACGCCGTCCATAGAAACCATTGCGCCGACGATTATCTTCCGCATGGGTCACTCTCCTTGTGTGGAAAAACGGTGTCAGGAACCCTTTCCGACGGCTTGCCGCTGAACCCGATCAACGCATACGATCCGAAGAATCCATTCAACGCGCTCAATCAATACGATCCCTGCAATCCCGCACTCAGCTAAGATGCTCCTTCAAGTTTGCTCGTTCCCTTCTACAGCAGGATGACCCGATTGGTCTTTTTTCTCACCCGCCCCGCCCTGGCCTACGCCGAGACGCGTCTCTTTGCACCCCTCGCCTGGAAATGATCCCTCCAAGCTCGTCTCTTCACCGTCCTTAATAATGACAGAGACGGTGTCTTTTCTGCGACTTGCTGACCAAATGCTGAGGCTATCCACCTACTGGAAATACGTGCAATTTCGACGCACGTAACCTATCGATTTGACTAGTAAAACAAAGCAATTAGCCATGTCATATTTTACTCGCACGTCCCACTTTAACACGGGGGGTGAACTATGGCAGCTACGCGGGCAACGACACGCGTCTTAGTCGTAGATGATGAATCCTTGGTCCGCCGGACTCTCAAACAAATCCTCGCAAGCTACCAAGATCTGGAATTGGTTGGCGAGGCAGCCAATGGGGAAGAAGCCATTGCCGCAGTGGCAAGACTTCAACCAGACATCGTCGTGATGGATATTCGCATGCCCGCATTAGATGGCATCGCCGCGGCTCGAGCGATTCGCGCTCAGGACCCCCATGTGAAAATAATCGGCTTGTCAGAGCATGGTACTGATTACAACACAGATGCGATGGAACGAGCCGGGGCAGTAGGGGTCTATCTAAAATCGATGGCTTGGGAAGAACTCTACACCGCAATTAAAGCCATTTCGATTTAGGTCATGGCTTCTACGGCGGAGGGAAAAGTTATGCCTCTTCATCACAAATACCGCGTTCTGTTGGTCGATGATTACGTGCCGGTCCGTATTACACTGCGGAGTATGCTCAGAGGTTATGTTGATTTACAAATCGTGGGAGAAGCGTGCGATGGTGTACAAGCTATAGAACAGGTTGCCGCCTGTCAGCCCGATATTATCCTTATGGATTACAACATGCCAAACATGAACGGCATTGAGGCTGCTCGTCGAATCAAGAAAAGTTGGGAAGAGACAGTCATTATTGGATTATGTACGGTTCCGGAAACCTACATTACGGATGGATTTCTGAGCGCAGGAGCCCTCGCCGTAGTACACAAAGACCGGATAGCGGATCTTCACTCCACGATTGAACGAGCTTTTCCGAAAAGAGCGTCATCGGATTGCCTTATCGCGCAGCCGTAACTGCGCAAACCCGCTCACGCCGATAGCGGCATACACGGATCTAGAGGATCGTTCGCCAACGCCAGCTATGATCCGACCCCATGCGAATTTTAGGCTGCCAAGGCAAGCCCGTGGTTATCGCACGCCTTCGAGATACGCCCTTACCTCCTTACCTCTTTAACCATTGTATGGCTTCATTCGGGTCTTCAAACGCTTTCACGTCCATGCCTCTATTGACGGCGACGTTTTCACCGAATCGCTCAGGATCACGCAACGGCTCATGGAGGACGTAGGCAAACCTCAAGTGGGTATTGTACTCTTTCATCACTTCCAACGTCGTGTTGGTGACGAATTCGCCATACAAAAACCGTTCGAAATCTCCAGGTTTGCCCGTCATCTGTTGTCCATCAATCAGCACGTTGGCTGCACCGATTCGTACGGCTTCATACAGTATTTCATCAAACTCGTTCTCCGCGGCGGCTAAGTCGAAGTGTCCAATAACAACCGCGTTGAGGATACCGTGTTCCAGCCGTAGCTGCTTCGTACGCATCGTCGTATGCATCTTGGCCTCCTTTCCCCGCGTTACTTAAAAAGACGATCTGCGGAGTGAGACTACTGAATTCACAACGAGTCCGATACTGTCAAAAGCAACAGCAGTATAAAGGGTAGGGATTTTTGTCGAGGCTTACATGATTAGGGCGGCAGAGTTGTGACGAAGAGCACGACGATCCGGGCTAGGGTTGTGGGGCGATGGCATACTCTAGCTGCTCTCACTCTTTTGTTGTCGCAAATAGGCAAGTTCTTGCTCCGTCTCCTGGAGCCATTGCACCAACCGAGTACTCGATTCACGTTCGATTGCGAGATCCGCTTCGAGGCCATCAATTCGGTTAGCCTGGGCGCGAAGCTTGGTCAGTTCCTCACGCTGCGTCAGACAGAGAGCCTGCTCTGTCTTCAAAAGCGATTCCAGCTTTTGGATTTGAGCTTCAAGTCGAATGACCAGAAGCTGAGGTGCAGGTAACTCTGGACGAGAGCCGTTGGCCTGAGCGAGCAGGCCAAGTCGCATTAGTATTCCTTTCAGGGAACATCGAGAAGAAGCGGGTTGGGAAGGTGTCGATTTGTCGGGCTGGGACCGAGACACCACCTTGATCATCTTCTGCTGATCAGGCTTCAATGCCGGCCCAAAGAGCACTTCCACCGAATGATTCAGAAAATCCGAGACCTGCCTCGTCGCGTGAAGCGGAACCCCACCGTGACCACGTCGGATCTGACGGTCTCCTGGCCGCAACACTTCACTTTCCATCATCATCCTGAAGGCTATGTCCCTCATTCCCTTTCCGTGCCCACCGTATCAATGCCTCCTGAAATCCAGCAATAGCGTAAAAGTATGGACATTAGTACTGACGGGGGGGAAAGGGGCAGTTTCGTTGGCGGGACTCTAAATCAGCGAGACCGTAGATTTGCTCTCGCCATGATATGATCCGTTGAGAATTATGAAACTCATTCTGCTCACATTTCTCCTGTTAATTGGCCTTACCACAAGGGCAAGTGCTTGGAATGACTTCGGCCATATGGTCGTGGCCGCGATAGCTTATGATCACCTTACGCCGACGGTACGTTCACAGGTTGATACGTTGTTAAAGTTGAATCCTTCATACCAAGAATGGGTGACAAGGATTGACAGGGAGGATAGGCGTAAGGTTGCCTTCATGAAGGCCGCGACATGGCCTGACATGATTAAAATCGATTACCGCTATAGGAATGATGGCGATCGACCCAAGGGGCCTGAGGCGGGACGTAACATCGGCTACGCCGACAAGCTTATCCATCGGTACTGGCATTACATCGATATTCCCTTCTCACCCGATGGGACGACCGTTACCGATCCAGACATTCCCAATGCTCAAACTCAAATCGTCGCCTTTCGTCAAACGTTGAAGGACGCAGGTGCGTCTGACGAATTGAAATCCTATGATCTTGTATGGCTCCTCCACCTGGTGGCTGATGTACATCAACCGTTGCACGTGACAACTCGGTTTAGTCAGAAGCAGCCCAACGGTGATAGAGGAGGCAATGATGTCAGGGTTTGCACGGCAAGAGGCTGTGGGGGCAAACTGCATTGGTTTTGGGACGAAGTGCTGGGAACGAGTGAAGATTACAAGGCAGCTATGGATAAAGCCAAGGCACTGGAGCCTGCTGAGACTAAACTTGGTGCGATCTCAGACGAAGCCATCTGGATCGAGGAAAGTGTCCTAGCTGCAAAGCAGACCGCTTATGCGGCGCCGATTGGTATGGAGGAAGGACCTTACGACCTCAACGACACTTATAAGGCGGCCGCACGGGAGGTGGCGGAGCGCCGAATAGCACTGGCCGGTATTCGCCTGGCGCATCTTCTCAATGAAGCTTTGAATTGAGCTATCGACTACTGTCCAAAAAGGAGTCGAGGGTGCTAGCTGATGTTAGAGGGGGAAAAGGGGACAGGCTACTTTCCGTGAGTGACGTTTAATCCGCACCGCCGCTGAACCGCTCTAGATGATCCCTCCAAGCTCGCTCGTCACTCTCCGGGAATGGCGGTTGATTCGTCTCCGACTGCGCGCGATATTCTCACCCGCCCACCCGGCCGCGCCGGGACGCGGCCTCTTCCCAAGCGAGCACCCCCCATATGAATGGTCCCTCCAAGCTCGCTTGTTCTCTCTTCGGGGGAGGGCGATTGGTCTCCTACTGCGCCCTTGGACGAGCACCGACTTTGTACAAATACGATGGATCTGGTGTGCGCGTTCGGGGAGCAAAGGAGACCAATCGCCCTCGCCCTCTCATTCCTGTGTGCGCGCTGCGCGAGCACAAGAGACCAACGGGCCACCCTACCTCCTCGCGCTTCCACCAATGGGATTGTCATCTTCTCGCGAGCGAGGTATCGTCCCCGGGTCACTGACATGGGAGGTCGCTGATGTGGCTGAAGATCCTGACACTGCTGTCCCTATTCTGCTGGTGGCCGATTGTCGGCCTTGCGCAGCTTCCCAAGGACCCGCTTGCCCAGGAGACGTTACGAGGATTGCCCGGTCTATGGCTGATTGTCGAGAAGATCGATGCTGCGGTGGAGCGGGACGGGCTGACAACGGACCTCGTCCGGACGACTACCGAAACCCGTCTGCGGACGGCAGGCATTCATCTCTTGAGTAAAGACGAGGTCACCATGACGCAAGGCCGTCCAGCAATTCAGATCCTGGTCCAAACGGCACGCGCGGACTCCCTGTACGCCTACTGCGTCGAAGTCTCGGTCTGGCAGGAGATGGTGCCGATACACAGACAGACCAGCATGCCGGTCTGGGTTCGCTCATGGGTGACTGAGAATGTGGACGGCATCAAGTCTCACAAGAACATCCATGTCCTCAAGACCACTGTCGAAAACCTGGTCGACGAGTTCATCCGCGCCTATGTAGCCGTGAATCCAATGTAGGCTGTGAGAGGTTCCGATGGAACGGTGCGGGCATTCCTCGATGGGCGCATCTCGCCACATCCTGCATGTCTCGAGGCGTCAGCCAGCATCCCAGGGCCTAGGTCGGTCCGCCGCCTTCCTTTTCGATCTTGAGCTTCTTGGACAGAACTTCTGCCTGCACCACGATCTTGCAATGCTCACAAATCCAGTGACCATGCGACAGCGCGGGTCCCAACTGCCCGCAGAGAAGGCAGTGACTGGGCTCTTGGAATGGGGGGATCTTCTGCTCCTGTGCTTTCTTTGGCTCGGCCATGGTGGCCTCCCGAGTCGTCGGCCTGTTTGCCGACACATGTGAGCGTTGGAACGGCACGTCGTCTCAGCTTAGCACGTCTCGCATTGACTCTCTCATTCCCCACGTCTAGGCTTGTGCAGCATCTCAATCCGGGAGGGTGGCGTCATGGCGTGGGGAGAAAATGTCAATACAGAAGAGGAAGCGAAGAGAATCGCGGCGGTGCGTGAATATTTCTATGAACAGGTTCCCAACGCGGAGATTCGGGATTCGTACGATGCCGGGAGACTGGCGCAGGTGTTTCGAGTCGAAGCGAACGACTTCAGAGGATTCCGTGACGCGGTGATCTCGACCGAGTTTCTGATGGAACATCCGCCGAACAAGCTGGCGAAAGTGTTGAAGGGCTGGCGGGTTGCGGAACATCTCCGCTCGATGCAAGGCACGGAGGTGCTGGTCACCACCTGGGGAATCGAAGAAAATAAAAGCTGAAGCAGAGCCACTCAGCTCAGGGAACACCTCGCTTTTCCGGCCGTGTTCGCAAAACCCAGCTAAACCAAGAGCACTCTTGGGTTTGTCTTCTATTTCTTTCTCTCGTGCTCCAACTCCTCAGCGGCTCGTGCTATTTTCCCCTCCCGAAGTTCTTCCGGCACCTGAGACATATCAGGCTTGTTCTGACTCTGCTGACGCTCGGTCGACCCACAACGCCGGTCTTCTCGCCGCAATGGTGTTGTTGATTGGTGCCCTCCGCGGCAATACGGCGCTTGAGCCGCTCCTTGGCGTTTCTTCCATGGTAATGGGCGCGTCCGTGATTCTTTTCGCCATCAACGTATTTCAGAATGTGAAGGCATAACCCGGCAGTGGACTCTCGGGTACCCGAGGATTACGATCATAGGGGAAGGAGAGTCTTTCTAGTCGCCCTTTCAGCCCGGGAGGTGACTTATGTCCTGTGCACATGCGTCTGCCCTTCAGCCCGTGACTGCCCGCACTCAAGGCTGTGAAGAATGCCTGAAAAGTAAGTCGTCCTGGGTTCATCTCCGTCTCTGCCTGACCTGTGGCCATGTCGGCTGTTGCGACAGCTCGCCCAATGGTCATGCCACGAAACATTTCAAGCACACGACCCATCCAGTGATGGCCTCCTTCGAGCCCGGCGAGCGGTGGGCTTGGTGTTACGTCGATCAGATGCAACTGGACGTGCCGGCACGTGTCGCGAAATCCTTGCGGTAGTGAGCGGAGTCGGAGTGATGGCTGAGCTGGACTTACACAAGGTCGCGTTCCCCACGCTCGACGACGCCCACGTCGCCACGCTGGCCAGGTTCGGCACGCGCCGTGTGTTGCACGACGGCGAGCACCTGTTTAAGGCAGGGGACCGCGAGTACAAATTCTTCGTCGTCGAGCGCGGCGCGGTCGAGATCGTCGAGCATTCGAGCGGCGAGACCAAGCGGGTCGCCTTGCATCAACGGCACGCGTTTGGCGGCGACGTCAGCCTGGTCACCGGTCGTCCTGCACTGGTCAGCGCGGTGGCCCGCGGCGACACCGAGGTGTTCGAGATCTCACCCAGTGACCTCAGGCGCATCATGGCCGAGCGGCCGGCGCTCGGTGAGCTGCTGTTTCGCGCGTTCATTGCACGGCGCGAGTTGCTCGTGGCGTCGGAGTTTAAAGGACTCCGGGTGATCGGGGCCGGCTCATCGCGCGACACCCTCAGCATCCGTAATTTCCTGGCCAGGAACCAGGTGCCGTTCACCTGGATCGATCCGGAGCATGACCCTCAGGTCGGCGCGCTGCTGCAGAGCTTTGGCCTCACCGAGGCTGACATGCCGGTGGTGGTCTTCGGACCTGAGCCGTTGCTGCGGAATCCATCGATCCGAGAATTGGCCGACCTGATCGGAGTCAGACGGCCGCTCACGCAGCGGAGCTACGACTTGGTGATCGTCGGTGGGGGTCCGGCGGGACTGGCTGCGGCCGTTTACGCATCGTCGGAAGGACTGGCCACTGTCGTGATCGATGCATGCGCCCCGGGAGGACAAGCCAGCACTTCCTCGAAAATCGAGAACTATCTCGGTTTCCCGACGGGCATTTCCGGTGCCGAGCTCGCGAACCGCGCCATTTTGCAAGCCCAGAAATTCGGCGCCCAGTTCTCTTCTCCCTCCCCCGTTGCGCGTTTGGAGTTTGAGAAAGACAAGACCCTCGTGTGGTTCGACGGCGAGCATGTCTCAGCTCGATGTTTGTTAATCGCGTCGGGCGCCGAGTATCGGAAGCTGGATGTTCCGAGGCTCGAGCAATTCGAGGGCTTGGGCATCTACTATGCGGCCACCCCGACGGAGCTGCAGCTCTGTCGGGGCTCGGAGGTGATTGTGGTCGGCGGGGGCAACTCCGCCGGACAAGCCGTGATGTTTCTTTCGGAAGAGACGCGGCGCGTGTTCTTGCTGCTCCGTGGTGGAGACTTGCGTAAAGGTATGTCCAGCTATCTGGCGGATCGCATTGAGAGCGCCGACAACATTGAGGTTCTGCTCGACACGGAGATTAGCCGCCTGCTGGGGGATCAGCGGTTGGAGGCCGTCGACATCAAGAACTGCCGCACTGGCGAGACGCGAACTGTCCAGACGCCCGCCGTGTTTACCTTCATCGGGGCGATGCCCTGCACCAGTTGGCTTCCAGCGGAGATTGAGACTGATCCCAAGGGCTTCGTAAAGACTGGGCCACTGGTGTCAGCTTCACCGTATTGGATGGCCGATCGGGGGCCGTTCTTCCTGGAGACCAGCCACCCCGGCGTCTTCGCGGCTGGCGACGTGCGACTCGGCTCTACCAAGCGTGTGGCCTCTGCAGTGGGCGAGGGGGCCATGGCGGTGCAGTTCGTTCACGAACACTTGAGGCTCATGGGAATGAAAGGCGCATGAGTCCTCTTGTCTCCTTCCGGCAGGTTTCGGCTCGCCTCGGGCAGAAAGATATTCTGGATAATCTCAGTTTCGATGTGCAGGCCGGCGAGACGCTGGTCCTCCTGGGCCGCAGCGGGTCCGGCAAGACCACCGCCTTGAAAATGATGAACGGCTTGCTCTTGCCGAGCGCCGGCGAAGTTTCGATCGATGGTGTCCGCACGACCGATTGGGATCTGATTCGGCTGAGACGCCGGATCGGATACGTGATTCAGGAGGCCGGCCTCTTTCCGCATTTCACTGTGGCTGCCAATGTCGGACTCGTTCCGCGGCTGGAGGGTTGGCCCCTGCGAGACATTGACGCGCGCGTCGAATCTTTGTTGACTCAGATCGGGCTCCCTCGTGCGCAGTTCGCCATGCGCTATCCCCGCGAGTTGTCCGGCGGTCAACGCCAGCGGGTGGGAGTCGCCCGCGCGCTCGCGGCAGATCCGCCGTTGTTGCTGTTGGATGAACCCTTCGGTGCGCTTGATCCGGTGACTCGTGTCGAACTGCAGCACATGTTCATCAATTTGCGCGACAAACTCGGCAAGACCGCTCTCCTTGTCACCCATGATGTCCGCGAAGCGTTGCTGCTCGGCACCCGCATTGGGGTGCTTCACAACGGTCGATTGGTCTTTCTGGGCGGACGCTCCGAGTTCCTCAAAGCCCACGAGGAGGAGGTGCGGGCCTTTCATACGTGTCTGGAGGACGAGTGGAGGGATACGATCTGATGTCTTCCGCGTTGGCGCACGAGATATTCGAATTGACGCTCGAACACTTGTTCCTGGTGGGCCTCTCTATGGGGATCGCCGCGGCATTGGCCATTCCGGTCGGCATTCTGCTCACGCGGCGCGCGTTCCTTGAACGATGGGTGCTGGGATTTGCCAATGTCATGCAAACCGTGCCGAGTCTCGCGCTCTTCGGATTTTTGATTCCTCTTCCGTTCCTTGGGGGGATCGGGAAGCACACGGCGATTGTCGCGCTGGTGCTGTACGCGCTCTTGCCGATCCTGCGCAATACGCTCACCGGCATTCTGAGCGTGGACCCTGCCGTGCGTGAATCGGCGGTTGCCATGGGCATGACGGGACGGCAGTTGCTCTGGGAGGTCGAACTCCCGCTCGCGACCAGGACGATTCTGGCTGGCCTGCGAATTGCCACGGTGACGACGATCGGGACAGCGACGATTGCCGCAGCCATTGGCGGCGGTGGGCTCGGAGTATTCATCTTTCGCGGCCTGGCATCCGTCGATACGACGCTGCTGCTGGCCGGTGCGGTTCCGGCTGCCTTGATCGCGGTGGCGGCGGATCGAGGACTCGAATGGGTCGAACAGAAATTGTCGCCTGTGTGATCGTCGGACTGTGGGTGGCAGGTCTTGTCGGCTGCACAAGAGAACACCCGATCACCGTCGGCTCGAAGAATTTCACCGAGCAAGTCATCCTCGGTGAAATTGTCGCGCAGCATCTGGAACATCGTCTCGGCATTCGCGTTGATCGTAAGCTCAACCTGGGCGGGACGATGCTAGCGCATCAAGCGCTCGTGCGCGGTGAAATCGATCTCTATCCGGAGTACACGGGGACCGCGCTGACGACCATCATGAAGTTATCACCCGTCAGTGATCCCGCTGCGTCAATCGAGCTTGTCCGAGGCGAATATCAGGCGCGATTCGGTCTGGAATGGATGGATCCGTTGGGCTTCAACAATACATTCGCGATGGTGATCCGCGGGGACGATGCCCGGAAACACAAGGTTGCAAGCTTGAGCGATGCAGCGCGGTATGCTTCTGGTTGGAAGCTCGGTGTGGGGTACGAATTCCAGCAGCGGCCGGATGGGCTGGTGGGGTTGCTGAAGACCTATAAGCTTCCCCTCCAGGGTTCGCCGCAGACCATGGACCTCGGCTTGCTCTACAAGGCACTCGAACAGGGACAAGTCAGTATGGTGGCGGGGAATGCCACCGACGGCCAGTTGTCGGTTCTGGACGTTGTGGTCCTGCAGGATGATCAGCGATATTTCCCCACCTACGACTGTAGCGTGGTCGTGCGCGCCGACATATTGAAAGAGCATCCTCCCTTACGGCAAGCGCTTAGCGAATTGGCCGGACGAATCACCGACCGGACCATGCGCAAGTTGAACTATCAAGTGGACGGCGAACATCTCCCCCTACGGGATGTGGCGGAGCAGTTCTTACGGGAAGCCGGGCTGCGTCGTTAATCGGCGATCAGAAGATTCTCGGCAAACGCCCATTCCGTGTCGATCCATTGAGCTTCGCAGAGAAATCCCGTCCGTCGCGCGAGACTGGGAATCTCTTCGACGCTGAACTTGTGGCAGGCTTCCGTCCAGATCGTTTCCCCTTCATTCAACGTAAAGGTGAAGTCCGCGGCCCGAATCGATACGGTTTGATT
>Ga0114129_10009106_pt1 | contig 14150 bp, 10 predicted proteins | sample RhiMetdeltSRZDD1_FD_80071 | JGI IMG/M metagenome (GOLD analysis project Ga0114129, IMG submission 80071) | Populus rhizosphere microbial communities from Tennessee, USA - Rhizosphere MetaG P. deltoides SRZDD1 (version 2) (version 2) | ecosystem: Host-associated > Plants > Roots > Rhizosphere >... | reverse complement strand
CGAAATGGATCGCACCACCAGCAGGCTCGCGACGTTCGCGCAGGCGAGCACGAGAACGAGCGCGACGGCGCCGAGGAGGACCAGCAGCAGAGGCCGGACGAGCCGCGCCTGGTCGGCACCGAGGGGCGCAAGCGCCGAGCGAGTATCCGCCGTGGTTGGAAACTCCCGGGCGAGCGACTCGGAAATCGCCATCATCTCGGCGCGCGCCGTCTCGAGCGACACACCAGGAGCAAGCCGCCCAATGACGTCGACCTCGTGATCCTGACGGTTCGTAAGCACTTCCGGCGGAACGACCAGTGGGGCGAGCACGTCCACCGGGTCGGAACCCCGCGCGTCGCTGGGCGCCTGAAATCCCTCCGGCATCACCCCGACGACGCGGTAGACGCGATTGTCGAGTCTCACCGTGCGCGCGAGGATTCCCATATCGCCGCCGAAGCGTCGCTGCCACAACCCGTGACTGATGACGACGACATCGTCCTGCCCGTCGCGATTCTCGTCCGGCGCGAAGGGTCGTCCGATCGCCGGCATCACGCCGAGCGTCTGGAAATAGGACGCCGTTACTTCTTCGGCAGCGAGCCGCTCGGGTTCGCCGTCGCCGATCAGGTTCTTGCCGGCCGGCTGAAAGGCGGCCATCGCGCTGAACGATCGCGCGCGCTGCGCGTAATCGGCGTAGTTGGCCGGCGCGACGACCGACCGCGCGCCGGACTTGTAGCCGACCTCCCAGATCGAGACGAGACGCTGAGGCTCAGGATAGGGAAGGGGCCGCAGCATGACCGCGTCTACCAGACTGAAGATCGCGGCATTGGCGCCAATGCCGAGCGCGAGCGTCACGACGGCCGCGATGGTGAAGCCGGGCGATTTTGCGAGTAGACGAATGGCGTAGCGAACGTCGTGTGCCAGCGTTTCCATCGGCCGGAACCCGCGCCGATCCCTGACGAGCTCTTTCGTCTGATCGAGGCCGCCGAGGTCGAGCCTGGCGGCCCGTCGCGCCTCGGCGCGGCCGAGCCCGCGCCGGACGTACTCGTCTTCGAGCAGACTGAGATGGGTCTCGAGCTCTTCGCCGAGCTCGCGATCGATGCGGCGGAGACGAAACAGTTCCCGGACGCGGGCGCCGAAAATTCGCCAGCGCATCACATCACGTGCCTGCGGGCTTGAGCACGCGCTCGACGACGGCCGACACGCGCGTCCATCGTTCGGTTTCGGCGGTGAGCTGTTTGTGCCCGCGCGGCGTCAGGCTGTAGAACTTCGCGCGCCGGTTGTTCTCCGACGCGCCCCATCGCGCGCGAATCCACCCCTGCTGTTCGAGCTTGACGAGCGCGGGATAGAGCGTGCCCTGGTTGAGCCGGAGCATGTCGCCGCTCATCTGCTCCAGCCGCCTCGCGATGCCGTACCCGTGCTGCGGCCCGAGGGTGTCGAGGGTTTTCAGGATCATCAGCGCCAGGGTGCCCTGGAGGACGTCGGTCTTGTCCATCTGTTGGAAAACTACATGAGTGACCTGTTGGGTGTCAACAGGAGGCGCGGCGGCGCGGAGGCTGAGGAGCCAGGAAGCCCGGAAGCCTGGAAGCCGGGAAGGTTCAAGACCAAGGAACCCAGATCACTCGGGTGCAGTATCAATTGACTGAACGCTCTCGCTCCGCGGCTTCGAGCCTCCGCGCCTCCGAGACTTTCAGGCTTTCCGGCTTACACAGATTCAGCCATAATCCCGTCTGTTCCCCACAAGCTTTAGCTGACTGAAGGAGAGTCTCGATGCGAACCAGCCTGAAGCTCGTTGCAGTCCTCGCGCTCGCCATTGCATCCGCGACCGCGCCGTCCGCGGAGCGTCTGGCCGTGCCGGCTGTCGGGCCGACGTTGTCGTCGATTGGTCCGCTGGCGTTCGGCCCCGACGGCATCCTCTACGCGGCTGACCGTCAAGCTGCCGCGATCTTCGCGCTCGATCTCGGCGCACAGGCGTCGGGCGGCGCGGCCGGGACGAAAGACGTCCCCGGCATCGATCAGAAAATCGCCGCCTTGCTGGGCACCGCGCCAGCCGACATCCGCATCACCGATCTGGCCGTGCACCCGACCACCCGGAATTCGTTCGTCGCCGTCATGCGCGGCCAGGCGAACGACGCCAAGCCGGCGCTGCTCCGCATCGACGGGGCGGGCAAGATCGATCTCGTCAATTTCGACACCCTGAAGTTCACGAGCATCACGCTGCCGAATCCGGCGGCGGTCAGCACGACCGGGCGAGGCGGACGCACGCAGTCGATCACGGATCTTGCTTACGTCAACGGCCGCGTCTACGTCGCCGGGCTGTCGAATGAAGAGTTCGCCTCCAAGCTGTGGTCGGTGGCGTATCCGTTCTCCGCGGCCGATCGCGGCACGAGCGTCGAGACCTACCACGGCAATCACGCGCGTCTCGAGACGAACGCGCCGGTGATGTCGTTCGTGTCCTACTCGATCGCCAACCAGCCGTACATCGTCGCCGGCTACACCTGCACACCGCTCGTGAAGTTCCCGTTGTCGTCACTCAAGCCCGGCGAGAAGGTGCTCGGCACGACAATGGCGGAGCTTGGGGCGGGCAATCAGCCGATCGACATGGTGATCTACAAGAAGGACGGGCAGGATTACCTCCTGATGGCCAACACGACACACGGCGTGCTGAAGATCCCGACCTCGCAGTTCGCGACGGCGCAGCCGATCACGACGCCGGTCCGCGGGACTGCCGGGAGCTTCGAGAAGATCGCGGCGATGGCCAACGTCGAGCAGCTCGATCTGCTCGATGCCCAGCACTCGATCGTGATCGCACGCGGCGCCGATGGGGCCCGTAATCTGACGGCCATCGTGCTTCCGTAGTACGGGAAGGACGTGGAGGGATTGAAGGTCATGAAGAAGGGCGTCCGGCTCTTCTTCATGGCCTTCATCGCTTTCAGTATCAGTTCCTGTTCACCGCACGGTCCCGCCGCGGTCCCTCTTCACGTCACCCTTCGACAGATCGATCCGCGTCCTCCGGCCTCGCGCACTGATTCTTACGCGGTCGTCGTGTCAGGTCTCTCGGGGGCGGAGCTTCGGTCGTTGCGATCGGCGCAGTGGAGCGAGGAAGCCTGGCATGCGCTCATGCGCGTCTCTGTGACCGGCAACGATACGGCGGCCGTCGCCGGCCGGTACGTCGTGACCGCCGACGCGGTTCAGTTCGAGCCGAGATTTCCATTCGATCCCGGCCGGTCATATTCCGTCCGGCTCGATCCGGCGAAGCTGCCGACGCCGCGTGACGACCGCATCGTCGAACAGGCGATCGCGCTTCCCGCGAAGGCGACGACGCCGACGGTCGTGACGGCCATCTATCCGTCCGGAGCCGCGTGGCCGGAAAACATCCTGCGCTTCTACATTCATTTTTCGGCGTCGATGTCGTCGACCGGCGGCCTCGATTACGTCCGCCTGCTTGACGACGCGGGACGCGAGGTCCAGGAAGCGTTTCTCGTGCTCGACACCGATCTCTGGAACGACGATTACACCCGGTGCACCGTCTTTTTCGATCCGGGACGGGTCAAGCGCGGCGTCGGCCCGAATCTCCTGCTCGGCCGGGCCCTTCGCGAAGGACGCCGCTACACGATCGTCGTCAATCCGGCGTGGCCTGACGCGAACGGCCATCCGTTGAAGGCGGAGTATCGTCAGGAGCTCCGCGCCGGCCCGCCAATCGAGCGGCCGCTCTCCGTCGGTGACTGGCGCGTCGTCCCACCGGCGCACGACACGCGGGATCCGCTCGTGGTGACTTTTCCGTGGCCGCTCGATCGCGCCTTGCTCACGCGCGCGGTGGGCGTCGCGTTTCCGGATGGCCGCAGCGTCGACGGCAATATCGCGGTCGATCCGGGCGAGACGACGTGGAAGTTCACGCCACGGGACCCGTGGCGCGCCGGCGACTATCATCTCGCGGTGCTGACGCTGCTGGAGGATCCATCCGGCAACAGAGTCGGCCGCGCGTTCGAAGTGAAGATGTTCGAACGAGGCGACCGGACGCCGCAGCCTGAGCGGACGACCGTTCCGTTTACCGTTCGATGATCAACGCTCTGATCCGAGGTTTGGCCACTGCTTGCCTGATCGCGGCTGGCGCGGCACGTGTTACGCCCCAAGCATCTTTCTCAGTGCTCGCGGGGACCCCACCCCCGCTCGCTCGCGCTCCGGCGCTCGCGGACTCGCTATCCTCGCGCGGGCCGCAGGCGCTCCCCAAAGCCAGCTTCGATCTCTTCGAGAAATCGATCGACGAGCTTCAGGCGGCGCTCGCGAAGAAGCAGATCACTTCGCGGCAGCTCGTCGAGCGCTATCTCGCACGCATCGAGGCGTACGATCAGCAAGGGCCGAGCATCAATGCCTTCATCTCGCTGAACCCGGCGGCGCTGCAGACTGCCGACGCGCTCGATCGCGAGCGCGCCGCGGGCAAGGTCCGCGGGCCGCTGCATGGGATTCCGATCGTCGTCAAGGACAACTTCGATACGGCCGACATGCCGACGACGGGAAGCTCGATCGCGCTGGCGACGTACCGTCCCGCGCGCGACGCGTTTCAAGTCGCCCGGCTCCGTGCTGCCGGGGTCATCGTCATCGGTAAGACCAATCTGCACGAGCTCGCGTCGGGAATCGTGTCGGTGAGCTCACTCGGCGGCCAGACCCGCAACCCGTACGATCCGGCGCGCAATCCGGGCGGGTCGAGCGGCGGTACCGGCGCCGCCGTCGCGGCCAATTTCGCGGCGGCCGGGCTCGGCAGCGATACGTGCGGATCGATCAGGATCCCGGCGTCGCACAACAGTCTCGTAGGTCTTCGGCCGTCGGCGGGATTATCGAGCCGCGCGGGTGTGATCCCGTTGTCGCATACGCAGGATGTCGCCGGTCCGCTGGCGCGTACGGTGCGCGACGTGGCGCTCCTGCTCGACGCGACGGCCGGCGTCGATCCGGCAGATCCGGCGACGAAAGCGGGCGAGGGTCACAAACCCGTGTCCTATGTCACGAGTCTTTCGAGTGCGACTCTGAGCGGGACGCGCGTTGGCGTGTTGACGCCGTTCTTCGGCGACACGCCGGACGATCAGGAAGTCGCGCGCGTGGTGCGCGCGAGCCTCGAGACGATGAAGCAGAGAGGTGCGATTGCCGTTGAGGTGCCCTTTCCAAACCTGAACGAGCTCCTGCGCGCGACGAGCGTCATCGACGCCGAGTTCAAGTTCGATCTCGGGGACTATCTGGCGGCGGCGTCGAATCCGCCGGTGCGATCGCTCGGCGAGATTCTCGAGCGCGGGCTCTATCATCAGGCGCTCGACGCAACGTTCCGCCGGCGGAACATGCCCGAGTCGCGCGACACGGAGACGTATCGTGCGTCCCTCGCCAGGCGCGAAGACGCGCGGCGCGCGGTGATCGACCTGATGGAGTCGCAGCGGCTCACCGCCCTCGTGCACCCGACGATTCGTCAGAAAGCCGCGCTCATCGGCGCCGCGCAAGGCGGGAGCAATTGTCAGCTCAGTCCGACGACAGGGTTGCCTGCGCTCAGCGTGCCCGCCGGATTTACCCCGGACGGACTGCCGGTCGGCATCGAGTTCGTCGGCCGGCCGTTCAGCGAAGCCGAGCTGTTGAAGCTTGGCGCAGCCTTCGAGCGCGCCACGAACGCGCGGCGGCCGCCTCCCACCACGCCACCGCTCACGGCGACTCAGGCCGCCGGCGCGCCGGCGCAGAAGATGCAGCCGTCGCCCGCGCCGTCCTCCGCGCGCGAGCCCGGGATCCGCGCAAGTTTCCGGCAGACTGCGCCGAACGTGCTGTCGTTCGACGTGTCGGTCGACGAGGTCGCGCCTGCCGACATGCTCCTCGTGGCGCTGCATCGTGCGCCAGGTCCGGCGCAGCCCGGCACTCCCTCGCCGCCAGGCGCCGGATTTCTGATCGCGCGCCTGCTTCGCACCGGCGAACTGTCAGGTCGCGGCGACGTCTCGCTTCGCGATTCCGAGCGCGAGGATCTCGCGGCTGGCCGGCTCCAGGTCCGGCTGTTCACGCGGCAGCGGCCGTTCGGCGAGGTGACGGTGCCGGTGGTCGTCGGCGACCGGCGTTAGCAGGGCGCTGAAAAACGCGACCTGAACTTCGAACTTAGAACTTCAAACTTCGAACGGGCTTTGCCGAGAAAGTCGACGATGGGACGCGGCGAAGTCGAGAGATGTTTGGGCGCGGCTGAAGAGCCCTCGCGCCCACGCGTCGGTACGACAGGTACGGCGGGTCCGCGGAACCTGAGTCCCGTCATCTCTCTTAATGGTGACGTTCAGGTTCTTGCGAGATCCGCCGTGGTCCTTGTATGCACCATTTGCAGCCGAGTCACGAATCTCGGCCCAATACGAGGTTCGCCACCGGGCATGCGCCGTGCACGGTCAGGTGTCTGTGACGGGAGTCAAGAAAGTCGAGGAGTTTGCCGCGTGGCAGTTGGCGGACGCGTTCAAATCCGAAGTGTTCGCGCTCCTTAAAGGCAGCCGGGAGGCGATGCGCGATCGTCGCTTCCCCGAAGGATTCGTCCGGTTCAGTCCGCGCGAGTTCTGCCGGTTTCTCGACTACGCGCTTGGATCGCTGCGCGAAGCCCACCGCAACGCTTCGTCTGACGCACAGCCAGGAGCGCTACGCTGAACAGCTCGAGCGTGAACGCCGGGCTCGGTCAAAACTAAAAAAGGCTGACAAGCATCAGGTTCCGCGGACCCGCCGTACCCGTCGTACCGACTGATGCCCGCTCGAGAGATCAAGTCTGTGCCACCCGGGTCTCCGCGTGAGAGCTCGCGGCGTCCTACTTTCCCGTACGTCCGTTCGCCTGCATTCTTGGGCAAAGCCCTTCGAACACTATGAAATGAGCGGTTGATGTGAAGACAGACATAATATAGGCTTTCTTCACATGGAACCGCTGTACGGCGTGCTCGACATGCTGGTGCTGCGCACGCTGCTCTTCGGCCCGCTGCACGGCTACGCGATCGCGAAGAGCCTCCGGGACGGATCGGGCGAAGCGATCACCATCGAGTTCGGGTCGCTCTATCCGGCGCTGAAGCGGCTGGAAATGAAGGGCTGGATCGCCTCGAAGTGGGACACCTCGGAGCACAACCGCCGTGCGAAGGTGTACCGGCTCACGCCGGCGGGCCGGAAGAGGCTCAACCAGGAGCGGTCGGAATGGGCCGAATTCGTGAGCGCCGTGGCCCGGATCATGAGACCGACGGTGGACTGAGTCATGCGCACGCTCATCCAGCGCCTGTTTCTCCTGCTCCCCTGGCGGCGCCGCGCGGCCGAGCGCGACATGCGCGACGAGCTGAGTGCCATTGCCGCGATGGCCGATCCCCGCGAGCTCGGCAACCTGACGATCGCGGCTGAAGACGTCCGCGCGCAGTGGGGCTGGATCAGGCTCGAGCAGACCGCGCAGGATGTTCGATACGCGATCCGGACGCTCAGGAAGGCGCCGGGATTCACGCTGGCGGCCGTCGCGTCACTGGCGATCGGCATCGGCGCGAACACCGCGCTCTTCACGCTCACCGACAGCGTCATGTGGAAGCTTCTGCCGATTGACGAGCCGGAACACCTGCTGACGGTCGATCAGCAGACGCCAGACAGTCTCACGAGCGGGTTCACCTATCCGCAGTACGAGATCTTCCGTGACCACGGTGGCGCGCTTGATCTCGCCGCGTACGGATACGCGCGGCTGGAGATCAGCGTCTCAGGGAGCGACGAGCCCACGGTCGAGGCCCACCTGGTCACGGGCAAATACTTCCCGCTCCTCGGTCTCCGTCCAGCCGCCGGCCGTCTCTTTGACGACACGGACGATCGCGTCGCGATGGGCCATCCTGTCGCCGTCCTCAGTCATCGCTATTGGCAACGACGATTTGCCGGCGATCCGGCCGTGATCGGACGGCCTGTCACGGTCGCCGGTCTGCCGTTCACGATCGTCGGCGTTGCGCCTGCCGAGTTCTTCGGCGTCGAGGTCGGCCAGTCGCCTGACCTGTACCTCCCCGTCATGATGCAGCCCGGACTCCTGCCAACGTTCGGCAGCCTGCTCGAAACCCCAAACGTGTTCTCGACGTGGCTCCGTCTGATTGGCCGCCTGAAACCGGGGGTATCGCTCGAACAGGCTCCGGCGCGGCTCAATGCTCTCGCCGGGCATCCGGCGACTGAGTGGCGCGAGCGGAACAAGTTCTCGGGACAGTTCGAGGAGACGCGCCTCGTCGTGCGCTCGGCGGCCGCCGGCCTGTCCGATCTCCGCCGGCAGTTCTCGCAGCCGCTGTTCGTCCTGCTTGGGGTATCAGGCGTGGTACTGCTGATTGCGTGCGCGAACGTCGGGCACCTGCTGCTCGCCCGGTCGGCGACCCGGCGATCCGAATTTGCGCTGCGGCTCGCGCTGGGAGCCGGCCGGACGCGCGTGATGCGGCAGGTCATCGTCGAAGGCCTCGTCCTTGCCGGCGCGGGTGCGGCCGTGGGCATCGTGCTCGCCTACTGGGCGGCGCCGGCGCTCGTCGCCTTTGCGTCGGCGGGTCGAACCAGCGTCATGCTCAATCTCGCGCCGGATCGCCGCGTCCTCGCGTTCACGACGACGGTGTCGATCCTGGCGGGACTGCTCTTTGCGAGCGCGCCGGCCTTGCGCGCCGCCCGCGCGGATCAGTCGGCCAGAGCTCGACTCGATCCGGGCCGCACCGCGCGGACCGTCGCCGATCACGGTCCGGGCAAGACGCTCGTCGTCGTGCAAGTCGCGCTCTCGGTCGTCCTGCTCGTCGCGGCGGGCCACTTCGTGCGGACGCTGCAGAACCTCTATCGCCACGACAGCAGCATTGATCTCGACCGCGTGCTGGTCGTCAGACTCGAACCGAGCGGAAGCGGCCGGCGGACGGCAGCAAACGCGCCGGCCTTCGATCGAACGTATCGCGACCTGCTCGTCCGCGTGGAAACCGTGCCGGGCGTGCGATCGGCCAGCCTCGCGCGGTCGTCGCCGCTCGAGCCGAGCACGCTGGGATTCCCGATCGCGCTGCCGTCCGGTGGCGAGCCGGTCAGACTGCAAAGCACGATTGTCTATCCGCGCTACTTCGTGACGGTCGGCGTGCCGATCGTCAAGGGACGCGATTTCAACGAGGACGATCTCGGTCCAGGCGCCGCCCGCGCGGTGATCGTGAACGACGCTTTCGTACGCGATATTCTGCACGGCGGCGAGGCGCTCGGCACCGCGCACGGCGTCGCGATCGACCTTCTCAAGGGATTTCGCCCGACGCAGGGTTCCACCGCGTCGCGACGCGGCGAGCCGCTCAACATCGTCGGCGTCGTGAACGACTCGCGCTTCCCGGGCCTGCGCGACGAGACGCCGCCGCGCGTCTACCAGACCTACCTGCAGGCGAACACCGGATTCGGCGCGATGGTCCTGCACGTGCGCGCCACGCGCGACAGCGCGGAGATCGTCCGGTCCGTCACCGATCTCGTGCGGCCGATCGAGCGCGAAGTTCCGATGGCCAACGTGCATACGCTGGCGGACGAAGTCAACGCGGCGCTCGCGCGCGAGCGTCTCCTCGCCGCGCTCGCGGGGATCTTCGGGCTGGTCGCCCTCTCACTGGTCTCGGTCGGCCTGTACGGCCTGATGGCGTTCTCGGTCTCGCGGCGCACGTCCGAAATCGGTATTCGCATCGCGCTCGGTGCCACGCGCGCGAACGTCCGCTGGCTCGTGGGCCGCCAGGCGCTCGGGATCGTCCTCGCAGGACTCGCGATCGGCATTCCATCGGCGTGGATCGCCGGCCTGCTCGCGTCCCGCCAGCTGTCGTCACTTCTCTACAAGGTCACATCGACGGACCCCGCCACGATGGCCCTCGCGACCGTCCTGCTCGTCGTCGTGGCCCTGTGTGCCGGGCTGCTGCCGGCGCGGCGGGCGGTCCGGATCGATCCGGCGGTGGCGCTGCGGAACGAATAGCCTAGCGCCGAGGAATGACCACCTCGCTCCGGCTTCGGACCTCGGCGCCTCGCCGTTTGACCCTGACGCGGATCGGATGCGGCCGTCCATCGCGATCCTCGTCGGCACTCTCGACACCGAGAACGTAGTACGACGAGGTCTCGCGCATGATGCGATCGAAGGCCACGTCGGGCGACGTGCCTCGCACGCGAATGACCGTTCCCCCGGACGTGCCGGCGACGATTTCGAGACCTGTGGCCCCGATGTTGGAATCGCGGAAATAACTGGTACGCAGGCCGCCCTTCGACGCGAGTGCCTCCTGGAAGCTCCAGTCCAGGTGCAGCGCGAACACGTCGAGGTTCGCCGCCCCCGCCTCACGTCCCAGCTGCGAGATCTCGGTCATGGAGTTCGCCCGACCGGACGAGCGGTCAGTGGATATCAAGCCGCCGCTGACGAGCACCAGAATCTTCCTTCCCGGGATGTCGCCGAGGCCCCTCACCAGACCTCGCAGGCCGCCGACGCTTTGCGTAACGGTCATTTCAAGAAAGCCCGCCAGGCTGATGGCTTCGCCCCTGACTTCGTCAAGCCGGCACCCGCCGCTTGGGCATTCCCGCTGAAACACGTTCCGTAGCACCTGCTGATCGCCGCTCGCGACGTCGATGATCTCGGACAGCGTCATGTGGAATTTGCCGTCGGGCTCCATCCGAAGACCCTTGACGCTTCGCAGCGCGCCTCGCACCGCCCCGTGATCGGTCGTGAGGTCGGATTTGGCCGCACCGGTCGGGTACGCATAGAGGCCGACGAGATCATCCGGGTGCAGCTTGTCGATGAACCGCTCGGCGGCGTTGATGGCCGCCAGGGCGGACCCGGCCTGCAGGCTGTGTTCGTCGATGGCAAGCAGGTACATCCGACGAGCATTCGGCGCCGTCGTCTGACCTCGTCCATCGCCGCCGGCCGGCACCGCAGAAGCAGTTGCCGGGGTCGCGCCGTACTTCAGCCGATCGATCGTCACGACTTTCCGCGAGCGCCCGGAGATCAACACTTCGAAGTCGGTGACGGCGAGATCTTCGACCGGCTTGCCGTCCTTGTCGACGACGGTCACGTCGACCGCGACGAGATCGACGGCGGTGTTGAACGTCTGCCGTTGAAAGGCTGACGCCAGGATGGCAGCCAGCGCGAGCGCGACGACTCTCGGCATGAGGCGATTCATTGTGCGAGTTGGATGCCGAGTATACGCTCAAAGACCTCGGGGTTTGGCGGGCCCGAGGTCTTGACGCCACCTACATCGTGTAGTAGTACTGTCACCTACAGGTTGTAGGAGGGTTCGCCATGGCGCGCCGGTTGCCGGTGAGCGACGCCGAGCTGGAAGTCCTCAAGGAGCTGTGGACCGCGGGTCCGGCGACCGTACGCGACGTCGCCACCGCGCTCCGCAAGCGCCGCCGCCGGCTCGCGTACAACACCGTGTTGACCCTGTTGTCACGGCTCCGCGAGAAGGGCTACGTCGCCGCGGATCGCCGCGACACGGCGCATCTCTTCCGCGCGCTCGTCACCCGCGACGAGCTCCTCGGCTCGAGCCTCTCGGCGCTCGCCGATCGCGTCTGCGACGGCACGGCCAGTCCGCTGGTTCTTGCGCTCGTGCGCGGCCAACGGTTCTCGGCAGACGAGATTGCGCACTTCCGAAAACTGCTCGACGAGTTGACGCCGAAGGCCGACAAGGCTCGGAAGGATTGACGCATGACCTGGTGGCTCTTCCAGAACCTCGTCATCACGGCCGCGCTGGCGGCCGTCGTGGCGGCGATCTGCCGGACCACGCGAATCGGACCCGTCGCGCGCCATGCGCTCTGGGTCGTCGTGCTCGTCAAGTTCGTCACGCCGCCGCTCGTCGTGTGGCCCTGGGCCGCGCCGGATCCGCTCGGCCTCGCCGCGCTGGATGTCCGCGTCGACGTGCGCCGCGTCGCGAGCGCGCCCGGCGGCTGGCGCATCGGTACACCAGCATCGAACCGTGCTGACGTGATTGCGGCAGTGGAGACGCGATCAGCGCCGCCGCTCGTCGATGGCCGCGCGACATTCTCGTCTGTCGATCGCGCGGACGTGCTTTCCTGGCTTCTATCGATCTGGGCGGCCGGCAGCCTGTACATGCTGGTCATCGAAGCGGCGCGGCTCGTACGGCTGACGCGTCGCGTGACGGCCGCAGGACCCGCCGATCCCGCGATCGTCGCTCGCGTCGCGGAGTTGTCCGCGCGTCTGGGACTGCGATCGGTGCCGGTAGCGACCATCGCGGGCAGCGCGTCACCGATGGTGTGGGGCCTCGGGAGACCGCGATTGCTCTGGCCCGCGGACTTGTCCGCCGGGTCATCACTAGATCAGCATCGCGAATCGACCAGCGCGTCCATCGACGGTGTCATCGTCCACGAGCTCGCGCACGTCAAGCGCGCCGATCACCTCGTCGGCTGGCTCGAGCTCGTCGCCGGCATCGTCTGGTGGTGGAATCCGCTGTTCTGGTTCGTCCGGTCGTCGCTCCGCGAGCAGGCCGAGCTCGCGTGCGACGCGTGGGTCATCTCGGCGCTGCCGGATGGCCGGCGGGCATACGCGGAGGCGCTACTCGCCCTCTCAGCGGCCGCTGTTCCTGGAACTGTTTCACGATCGATGGCGCTCATCGGGATCCGCCCGGGAAGCCGCCGTGCGCTTGAAAGGAGACTGGTCATGATCATGAAGGGCCGTGCGCCGCTTCGTCTCTCGAAGGCAGGACTGCTCGCGCTCGCGCTGATCGCCGCGGCGACGCTGCCGGCATGGGCGACAGGCTCATCGCAACAGACTCCGCCTCCGCCTCCGGCCGTACCGGTGGTGCAGCCGAAGCCGTTGCCTCAGGAAACGCCGGCGCCGCCGCTCCCGCCAGCAGTGGAGGTGCAGGTCAAACCCGAACTCCCGCCGCCTCCACCGCCGCCGCCTAAGCCGGTGCCCCAGCCGACGCGCAACAGACAGCTGACGATAGCCGGTGTGCCAGGTCAAGGCCGGCAGTCCGTGGTCTGGATCGTGGATGAATCGAACCTGCCGCCCGACGGCCGACAGCTCATCGAGGGCTTCGACAACGAACGCAAGGCGATTCGCGCGGAAGCCGACAAGAAGATCGACGAGCGGCGCGAAGCGCTCGTCAAGGCGCTGCAGAATCTCCAGGAGCAGTACACGAAAGCGGGCAAGCTCGATGAGGCGATCGCGATTCGCGACTACCTGCGATCCGGCGGTCCTGGCCGCAACGAGGTGATCGAGGAACTGTGGCGCCGGCGATGACTTCTACCGCACGTGCCGCATGATCGTGCCGACGCGATCGGTCGCGTAGTCGTAGACGACGATTTTCACGTGCTTGACGATGCCGGTGACGGTCACGCGGCCTGAGTAGGGAAGACCCTCGCGCAGCATCCGCTGGTAGGTCGCCTCGGAGAGATTCAGATCCATCTTCTGCCAGAGATCGCCGACGCCGTCGCCGTTGGCGTTCTGGCAGAAGACGGCGATGTCGAGCCCGCCCTTGTGCCGGCCGTCCTCCAACGTCAGGCCGACGTTCGCGATGCCGATCGTGACGTCGACGACGAAGTCTGGGACGCGGTTAGTGCCCTTGACCTCGGATGTCTTCAGGATGAGCTCGAGGTCGCCGATATCCCGCGGGTAGTTCACCGCCGAGGCGATGCGGTTGTAGGTGAGCGAACGGCGGCGGTCGAGCGGCGCGCGCGCCGGCTCGGCGAAGTAGCCGTGGCGATAGAGCACGGTCGCGCCGGGCCGGTTCACCTTCACGGTGATGCGCCGGTACTTGCCGTCGAGCGCGGGATTCGACGGGTAGTACCCGAGGAGATACCCGGACGAGGTGGCGGTCGCGATCCGCTCGAGCCCCTTGTCGGCGTACTCGTACACGGACGCCTGTCCGCCGGTGAGCTCCGCGATCTGCTTGAGCGAGGAGATGACGAACCGCTGCTGCAGCGGCTCGCCCTTCGTCACGTCGACGATCAACATACTGTCCGCCGCGTTGCGCGAGGACGGCTTCATCGTCGGCGCCGTCCCGCCGGTTTGAATGATGTCGATCGCGACACGCGCATTGTTCGCCGCGGCGGCGACGCTCAGATCATCTTCGAGCCGCGGCAGCGTCAATCCGCGCTCGGTGACGAAGACGAGATGCTTCTCGCCGTCGATGTAGCGCAGGTAGTCGATCCCGGCGTACAACCGGCCGAGGTCCTGCATCGTCTGGCGGTTCGAGGCGATGTACTCCTCGAGG
>Ga0114129_10009102_pt1 | contig 14153 bp, 9 predicted proteins | sample RhiMetdeltSRZDD1_FD_80071 | JGI IMG/M metagenome (GOLD analysis project Ga0114129, IMG submission 80071) | Populus rhizosphere microbial communities from Tennessee, USA - Rhizosphere MetaG P. deltoides SRZDD1 (version 2) (version 2) | ecosystem: Host-associated > Plants > Roots > Rhizosphere >... | reverse complement strand
CGGTTTCACCATTGATATTCCCGCAGATTGCGGACGGCGGAGGGTTCGTAACAGATTACATTCTGATTAGTGCGGGAGGCGCATCCGGCGCCTCGGTGTCCTTTTTATCCGATGCCGGCTCCCTACTCGCGATCGGAAAGTGATACGGTAGCACCAACGTTTCTTACGCAAGGAGGTGCTCCATGAAATCCAGCACCGATCGCATCCTGACCACGCACGCAGGGCGCCTTGATGGGCCGCCTGATTTAATGCAATTAGCACGCGACGTGATGGGCGGACGTGCTCCAGATCTCAACGCGTTAACATCACGCGTGCAAAATGGAATCCTCGATGTCATCCGAAAACAGACGGAAGCCGGCATTGATGTCGTCAGCGACGGAGAAGTCGGGAAATTCGGATTCGGCAGTCTGACGTATTACGGCCGCCGTTTGAGTGGTCTCCAGATGCGGCCGCTCAAACCGGGAGAAGCACCGTTCATGGCGCTTCAAACCAACGAGCGAATCGAGTTCGCGGACTTCTATAAGGAGCTTCAGTTCCTGCCTGCTCCTCCGGAACGGGCCGTCTGCACTGGACCGGTGACCTACATTGGGCAAGCTGAGATACGACGTGACATCGAACTCTTCAAAGCTGCATTGACGCAGTCTAATGCCCGGTTTGAAGAAAGTTTCATGTGCGTGCTCGCGCCGGGCTGGCTCGAGCACTTCTTCTATAACGAATACTACCCCAACGATGAAGAGTACCTGTTCGCTCTCGCCGACGCGATCAAGCATGAATATAAAGCCATCACGGATGCCGGTTTTATTCTACAAATCGACGATCCGGCTCTTCCGGATACCTACGACATGATCGTGCCTGCACCTACCATTGAGGAGTATCGAAAATTCGCTGCTGTTCGCATTGAAGCGGTCAATCACGCGCTGAAGGGCATTCCCGAGGACCGCGTGCGGTATCACATTTGTTGGGGAAGCTGGCACGGCCCCCACACGCACGATCTCCCGCTTAAACACGTGATCGATCTCATGCTCAACGTGAACGCCGGCGCATACTCTGTCGAGGCCGCCAACCCACGGCATGAACATGAATGGAAGATTTGGAAGGAAGTAAAGCTGCCACGGGGAAAAATCCTGATTCCCGGCGTAGTCAGTCATTCGAGCAACGTGGTTGAGCATCCCGAATTGGTGGCAGACCGCATCAAGCTATACGCGAGTTTGGTCGGTCGCGAAAACGTCATCGCGGGCACCGACTGCGGAATGGGTCTCCGTGTTCACCCGCAGATCGCATGGGCGAAGCTAAAGGCACTCAGCCAAGGAGCGGCGCTGGCTACTGACGAACTATGGGGCCGCGCGCGGAGCGCATGAGCAAAATTTGAAATTTGGGACGAATCGGAACACAAAAAGCACAAGAAGCTCAAATCCTTTGAGCATTTTGTGCTTTTTGTGTTCCGATTTGTCTTAATCGACCGTCCGCGGTGCTGCGGGTGCCGCCGGATCCGGTATCCCGAAGGCCACGAGCTGCGTCGCCGAACGTGACTGGACGTTGCCTTCGACGGCGACCACAATGTACTGCTTTCCTTTATACATATATGTCATGGGTACGCCCGTGGGCGGGCCGGGCTGAGTTTGGCTCTCCCAGACGAGTGCGCCTGTCTTCTTGTCGTAGGCGCGAAACGCAGGTTCTGTCTCGTAGCCTGACCCCGCAAATAGCAGCGTTTTGGTCACCATTAAAAGCGGGGCGCGCCCGAGACTTCCGGTCGGCGGAAGGGTCACGCCTTTGAGCAGCGGGTGATTCTTCACCCACTCTGGCGTACCGCCGTTGGGGACCTGCCAGAGCATATCGCCCGTATTGAGGTTGATGGCGGTGATGCGGGTCCATGGCGGTTTCACGACCGGCAATCGCTGAAGGTTCGGCGCCACGCTGGACGTGCCGATCATTTCGATGTCAGTCACTCCCGGCTTGGGCTTCTCCACCCCATACACGGCGGTGTCGGGCCGGGTTGCAGACCCGATGTACAAGTATCCGGTTTCAGGATCAAGCGCACCGCCCTCCCAGTCGACACCGCCCGAACCCGGGAATGTGAAAGTACCTTTGGTGCCTTTCGCCGGATCGACAAGGGATGGAGGCGTATACATAGGCCCCAGTCGATAGCCCTTGATCGCATCGAGCGCCATTTGTTTGATCTGCGGTGTGAAGTCGATAACGTCATTCTCGCTCATTCCCTGTCTGTCAACCGCGGGCGGCTTGGTCGGGAATGGCTGAGTCGCCGCGGTTTTCTCGCCGGGCACATCGCTCTGCGGGACCGGGCGCTCTTCGATCGGCCAGACCGGTTGGCCGTTTGTCCGATCGAAGACAAAGGCGAACGCCTGCTTCGTTAACTGAACGACTGCCTTGATCGGCTTCCCATTGACGGTGATGTCCGCCAGGATCGGAGCCGTTGGCATGTCGTAGTCCCAGATGTCATGGTGCGTCAATTGATAATGCCAGATGCGTTTGCCGGTCTTGATGTCGAGGCAGACGATCGACGACGAAAACAGATTGTTCCCCGGACGCTGTCCACCGTACTGGTCGCCGGTCGGGCTTTCTACCGGTATATACGCATACCCGAGCTGTTCATCGACCGTAAACGGAGCCCATGCTCCGGTGTGCCCCGTATAAATGTTAGATCCATTCAGCCACGTGTCTTCACCGAACTCGCCTTTGCGTGGAACGGTATGGAAGCTCCACAGCTTTTTGCCGGTGCGGACATCGAACGCCATCATGTCTGCCTTCGGAAACTTCATCGATTTCGGATTGCGCGCGTTTTCGAGCGCCGTTGGGATGATGGCGACATTATCAAACACCAAAGGTGGCGAGGTATTCATCAGGTGGCCGATCGAGGGATTGAAGTTCGCGTCCTTTTCAACCTGCTCGGTGAGATCGACGATGCCCTTGTTGCCGAAGCCGGCGTCCACTTGCCCGGTCTGGGCGTCGAGCGCGATGAGCTGGTAGCCTGGTGTGACCGTCAGGATCTTAGCCTGCCGACCATCGGTCCAGTACGCCACGCCGCGGTTGTTCTTGCGTACACCGGTAGTGCGGTCCGTCGGTTCTGCGTACCGATACACCCATAGCGTCTCGCCACTGCCGGGATCGGCCGCAATGACGGCCCTCCGGTCGCCGGCGGTAAAGTACAGGACGCCATTAACCATCAGAGGTGTGTTTTCGTTTTTGATTTCCAGGCCACTGCCGAAATTGTCTCCCTTCCATGTCCACACAACCTTGAGGTTCTTGACGTTCTGAGCGTTGATTTGGTCGAGCGGCGAGTACCTTGTGTTGCCGCCGTCGCCACCAATCCGACGCCATTCACCAGTCGTCGACGCTCCCTGTTGGCCGGAAGCGCCTCCGACACAAAGCAACGCGGCGGCGACAACCACAGCCGGCCCCAGACGAAATAGTTTTCCCGACATGTGTTTTCCTCCTTCGCTAGACATTCATCGCTAACGGACTCGAAGGCTATTCCTGCCCGTCAGCGTGTTCGCTCCGGTATTCCTTCGATTGTGTCTCGCTATTGAGCGCAGTGATCTTATCAGGATCGATACGAACCATGAAGTAGTTCATTTGCTTGTCGGTTTTTGCGGGCAACATCCACAGCCTGACAAAAACTTCATAAAATCGTCAGAACTGCATCACGCGGCCCGCCGGTATTATCGAAAACGGCTCTGAGAAATGTCGTTCTTTACGGAGTCCAAGATGACTGCTGCGACGCCGCAGACGCGAAACCGATCCGCTTTCCTATCTCATTTTTGCAAAACTTCAGTTTCTGCAATCCTGCTTGTACCTATTTTGGTTCTCTCAGGATGGTGTGCTGTGGGTGGAAGCATTTCCGGCACAATAAAGGACCCTACCGGCGCTGTGATCCCAGGAGTCACGCTGACCGCGACAAATCCGGCGTTGGGTACAAATTTCAAAGCAACCACGGATGCGCGCGGACACTATTCTTTACCCAGTCTGCCGGTGGGCCGCTATGACCTCACAATCGAATGCATTGGATTCCAGACACAAAAGAAGACTGGCCTTGTAGTCGATTCCGACAGCGCGCTGGAATTAAATACGACATTGGAACTGGAAGGCGTCAGCACCGAAGTTTCTGTTTCCACGAGCGAGGAAGTCCCTGAGATCCACGTCGAGACCGTCGCGACACAGCTGGGCGAGGTTGTCTCAGATAAGCAGATGACGACTCTTTCGCTCAATGGGCGTAGCTACACGGACCTCCTTCCAATCCAGCCGGGCGTCACGCCGATAACGACGATGAAGCCCAATTCCGTAATCATGGCCGGCGTAACGGGACCTATAGCGCCCTCAGGAGAGCTGAATGCGGGGAATGTGTCCATTAGTGGACAGCGCGAGTCGGCAAACGGATTCATGGTGAACGGAAGCGATGTTCAGGAGCATATGAACGGCGGAACCGGCGTTGTACCCAATCTGGATTCGATTTCAGAGTTCCGTGTTTTAACGAACAATTTCGATCCCGAATATGGAAACTACAACGGCGGGATGATCAACGTCGTCACAAAGTCCGGCAGCGACGCTTTTCACGGCAACGTTTTTCACTTTCTCCGGAATACAGCTCTTGACGCGCGAAACTTTTTCGCACCGGAACGCGGCGACTTCAAACAGAACCAATTTGGCGGCATCGTGGACGGCCCTATCAAAAAGGGCAAGGTTTTCTTTTTCGGGGACTATCAGGGTACTCGCACAACCGAAGGTGTTGATACGGGACTCTTGACCGTTCCAACTTCCCCAGAACGGACCGGCAATTTCTCGGATGTCGCCAGCACATTGACAGGTACGGTGAACGGCAGTTACTGGGCGAACCTGCTCTCGCAGAAACTCGGCTATGTCGTTGCCCCCGGGGAACGTTATTACACGCCTGTATGCGCGAGCACCGCCGAGTGTGTGTTTCCGAATGGACTGATCCCTCAACGAGTGTGGTCCTCGCCTGCGCAAAAACTGCTCCAGTACATTCCCACGCCAAACTCCGGCGATGGCCTGTTCTCGACCTCGGCGTATGCAAACACCGTTCGCGACGATAAAGGGTCCGGGCGCATCGATGCCAATACATCGCTGGGATTCCTCTCCGGCTACTACTTTTTGGACGACTACCGCCGCAGTGATCCATATCCGGGTCAGCAAGGCGGTGCGAGTGTACCCGGCTTTGATGCACTAACGACTGGGCGCGCGCAATTGATTGCGTTCACCGATACGAAAGCGTTCGGTTCGAACATGGTTAACGAATTCCACTTCAGTGTCACGCGGAACGCCAATGATGTCGGGAGGCCGTACGGCGGGACGGACGTAAAAGTTGCCGACCAAGGTTTTGTGACCGGTCCCGGAACACCTGGAATTGTAGTTCAGGCCCCGCAGTTCGAAGGTGTTGAAAATGTCGTGTTCAACACTTTCGTTATGGGCGTAACGATCACCGGTGTTGATCAAAGGAACAACACATATCAATGGAGCGACAACGTTTCGAAAGTGTTCGGTCAGCACACGATGAAGTTCGGGGGACAGTTCCACTATGACCAGGTCAACATGCACCCAAACGCGACCTTCAATGGTTCGTTTATATTCAGCGGTACCGAAACCGGCTCTGACTTTGCTGATTTCTTGTTGGGCGTTCCGAGCAACTACATTCAATCGGCAGGCGGAGGGTTTTATTTAAGGAACAACTATGCCGGAACATACTTTCAAGACAGTTGGAAAACGCGCAGCAATCTGACAATCAATTATGGTTTGAGATGGGATCTCATCAGGCCGTGGTATGAGAAGTACAACCAGCTTCAGACGGTTATTGAAGGACAAAAATCGATCGTCTACCCAGGGGCGCCAGACGGATTTGTTTTTCCCGGCGATCCTGGGGTAGCGCGGGGACTATCACCGGCTCGCAACAACAATTTTGCGCCACGAATCGGATTCGCGTATTCACCGGGCTTCGACCATGGCCTGATGCACAGCATTTTCGGCGGAGCCGGAAAAAGCAGCATCCGCGCGAGCTTTGGAACGTTCTACACCGCATTCCAAGGCCTGTCGGCTGGAATTATGTACGGTGTGCCGCCATACGGATATAACTATCTCAGCCCAGCGCCGCCATTATTCGATAAGCCCTTCATAACGGCCGCAGACGGGACCGACAATGGGCAGCGCTTCCCGATTCCACCTCCGCCATTGGATGCGTCGGCCCAAAAGCCCTACAGCAATATCAATTGGTCCAACTTCATTCCGATCAATGCAGACCCATTCTTCTTCCATGACAACCACGTACCGTACTCCGAGAATTACATGCTTTCGATTCAGCGTGAGTTGGCGAGGAACACTTTATTGACGGTCAGCTATGTAGGAACCCAGGCGCACCATCTTCTCGTCGTACAACAGGCGAATCCTGGGAATCCGGCCCTTTGTCTGAGCCTGAGCGACTCCGCGGAGCTTGCGCCGGGAAGCCCGGAATGCGGACCGTTTGCCGAAAATGGTGTGTTTATCAGGAAAACGGGAGAAGTGATCAACGGAACACGAGGCCCGCTGGGATCCGATTTTGGAACAATGACTGCGCAAAAGACGATCGCGAATTCTAATTACAACGCGCTTGAAACCAACCTTCGCTTCACAGGACCGCGTGCCGAGTTTCTGATCGGCTATACATACAGCAAATCGATCGATCAAGGGTCGAATATGGGCGAGCAAATCAATCCTTTTAATCCTTCCCGCAGCCGAGCGATTTCATCGTGGGATATGAAGCACAACTTCGTCGCCAGTTACAGCTTTTCGCTGCCATTCGACGTGTTCTTTAAGCCTAATCGGTTGACTCAAGGTTGGGGGATTTCGGGGATCACGCGGTTCGGCACTGGTTTTCCGGTGACGCTTTATAACAATACAGATTCCTCGCTGCTTGGGACGTTCGGTAATGGAGTCAATAACGATCTGCTAGATACGCCGGACTTCACACCCGGGGCCCTTCAGATTCACACAAACCCGCGGGACGGTAAACCGGCCTTTAATTCGTCGCTGTTCAGTCTCCCGTCGCTTGGTACGTTGGGCACTTCATCACGGCGCTTCTTTTATGGTCCCGGCATCCAGAATTTCGATATCACGCTAACGAAGAACCTTCGTTTGACCGAAACCAAATCAATGGAGTTCCGCCTGGAAGCCTTCAACGCGTTCAACCATGCCCAGTTCTATGGTCCGGCATCGGTCGACGGTAATATCACCAGCGCAGCCTTTGGACAGGTTGTCAGCGCTGCTTCTCCGAGACTTATCCAGATCGGCACGAAATTCATGTTTTGAGAGTACTTCACGATTCATTTGTTGTTGGCCAGGGTCGGCTCCGTTCTATTTTCGGTGCCGCTTACTTCCGGATTGCCGCTCTCCTGTCCCTTGTTTCTCGCGCGGCCGGGTCGTACTTGCGGCCTCAACAGCGAGTTTTGCGGCGCCGATGGCGACTGCGTGTCCCTCAAGTTTCGTCGTGACTACTCTCAAGACGCGCCGAGCATTCGAAGAAGTATGCTCTTCGATACCATGTGTAACTTCTTCGCGCATGATATCAGGAAGCGCTTCCGTCAGTCCTCCACCGAGGAGGACCATTTCGGGATTTATGAAATCGATGATATTCGACAGGACAATTCCGATGACGCGTGCCCTCCCCCGCACCAGTTGTTCGATGGCCCGGTCGCCGGCGGATATCGCCTTGGCCAGGTCACCGCTTCTGATGTTGCGCAGATCGGTACCGGTCTTTTGCAGAAGTGATGGTGCCCACTGCTTAATCGCCAGTGCCGCCGCATCCGCCGCAATGGCGGTGCGGCTTGCGACGTCGTCCAGCACGCCTTGCCTGGGGGATCCCGCCAAAGGACCGTAAGGCTGAAGCAGATAATTACCAATATCTCCGGCGTTTCCGCTCGCCCCCAGATACAACTTTCCATCGATGACAATTGCCCCACCGATTCCGGTCCCTATGAAAACCCCGACGACATGCTTAGCCCCGACGGCAGCGCCAAGCCGAAGCTCCCCGTACAGCGCGGCGTGCACATCATTGTGAAGCAGCACGGGCGCGACAGTAGCCTTACCGAGAATCCGTACAAAAGATAAACCGTTCAGCTCCGGCAGATTCGGAGCGATAGTGACGATCCCTTTTTCGCTGTCAATCGACCCAGCACAGCCCACGCCTACTGCGCTTACTTCCATCGCTTTTTTCGTTGCCGTTTTTGTCAAACTTTTCACGGAGTTGATCATGAAAGCGGTGAAATCTTTTTTTCTTTTTGGCGTCCGCTCTTTCAGTTCCGTGATGACTTCAAAATCGGCGTCCAGTAGCAGGAACACGGTCTTTGTGCCGCCGACGTCGATGCCTATGGATGCTGTCGTACCCACTACCCCTCTCACTCAACACCGCACTTGGAGTACCAGACGGAGTACGATAGTTCAAATCAATGGTTTTAGGCGATTACGTCTTTCGTAGAGGTCATGAGAACGCAGGTGCAGCCGGTTTCACTCCACACACGATGATCAACAGTGCCTGCCTCGGCGTGGATGAAATCGCCGGGATAAAGTGTTCTGTCGTCGACCTTCAATGTGCCGTGAAGCAAATGGAGTTCTTCAACGCCCGCATGCGTGTGCCCAGGATAATCCGTTCTGGGATCAAGCCGCACCAACATGCTCACGCTATCGTTTTCGATGTTCCTCGCTAGGATTTGGACGTTGATACCCGGCGCCACTTGTTCCCACTGTGGTCCAACTGGAGCTTCTAAGGGCACCACGAACGGCTGCGTGGCGATTTTTTCGTCTGCAATTCGCTTCGCCAGCCGTCCCCATAGAGATTCGGCGGGCCGCAATATGTCCGTGGGCCAACCGGCAAATGATCGGACAATTGGCCGGACCATCTTCATTTCCTGTTGGCAACCCTTGCATGTGGAGATTTGATCTTCAACAATAGAAATTGAGCGTGGAGGAAGCGCCTGCAGTGCATACAGGAAGACGAAGTCCAGGTGCTCTCCAGTATGTGTTGCTTGTTTCGCTTTCATCGCGCCGTTCAAGTTCGCCGCTGCGTTTCGAAGTTTTCGCAGCCCCGAACGGATGCGCGTTTTCACGGTTCCAGGAGGTTGATTCAATTTCGCGGCCGCTTCTTCGTACGTCAATTCCGACAAAAAACACGTTTCAATGACTTGTCGCTCTTTCGGCGTGAGCACCTCGAGGGCGATCGCGAGCAGGTGAGTCTCGTCTTCAAACAGAGCGGCCTGTTGAGGGGCAACCATGTCCGTTGTTGGCAATAGACTTTGCGGATATGTGTTGAGGCGCTTTTTACGCTGGTCGAATCGTAACCGGTCAATCGCTCGACAGCGTGCTTGAGTCATGATCCAACCGACGACCGATCCGTGCGCTGGATCGTAAGTCGCAGCCTTCCTCCAAACATCATGGAACACACCAATAGTTACTTCTTCGGCCTTTTCGGGACTCGCGATGATCCGCAAGATCAAAGTAAAGACGATTCGATGCATTTTCTGAAAAAGCGAATGCAGCGCATTCTGATCGCCGTCGGCTATGGTTCGGAGTAGCCCCACCCACTCGTTTTCGCAGACGCGGATTTTGTTCGTATCGGCATACAGAATATCGCCGAGGGTTTTCGTGTCGGAGAGCTGCCGGTTCTGGGCCATACGATCTGCTGCACCCATCAGATCCTTGCCACAGGGTCACAGTCAAGCCTACAAGGTCTTACGTTTATATCCGGTTTGCTCCTACAAAAGACTGGGCGCCCGCTCATTTACGTCTGGCACTAATCTCGTAGCACTGATGATCCATTTCGGAATTACCAGTCAGTGGTAGGCTCTCTCGCATGAGTCCATTTCTTCTTCCATCGTTTAACGTGCTCTTCATCTTGGTTTGTGGTCTGGCGGCGTGGTTAACCCTGCGGAGACATCTTCTGCGCTGACGTTGGCTAATCGAGCTGTTCAAGCAAGCAGCATTGCGCCCCATGCCGTGAGTGCCATGCCCACCACCCACCGAGGCCACTGGGCGCCGGGAGCAAGTCTTTCGATAGCGACCACGCCGGCGAGGAGCGCTATCCACAGCACATTCATCACTCCAACAATGAAAAGCACCAGCATGAGCGGCCAGCAGCACGCCACGCAACTCGTGCCGTGCGCGAAACCTATCCGAATTGCGCCGGCAGTACCAGGCGTCCAACGGTGGAGCAGCATCGGAAACGGTGAACGGCAATGACCAAGGCACGCCGCTTTGACGGGCGTGAACTGGTAAGCGCCGGCAACAAGCAGGACCGCGGCCGCCACGCGTCCGTCGATAAGCGCCTCGTTGCTGGAGAGGAGCATTCGCCCGTGGAGCCATAGCTGCACAACAGATGCGCCGGCACTGAACACGCTCCAGGCGAGCACGTAACCCAATGTCACAATGGAGACGGGAGTCCCTCTCTCCCCTCTCGTCTGCGCTCCGCGGCTCACGACGGCGACGGCCCGCAGCATAGGAATGGACGACGGCAGCATCATAAGCCCCATCATCACCGTCCACATGAGTAACGTGGCGCTGAACCCCGACGCGGACCACACCGAATCCATTGCCATTCTCTCCACCGTCACACTCCAGCCTGCGATGAATAGTCGAAATGCGACTCGAAACCACACCGCCCCCGCAGATCGAAGGACAGCGGCGAGTCGTGAACCCGGAACGCATCAGCGATCAGCTCGTTGCCCGACTGGTCATGCCCAGGGATTCCACACGTGACGCCTAGCTGGGAGGAAGCGATCCGAGTCGCGCGAACTTCCAGTGCAGCCTCCTACCTCTGATAATGACTCTCATCGACGGCACAAGAGTTCAGGCCGAAGTATGGGCTGAGAGTAAAGTCCCTCACGGTAGCTCGTTCTCTTTTACTCTACCGACTGTCAATCCGGAGGGCGACGCGCGGGGATAGAAGAACTGAAAATTTAAAATTGGACGATTCCTGCACCTCAAATTCGAAATTCGAAATTGGAAATTGGACCGTCCAATCTGCAATTTCGAATTTCGAATTTGAGATGCAGGAATCGTCCAATTTTAAATTTCCCTTCATGATCTGCCCATCTAGCTACGCGCGTAGCCGGCTGCTAGACTATGCAGTCCATGGACACCGTTCACGCTCCCGCCGTCCCCGACACTTTCACACCCGATACGAGCTGGACAGCGGATTTCCAACCTGCTGCATCATTGGAGATGATGCAAGCCGCTTTCATCAGCCCATCGTGGTGAAACTGGATTAGAAGGTGTGAATAAATTGCGATCAGGCGACTGTAGGGGCGCTCTATGAGCGCCCGTTTTTCGCAGATCAACGAACTGCGGTATCGCGGTACTGAATCACTTCAAGACGCCGGCGAGCAGCTGCCCTACGTCCTTCCCACCGCTTTTGGTGACGTACTGAACCACAACGGGGATGGCCTTCGATACCATGTCCGGCTTCAGCCCCAGCTTCGAGAACGCACTGGTCAGACTATCGAGGCCCTTTGGAGCGACGGCACCAGTGGCGGCAGGCGCGGCTTTCAGTAGGCCGTCCATACCAGGGACCGCCTTGGACACCTTGCCGAAATCATCTGCGCTCAGCCGCGACTGGGCCAACCCAAAGATAGACCCTGCAGCGCCCGCCGTCTGCGCCGGGTTCGCGCCTCCCAGGGCTTGCGACAGCGATTTCGCGAAGTCTGCGTTGAGGCCCCCAATTCCAGGAATCTGCGCAGGAATCTGCGATTGTCCGACGAATGGGAGACACAGTAACGCGCTCAGACCTAAGGACGGTAGCAGTATGCGTTTCATAAGGCACTCCTTTCGCCCGGGTCTCGTGAACTTGTAGTCTGGTGGTAAAGGTGCCCGAGCCTTCGGGCGACAAGTTAACTGCTCAGCGCAGGGTCCGGCTATCGAGTGAACCCAAGATTTGGCGACACGGGTTTGATGTAGATCCGCTAAGCGCTCGTGATCGTGGAACTCTTTCGTCTCAGGAAGTACGTCTTTATTCCAATGACTTCGACATCGTTGACGACCTCAAATGCGGACTTTCGATAGAAACGGAGATTTTCGGGCTTGTCGGTCTCCAGAAAACCAACCGCTCTTTTCTTGTCGAGCATGGCACAGTAAACGTCCATCATGCGTCGGCCAATTCCTGTCCCCTGGACATCCGGGTCCACACCGATCGGTCCAAAGTGCCAATGAGCATCGTTGTCATCACTCTTCGCCCATGCGGACAGCCATGTGCTGACGCGGAGCGTTGAACCAAGCCCCAGGTCGCGCAGCATCGCCGGCAGAAGCCTGATTCGCTGCCCCGACGAAAACCGGCAACCGGGAGATTCCACCCAATGCATGAAGCCAATGATCCTTGGTCCATCGACCGCAACAACTCGACGGCCGCGCAAGATCGAAAGTGCGTTTCGAAAGAACGCTTTGTTCTTTTCGATAACCGAATCGGTACCGAAAGCGGCGACATGCACGGGATTGCGCGCAAAGGCCCGCGACAAGATATCGACAGTCGGCTCCATCATTTCTGGACGCCAGTCAACTAGATTCATCAGGACGAAATACTCCACGGATCCGCCGGCCTTGTATAGCGTCGTCTTCCAAAATTGGTTTGACTTCGGAAGACTGAGCGTACAAGACTAACGCCAAATTTCAGTTCTCAAGATTGACCTTAAAGGTGGAGGGGAACCAATGCACGGAAAATGCGTGTGGGCGGCGTTCGCAATCTGTCTCGTTTTTGGAACTTCGGTATTTGGCCAGGTTGGTATCAATGCCAGCTTGGGTGGGGCAGTCTCAGATGCCTCGGGAGCTGTCCTACCAGGTGTCGAGGTCACAGCAAAAAATGTCGATACCGGAGTTGTTTCGACGAACATCACGAATGAAAGCGGCGCATTCCGCTTCCCGAGCCTTCAGCCGGGCAACTACGAAGTCAGCGCGGGCCTGCCCGGTTTTCAATCGCAGGCATTCAAACTAACACTGGGAACAGCCCAGCAGATCCGGCAGAACTTCACACTGCAAGTCGGTACCGTGGCGCAGGCTGTCGAAGTGACGGCAGCGGCGGACGAACTGATGACCGCGACGACGGCAGCCGTGGGGACCGTCCTTCGCTCAAGTCAGATGAAGGAACTGCCGCTGGTGAGCCGTAATGTCATGGATTTGGTGACCCAAATGATGCCAGGTGTCACCGGCACCGGCAATGCGGATTCTACCTTCGCCGGCATCACGGCAAATGCATCCGCCAATGTCGCCATCTCGATGGATGGAGTCACGATGAACACGGGTCGTCATACCCAGGGCTTGAAGCCCACTTTCTTTGTGAATCCGGACATGGTGGATGAAATGCGCGTGGTGGTCGCTCCAGTCGATGCGGAAGGCCGCGGCGCAGCGCAGATTCAGATGCGGGCAAAAAGTGGAACGAATCAGTTTCATGCTTCAGCGACATGGAATATTCGAAATTCCGCTTTGAATGCGAATTCCTGGGTGAACAACCGGCTGGGCACGCCTGCGCTTTGGTATAACCGGCACCAGACCACAGAAAGCGCAAGCGGCCCCATCATCAAGAACAAAACATTCTTCTTCGTGTTGTATGATCGAAACGATCAAGCGCAGAAAGAAAACACGAACTCGCCCGTTCTGACGCCTCTGGCACGCCAAGGCATCTTCCGCTACTTTCCGGGCGTGAATAATGGCACAGCGGATACCGCACCATCAGGTACCGGCAACAACCGCCTCGCTGCGGTTGTGGATAAGGCAGGCAATCCTCTTCCCTTCACTCAGATTCCGGGTGCGACCGGCCCGATGCAAAGCTTCAATGTGTTCGGCGATTCCCTTAATCCTGGAGATCCACGCCGAACGCAAATGGATCCGACCGGCTACATCCAGAAAATCATTCAATCAATGCCGTTGCCGAATGCATACGATGGTCCCTCGCTTCTTATCTATCAGGGAGGTTGCGCGTCTTGCCCGACGGCAACAACAACCAATGCGACTCTGATCGACGGTCTCAACACCGCAGTCCACCGCTGGGTGCGCCGCACGATCGGCCAGGATGCCGGTGGTACAGGCCAGATCATCGATGCGTACAATCGGAATCAGATCAACGTCAAGATCGATCACAACATCAATTCGAAGAACCGCCTGAGCGGCACATGGGTCCG
>Ga0114129_10009101_pt1 | contig 14153 bp, 14 predicted proteins | sample RhiMetdeltSRZDD1_FD_80071 | JGI IMG/M metagenome (GOLD analysis project Ga0114129, IMG submission 80071) | Populus rhizosphere microbial communities from Tennessee, USA - Rhizosphere MetaG P. deltoides SRZDD1 (version 2) (version 2) | ecosystem: Host-associated > Plants > Roots > Rhizosphere >... | reverse complement strand
GACAAGGAGTGGGACCTTCGTTCCTGCTATGACGCCACCGATGCCGGCTCCTGGGGTGGCGAGAACGTCTTCGATGTTCGCTCGAAGTCGAAAGAAACCGCGCTAAATGGCGAGAAGTATAGTGACTGGTGATTCGCTAGTAAGCGGCGAATCGACGATGTGGGAGAATGGGCGAATGGGAGCGGAAACAAGTAGCAAGTTTTTTATTGGACATTGGATATTGGACATTTAACATTTGAAATTGATTCTCCGCATACAAGGACCCTTTTAGGGAATTAGCAGATGATTAGCACGGCAAATGACAAACGCCAAATGTCAAATGTCAAATGTCAAATGGTTTTGTCTGCGCGACATGGCTTTACTCTTCTAGAGTTGATGATCGTGATATCGATCATAATAATTCTCGCCGCAATAGCCCTGCCGCAATACCAAAAAACGATTATGCATGCGCGCGAGACGGTGTTGCGCGACGACCTTTTTAAAATGCGGTCGTTGCTGGACCAGTACGCTGCGGACAAAGGAAAGTTACCAGCGTCGCTTGATGACCTCGTGACCTCGCAATACATGCGGGAGTTGCCGGTCGATCCGATCACGGGACAGAAGGACTGGACCACCACTACTGGTGACGATCCCAATTCGGCCTCCAGTGAGCAAGGGGTGACAGATGTGCACAGCGGGTCAGGCGATATCTCTTCGGAAGGAACGCCATACAGTGATTGGTGACGGCGTGGCTGCGATTTAGAATCTTTAGTAGTTAGAATTTAGAATTTCGCGTGCTTCGTGGCTTCACTGGTTGCGCAGTAAAACGCACGAACAGGAAAACAGTGATCTGGAAAGTACACGAAATTCTAAATTCTCTAATTTCTAAAATTCTAAATTTAGATCGGCAATCGAAAATTAACTAACGTGCCCAATCCGTTTTCCAAACTTATACACCCGTGGTACCCAGCGACTGCGGTGGGATTAGAAAAAGGCTTTGCTTCGGTGGTCCACTTGGAGCGAGGTCGTGGCAATGTGTTTGCATTGCGACGTGCTGCGACTGTTGACCTGCCCGAAGACGTTATTCAACCTTCATTTGATGATCAGAACATCTCGGATCCGACTGCTTTGGCGATGGCGTTGACTGATCTGGCCTCAAGCGCAGGTTTGCTAAAGCAAAAACGTTGGTCTGTGAGTCTGCCGGAAGCCACTACAAGAACCTTGATCCTCATCATGGAAAGTCAGGCGGGCTCGCAGAGCGAACTCGAGGAGATGCTGAACTGGAAAATGGAGCGTGGCTTTAACTCTTCGCTCGATGAACTGTCAGTCTCTCGTGACAAGCTGCCGAGCGACACCCAGGGCCGCGACCGTTACATTGCCGCAGCCGTCAAACGATCGGTGCGAGAGGAATACGAAACTGTTTTTGGTGCCATCGGATGGCGTGTGGGTCTGCTTCTTCCGCGCCATTTTGGGGAAGCGCAGTGGCTTATCAGAAATGGTAATGCAGGAGACGCATTGTTGTTGAGTTTTTCGGCGGGAGGGTTTACGGCCGCCGTTTTTCGCAACAAACAACCGCTTATCTTGCGTTCAATTTCCTGTGACCTCGACGAATTTGAAGACGAACTCTACCGGTTGTTGCTTTTTTATCGTGATCGTCGCACTTCCCAAACTGATACTGATGGCGGCGTGTCCTTGTCTCGGTTACTCGTCGTCGGTGAAGGTCTCACGAAAGAACGTGCCAGTGAAATCGTTAATGAGACGCTGGGCGCGAATTTACGCGCCTTGAATCCTAAGGATATCGGTCTGCAACTACCACCGGGCCAACTCGATTTCGATGAAATAGCTGCCCCAGCCGGCCTGGCAACACTTTCCGGGAAATAAGCAGAAAGTCTGGAGTCGCGTAGTCTGGAGTCGCTTTTGGTGTTATTTCGTGTAATTTCGTGGATCGGTACGGGCAGTCGCATCGGATCGATCCACGAAATCACGCGAAACCAACCAAAAACGGTCACGAGGGCGAACTCTTGACTCCAGACTCCCGACTCCAGACTGCCATCTCTGAAACATTTTAGTTTTTCAGAACGTAAAACCTGAGCATCATGAGCACTGCATTAGCACCCACCCTTGCCCAGGATGTGAATTCAGCGACTGATCGGGATTTGGTGGCGACCGCCATCACCGGCTCAGAAGGCGGTTTTGAAGAGCTGGTCAGACGCTACCAGCGTCCTATCTCTGCGTATGTTTACCGCATGGTGGGTGACTACGAAGCCGCATTGGACTTAACGCAAGAGATCTTCATGAAGGTTTACGGATCTCTTGCGCGGTACCGAGCCGAGTTCAAGTTCTCGACATGGATTTATAAGATTGCGCATAACGCCGCAGTAGATCACCTGCGGCGAACAGCGGCTCGCGAGCAGTCGCTCGTTAAGGGCCCTGAAGGCGATCAGTACGATGTACCACTTGAGAGCGGCAGGATTAACCCGGAGATTGAAAGCGAGAGAAAGGAGCGGCGCCTGGAGATTGAAGCTGTGGTACGTACTTTACCCGCGGCGTATCGCGAGTTGATCATTCTTCGGCACGCTCAGGATTTAACGTACGAAGAGATCGTGGATGTCACAGGGCTTCCGCTCGGCACGGTCAAGAATCGACTCTTTCGTGCGCGCGAGATGATGCGGCAGCACTTCTTACAACGCGGTATCACTGGAGTTCAGTAAGGCGACTGCAATGGCCGGAGAAAGCATTTGTCAACAGGAACAGATCATCGCTTATATTGACGGTGACCTCGATGTTGCTTCGCAAGCCGCTTTTGAGCAACATCTCGAGGATTGCGATTCATGCCGTTCCGAAATGGCGGCCCAACGCTTGCTGCTTTGTGAACTCGACGCTGCAATGGCTGCTGCGCCTGACATTTCACCCCCACGCAATTTTGCTCACATCATAGCCGCTCACGCTGAAACGGACATGCGCGGTGTGCGCAGCCGCGCCGAACACAAACGCGCACTGCGGTTGGTCCTGCTAATTACACTGGCTGCATTCTCGCTGTTGGGCGTTTCTGCAAATGGCCTTTTCGTTACGAACAGCCGCACGCTGGCGCGTGCTGTTTTCGCCTTTGCTGGATTCCTATGGAGTGCAATTTACGACGCCGCTGCGAGTTTGGCCGTCATTTCGAAGGTGTTGAGCAGAAGGCTCCTGATTGAATCAGGCTCGCTTCGCCTGTCAGTCATGTTGCTTGGTCTCGCCGTTCTATTGCTTTCGCGCCTCATTACCAGCTACCACCGTACTCGGGCAATCGAATAAGGGTCCCCCACAAGCATGGTTATTTCTCGAGCACATCATTTTGATGAATTCACCTTAAGCTCGCAGTCCGATATATCTGCAGCAGGAAAGTATTTAAAGCCAGGCTTGTTGCTCCTTTTTTGGCTGCTGATGCTGGGTTTAGCGCACGCGCAAGGAGCTGATGTCGCAACGTCAAGTGAAACTCCTGTCGAAATCAGTGGCGCGAGTGACAGCACAGTCTTTGGTATTGGCCATTCGATCCGGATCACTGGAAATGTTAAGCAGGGTGCGATGGCCCTCGGTGGCGATGTCATCGTTGAAGGAACTGTTGAGGGCGATGTTGCCGCCATCGGTGGTTCGGTCATCCAACGGGCCGGCGCGCGTATTGGTGGCGACGTTATCGTGCTGGGCGGAACGTATAAACACGTAGACGCCCCACCCGATCGAAATTCTGCCAGCATGACGATGATGTATGCAGGATATGAGGACGGATTGCGAAGAATAATGCGCAGGCCCTCTGATCTGCTCAGGCCTCACTGGTCCCCGGGATATTTTGGACTTCGCCTGCTCGCGGTCTTGTTCTGGTTTGTTGTATCCCTCGCGCTTACTGCGGCGATGCCAGGAACGATCAGTCGCGGTATGGCTCGATTACAGCTCACGACTCTGCGGGTAGCTGTAATCGGTTTTGCGGGACTCCTCGTGATTCTGATTGGGGTACCTCTTTGTCTTCTTTTCCTGCCTGGGCCAGTCGGCACTGTTGTTGGTCTACTGGCGCTAATGCTCTTTATCCTCTCAGGGGTTTTCGGACGCGTGATCATTTACGCAGCTACCGGACGGTGGTTGCAGCGCAAGTACGTTCCATTTGGAAACAACTCGGAATCGGTTGCATTGCTGATTGGTACAGTGTTTTGGATCATTCTGTCATCCTTGCCCTACATTTGGCCGCTGGTGGTATCAGGACTTGTCATAATCAGTTTGGGCCTTGCGCTCACAGCCCGCTACCGGATCGCCTGGGGTGCTCACCCCGTATAATTAGCCGCAGATTAACGCTGACAACGCAGATTAAGGCTGAAGACCCTGAAAATTAATTGCTCTGGGTTTTCGGTTTGATCCGCGTTATCGGCGTTAGTCTGCGGCTGACTAATTAATGATGGAACTTTTTGCTGACCCCGCTAGAAAGTGTTCTAGATAACGTGGATTCCTACTCTACAGGTTGTGATTTCAACTGGCGCTGAACACGCGGTAATCTTAGGACAGACGCGCGTTGTGATCGTGAACGGCGAATCGCGAAGGTGCGGCCATTTTGCTTATTGTGGCGGATTCGGAACAAGCAACTGACATTGATCTGGTACGCTCGGCGAGCCAGGGTGATGAATCTGCGTTTGAGCTCTTGTTTGAGCGTCATAAATTGCGCGTCAGTGGCATTGCCGGCCGATTCTTCCAGGACCACGTCGAGGACATCGTTCAGGAATCTTTCACGCGGGCCTATTTCGCTCTCTCGGATTTCACTGAGTCGGCCGGCGGTTCAGTAAGCAGCTGGCTCGCAAAGATTGCTTTTAACACATGCTACGACGAAATGAGGCGCCGCGGCAGACGGCGTGAGAACATTCTCAGCCAGTTAACGGACGCGGATGTAAGGATTATCAAAGCCTTGACCGCAGATTCGCGCGCAGAGTCCGTTGCTGTCAGTCGCGATTTGGCTAACAAGCTATTGGCGCAACTGAGCGCGGAAGACCGTGTGGTGCTTGTGCTTTTCGATGTTGAAGGTCTCTCAGTGGCCGAAATCGGTCAGGTCATGGGCTGGTCCGCACCAAAAGTAAAAATCCGGGTATTCCGTGCTCGGGCCGACTTGCGGCGAATTTTGCAAAAATTCTTGTAACCATAGACTCCGCTAAAACGTTTTAAGACTGGGAAGCAAGTTTTCCAAACCCTCGACGTCTGCTCATGCTTCAAAAAAACGACGAAAACCTTAAGAAAAGACTCGATCACGCTGGAAGGCGTGTCGTGGAAAGTACTGGATTGTCTGACGAGGCTGTGAATGCCGTCGCGTCATCGCCGTTCTTTTTTGCTCGCATCAGGGCTGAAATTGCGCGAGAAGCGCCGAATCAGGACTTTGCCAGCTGGTCGACCCTTCGCTTCGCAGCGCTCCGGGCGGTTCCGGCGATGGCTCTCACGGCGGCCGTCAGTTTTGGGTTTTATATCTATCTAAATGGGAACAAGAGCGCGGCGCCGGCGTTTAGCGTGGATGCATATCTAGGCGCGGGCGGTTCCGGCATCGACAACCTGGTCATCGCTGAGAGAAGGCTGACGGATGAAGAAGTATTGCGGGCCGTTGTCAGTCGAGATGATCGCGAGGCAATCAAATGAAAGACAGGTCGAAGGCTTCTTTTAAGACATGGGGTGTGCTGCTAGCGGTTTTCGGTTTAGGGTGCATCACGGGCGTTGGAATCGACGGTGCTTATCGCGCAAAAACGAATGCTTCGTTTAGAGAAGGACGGCCGCGCAGCGATCGCGAAGCAATGTTCGAAAAAATGCGCAGTGATCTAAATCTTAGTGAAGATCAAGCAAAAGAGATGCACCGGGTGCTTGATGAAACTGCCGACGAGTTCCGCGCGTTAAGGACCGAATTGAAGCCAAGGTATGAAAGCTTGAGGTTGAAGACCCGAGGACAGATGCGCGCTCTTTTGAACCCAGAACAGCAACAGAAGTTTGATGCGTTGATAGCGGAAATCGACGCTCGACGACAAAAAAACGATACTGACGCTCGCTAAATCACAATCGTTGCAAGATCCAAACAGCGAATCAATTATGCAGAAAAAGTACTTCGTAGTTTTTGCTTTACTCTTAATCACCACGATCGCCCGCGGTCAAACAGCGACACAAACTCCGACTCAAGGTCACGGTGACCCTTCAATCAACGCGAATGGAGTCATTGGTGAAGTAAAGGCGATTGATGCGGGCACTAAGCAGTTGACTGTCAAGACGGATGCGGGTTCAGTCGTAACCGTTTCCGTTGGGGACAAGACAATTTACTTGCGCCTTGCTCCGGGCGAGAAGACGCTCACCAACGCCACTAAGATCACGCTGGCTGAGGTTGCTGAAGGGGATCGCGTTTGGGCGCGAGGCAAGGTTTCGGAGGATCTCAAATCCGTTCCTGCCGCTGCCATCATTGTGATGACCAAGGCTGACATTACGAAGAAGCAGGACGCTGAAAGGGCTGAATGGCGCAGACGAGGCATTCTCGGAGTCATAACGGCACTCAAACCCGATACGAAAGAGATCACGATCTCGTCTCGTAGCATGGCCGGCACGCAGGCAGTCATTATTCCCATCAGCGAAAAGGTAGAAATGCGACGCTATGCTCCGGATTCAATCAAGTTCAGCGATGCTAAGCCAAGCGATTTCAGCGAGCTCAAAGTGGGTGACCAACTGCGTGCATTAGGTGAGAGGAGTGCGGAAGGTACGCATTTCACACCTGAAAAAGTCGTGACGGGCGCATTCAGAATGGCTGCCGGCACAGTTACGGCCGTAGATACCGCCACAGGCGAAATAAAAATTAACGATCTTCAGACCAAGCACTCCCTAACAATCGTCATAAAGCACGACGCGGTCTTACGAAAGTTTCCCTCAACGGCTGAAATGGGTGGTGGAATGATGAGGCGTGGACCAGGTGGGCAAGGAGAAGGCGGTTCAGGCGCTCCAGGTCAGGGTGGCCCAGGAGGTAATAGGCCTGCCGGCGGCGGAGCCGGCTTTAATATCAACGATATGTTGGAACGACTGCCGACCGTCACGATCGCAGACCTAAAAGTGGGAGATACCATCATTGTCTCGAGTACACAAGGAGCAGATCCCTCGCGCTTGACCGCCATCGCTCTCGTCACGGGAGCAGATACCCTCTTGAACATGGTCGCCGCGAGACAGCAACAAGCGGGTGGACAGACAGCCCCCAATCCTGCGGCGGGCCTGGGAACCGGCATTACTTTCGGCATTGGCTTGCCGTAACAATTCAAAGCTGCTGGCGGACACGTTCGGTGTCGTTTGTAATACGCCAGTAAAACACTGATCTCCAAGGAGAATTTGAACAGTAGGCTCCGAGTCTAATCATGAAATTGATTAATTTGATTCTTAAGAAAACTTCAGCGGTATTTCTGGTTCTCGCTGTCGCAATGATGATGGTTGCCGCGCAACAGAATCGCGGCACGCTCCGAGGTTTGATTGCTGATGAGTTTGGCGCAGCGATTGTTGGCGCCACAGTTAAACTCATAGATGCTAATGGAGCACAGAAAACAACTACATCGAATGCCGAGGGCATTTATACGTTCAACGCCCTGGCGCCGGGAAAATATTTTGTGCAGGCAAGCGCAAAAGGGTTTGCCACGTCTGATGCCGCTGAGGTTGATATCACCGGCCAGCGTAAGACGCTGGACATCACGCTCAAAGTCACCATCGAAGAGCAAAAAGTGACTGTTGCAGCAGAGACACCGCTCAACACAGAAGCGACTGCTAATGCCAATCAGACTTTGATTACCGGCAAAGACCTGGATGCATTACCTGATGATCCGGATGAAATGGCGGCTGCGTTGCAAGCCTTGGCAGGACCTTCCGTCGGACCAAACGGCGGACAAATCTTCATCGACGGTTTTTCTGGTGGCCGAATGCCGTCAAAAGAGTCAATTCGCGAGATTCGCATCAATCAAAATCCATTTGCAGCAGAGAATGATCAACCTTCAGGACGCATCGATATTCTTACCCGCCCGGGTACGGATAAGATGCGAGGTAGTACGTATTTCAATTTCGAAGATGAAAGCCTGGATTCGCGAAATCCGTTTTCGAGTACTCGCACGCCTTTTCAGCTGCGAACCTTTGGCGGTAATCTGAGCGGTCCATTGGTCAAGAAGAAAGCTTCGTTCTTTTTTGACGTTCAGCGAAGAGAAACTGACGACAACGAGCTGGTAAGGGCAACCGTACTGGATGAGAATTTTAATCCCGAGGAGATTGGGTTTGGTGTTGTTACGCCACGTCGCAATACGAATTTCAGTCCACGTCTCGATTACCAGTTGAACGCCAACAACACCCTCGTCGCTCGTTATAGTTACAGTCATAACGTTTTTAAGAACAGTGGAGTGGGCGGATTTTCCTTGCCTGAGCGGGCTTACGACAGGTTGGGGACTGAACAGAACATTCAGCTTACGGAAACTGCGGTATTGAATGCGTCAATGATCAATGAGACGCGCTTTCAATTCAACCACAACACATCCGAGAGTCTTGGCGATAACAGTATTCCAGTACTGAACGTGAGCGGCTCATTTACTGGCGGTGGCTCACAAGTCGGTCACGCTCAAAATACCAACAATAGCTGGGAACTGCAGAATTTCCTCGCATGGCAGCGAGGTAGTCACGCAATTAAATTCGGTGGTCGTATTCGTGGCGTGAGCATTACGGACATCAGTCCAAACAACTTCGGCGGAACCTACACGTTTACCGGTGGTTTCGTGCCGACTCTCGATTCGAATAACAACCCGATATTTACGCAGCCAGTTTTCGTGGACAGTATCGAACGGTATCGCCGCACCGTCATCGGGCAACAGCAAGGCCTTACAGGTCAGCAAATCCGGGCACTGGGTGGAGGCGCGTCACAGTTCAATATTTCGACTGGCAATCCGCACGCGACGGTCACTCAAAGAGATCTCGGTCTATATGTGCAGGACGATTGGCGCGTTAGACCAAACATCACGCTTAGTTATGGATTGAGGTACGAAACCCAGACGAACATTCACAGCCCGCTGAATTTTGCTCCGCGCGTGGCGTTTGCATGGTCTCCGGGAGCCGCGAATTCTGCGCATCCTCCTAAGATGGTTATCCGGGCAGGCGGGGGCGTGTTCTACAACCGGTTCAGTGAAAGCAACACCCTGCAAGCGAATCGGTTTAATGGAACGAATACGCAACAATTCTTCATCAGTGAACAGCCGCTCTACCAGAACGGCGTGTTTGTCCCGCCGCCACCGACGCCGCTGGATGCGTTTCCGAGCTTGCCGTCTCTTATCGGCTTGGCGGCTGCCGGTCGGCAAATTACATGGCAGGTTGCGAATGATTTGACGACTCCGACAGTTTATCTCGGCGGTGTTCAGGTTGAGCGTCAACTACCGCACAAGTTCACAATGTTCGTGGGTTTCTATACGAGTCACGTCCAGCACGTGATACGTGCCCGCGACATCAACGCACCACTCCCCGGATCATTTACGCCGGCGAACCCGGCTGGAATACGGCCGTTCGGCAATATCGGCGAGATCTATCGGTACGAGTCTAGTGGCCGCTTTGACCAGAACCAATTTTTCGTCGGGTTCAACAACCGATTTAGCCGGACGATTTCGTTCAATGCAAACTACTCGTTGAGTAAAACGCAAAACGATACGGACGGGCAGGGTGGCTCACTGTTTCCTGTCAATTCATATGATCTAACGGGCGAGTATGGCCGGGCGGGATTCGATGTGCGGCACCGGTTCAATTTCTTCGGCAGCATTACTTTGCCGTGGCAAGTAACATTAAATCCCTTCATTACTGCCACGACGGGGCGTCCGTTCAATATAACTACTGGCCAGGACACAAATCTTGATCGGATCTTCAATGAACGACCGTCGTTCGCTCCTTCTGGAGTGGATTGCAGTAATCCGCCCCCGAATATCGTGTGCACGAAGTTCGGAAATTTCAACTTGAGGCCTGCTCCGGGCGAGCCGCTCATTCCTCGCAACTTCGGCGCCGGCCCAGGGTACTTCTCTGTGAACCTTCGGGTTGGGAAAACTTGGTCCTTTGGTGCGCTGCCGCAAAGCCGAGCTGCCAGCCAGAATCAACGGCAGCAAGGAGGACAAACTGCCGAAGGTAGAAATGACAATCGTGGTGGACGCGGCGCCAATGCAAACATACCCCGCATCCCGGGCGGAGGCGGTGGTCCAGGAGGCGGACCCGGCGGCCCGCGCGGAGGCGGAGAGGGTGGCCGCGGTGGTCTCGGTGGAGGATTCGGTCCACCAGGGGCTGGACCTGAGGCGAAGCGATACAGCCTTAACCTGTCGATCAGCTTTTCGAACCTATTCAACCACGTAAACCTTGCGCCACCAGTAGGAAATCTGTCCTCGCCTTCTTTCGGAGAGAGTTTAAGTCTCGGGGGTGCGTTCGGCGGGTTTGGCGCCGGTTTTGGCGGTGGCGGTGGTGGTGGCAGCGGTGTCGGCAACCGTCGAATAACGGCTCAACTAAGGTTCACTTTCTAGCGAAACCAAATCTCACTCGTCTACGTACGGGTCAGTAGTTTGGGAAGGGAAGTTAAAGCTATGCACAGACTGCTGACCCTTTTTGCCGCCATTTTTCTTGTCCAGGTTTCCACTTTTTCGTATGGCCAATCACCGGCTGCACCAAAGGCGGCGACCGGAAACGGCGCTAGTACTGCAGTAACCATCACTGCGTCAACGCCTCCCGAGGACCTCGCCAAAGCCGCACTCACCGCACAAGGAGGAGAGAAGTTTCGTAACCTCCACAACATGGTGCTGCGCGGTTCGGTTGATCTGTATGCGCCGAATTCAACGCAATCTATACCTGGCGGCTTTGTGATTGTTACTGCGGGCGATAAGGTTCGCATCGAGATAGATGCACGTCCTGCGGTTTCGTTTAAGCAGATTTTTGATGGACAGCAATCCTATAGCTCGATTCCCGGCGTCGAATTGCCACCCGCAAGCAAATTCGGTCTGAATGTTCTTGGTAAGTTTGATCAGCCAGGATACAAAGTTACCGCAATCCCCGACAAAAAGAAGCTTCGTGGCTTTCGAATTAGCGACTCGGAAGGGAATGCCACTGAGTTCTACCTGGAGGCGACTACGGGCCGTGTTGTGAGTTTCTATATCGGCTACAACGGCTACACGTTTGCGACCGAGAACAAGAAATTCAAAGAGTTTGAGGGCGTTCTCGTTCCGACGAATTTCATTCAACGCCTGGAAATGCCACAGGGTGCGTTCTTCGCGGAATACAACGTCAAGGATGTGAAATTGAACCAGCAGTTGGGCGAGGATGTCTTTGCAATTCCGAATTAGTGGGTTTTATTCGTGTTGATTAGTGTGATTTTGTGGACCGTATCGGTTATGAGAAAGAAATTCGATCCACGAAACTAGACAAAAGTACACGAAACCATACTGAATTGACGATCTTCATGCCACCCTGCTTCCAGCGAGTCTTGTCGGTAGATTGGAGTGAACGATGAAACGAACAGCCCACCTTATAGTTGCAGCGGCACTCTTTTGTTCGCTTGTTTCATCCGTTGGAGCGACGTCACCGAAGCGGAGCGACCTTCGACTACGTGACTCGATGATCGTTTCGGTCGAATGGCTGCAGCGTCACATTAATGACAAACAGCTGGTGTTGTTGCAGGTTGGCGAAAAGGCGGAATTTGAGGCTGGGCACATACCTGGTGCGCAGTTCGTTTCATTAGACCAAGTTTCCACACCTCGAGGTCAGGGTTTAACCCTGGAACTTCCACCGGCAGCTCAATTAGTTACAACGTTCGAAAAACTTGGAATCAGCGATTCGTCTCAAATTGTTCTGTATTTCAGTAAGGATTGGGTCACGCCGACTGCGCGCGTTTTCTTCACACTGGATTATCTGGGCTTGGGCGATCGCACGTCGATTCTTGATGGTGGTCTACCAGAGTGGCGACTGAAAGGCCCAGTTACAACTGAAGTAATCGAGCCGAAGCCCGGAAAAATTTCAACGCGACCTAATCCGAAACTTGTGGTTGACGCGAATTGGGTAAGCGCGAACCTTAATAAACCGGGCGTCATCATTCTCGACGCTCGAGCGCGGCAGTTTTATACGGGAGAGCAAGTTGGACGCATGCCTCGCGGAGGCCATATTCCTGGGGCACGAAATATTCCGTTCTCAAATCTGGTTGACGAGACTACAAACCGATTCAAAGACGCGACAACGTTGCGCAGTCTCTTCGAAACAGCCGGCGTTAAGCGCGATGACAGCGTAACCACCTACTGCCATATCGGACAGCAGGCAAGTTTGTTGTATTTCGTGGCGCGTTATCTGGGTTATGACGCGCACGTCTACGATGGAAGCTTTGAAGATTGGAGTCGCAGGACTGAATTACCGGTAGAGAAGTGATTTCGCCGCAAACGAACGCGGATGACGCAGATCAAGACATAGAGGCCGGAATTCGGAGCTTGGAGTCGCCAAGTCGATAAGCGGGAGCTGTTTTCGTTTTGTGGATCTGAGTCATCTGCGGTAATCTGCGGCTAAATTTCTTTGTCGTTTGCCCACGAGCCTATTTCATTCATCATTCCTTCAAAAACCTCATTCTGCGTCAACCCGAGACTCTTCGGCACCTTGAAAGAATGATCGCCGCCCTCCACTAGATATAGCGTCGCTCGCAATCGCAACCTCTTAATCACTTCCCGGATTTCTTCGGTCGCGCCAAACGGATCACGTGTACCTTGCACGAACAACATCGGCGCCCTGACATCCTTCAAGTGCTTATCTCTCAGCTGCTCGGGCTTTCCTGGTGGGTGCAGCGGATATCCGAGGAAAACAAGTCCAGCTACTCGTGACGATTGAGAAGCAGAAGGATCCGCCGCAACTTGCGAGGCGATTCGCCCACCCATTGACTTACCGCCAATTAGCAGCCGATTTCCTTTTAATTTCTTGTTGCTCGAAACTGTGTCCACGACCGCCTGGTAACACGATTCCAATCGAGCCTTGGGATCAGGTGCGCTACGGCCGTGCTCGCTATACATGAAGTTGAACGTGACGACATCGAACCCTCGAGAAGCGAGGCCTGAAGCGAACAGGCGCATAAACCCGCTCAGTTGGTTGCCGCCGGCTCCATGCCCCAGGACAAGCGTGGTGTGCAAACGTTTGTTCTTCCGTGCAGCGTACAAAAGAGCCGTAACGCTCTCTTGCTCGTTGACTTTAACTTTTAGCGTTTCTGGATCCACGAAAGTCCCACTACACGCTCGTAATCTCGTGTTCTTTGGACTTTGTTAATTCGTCGATTTTCCCGATGTAGGCGTTTGTGAGTCTTTGAATTTCATCCAGACCGTCGCGCTCATTGTCTTCGGATATTTGCTTATCTTTCAGCAGTTTCTTCAGACGTTCATTTGCGTCACGGCGAATGTTGCGAGTAGCGGTGCGATGGTCCTCGGCTATTTCATGCACCTGTTTTGCAAGTTGTTTGCGACGTTCTTCAGTCAATGGTGGGATGGGAATGCGGACAAGCTTGCCGTCATTTGAAGGATTCAGACCCAGATCGGCTGCGCGGATTGCCTTCTCGACGGTGGCCACTTGTGATTGGTCCCACGGCTGAACGGTGAGCATCTGTGGTTCCGGCGCATGCACGGAAGCCATTTGATTAAGAGGAGTCATCGTGCCGTAGTAATCAACCATCACGTTATCCAACAAACTGATGGAAGCGCGACCGGTGCGGATCGTCGCGAGCTTCCGACGAAAGTCTTCAATCACGGTCTCCATTCGTGGGCGCGTCTCTTTAATCACATCCTTCTCGCTCATAGTTTGCTCCGAGATCTTGCGTCACCTAGAATCCGACGACCGTGCCTACGCCTGCTTCCCCACTTACAACGCGTTGGATGTTGCCGGGTTTGCGCATATTGAAAACAACGATCGGCAGTTTGTTATCCATACAAAGCGAAATGGCAGAGGCGTCCATCACACCTAACCGTTGCTCTAACACCTGCCGGTATGTGATTGAGTTGTATAGCTCAGCGCCGGCGTCTTTTACTGGATCCGCCGAATAAACACCGTCTACCTTTGTGGCCTTGAGAATGATATCCGCCTTGATTTCAAGCGCACGCAGAGCAGCGGCAGAATCTGTTGTGAAGTAAGGATTGCCGGTACCGGCGGCG
>Ga0114129_10009100_pt1 | contig 14154 bp, 8 predicted proteins | sample RhiMetdeltSRZDD1_FD_80071 | JGI IMG/M metagenome (GOLD analysis project Ga0114129, IMG submission 80071) | Populus rhizosphere microbial communities from Tennessee, USA - Rhizosphere MetaG P. deltoides SRZDD1 (version 2) (version 2) | ecosystem: Host-associated > Plants > Roots > Rhizosphere >... | reverse complement strand
CATGATGGCAGAGGGATTAGGTCTGACCGCGTATCCAGGCGCTGCTGCAACCGCGCCAAATATGGCTGAGTTCTTTGGCGCCACTCCCAACACAGCACCTATCGCAACGTCTATTTCGCCTACATCTGGTCCAGCGGCCGGCGGCACTGTCGTTACGATATCCGGCACCGGATTCAGAAATGGGGCAACAGTGACTTTCGGCGGAACCGCCGCGTCATCGGTAAATGTGGTCGGCAGCACTACAATCACAGCCACGACGCCGGCTCATGCAAGTGGTCCAGTTAACGTTGTAGTCACAAATCCGAACGCACAGAACAGCACTCTTACTAACGGCTTTACTTACGCTGCCGCGCCCGCCCCGACCGTGAGCGGAGTCAACCCTACTTCAGGGACTGCAGCAGGCGGCACCGCCGTTACTATTTCAGGAACGGGCTTCGTCACAGGTGCAACAGTTAGTTTCGGCGGAACAGCGGCAACGGGTGTTGTTGTAAATTCCGGCACGTCAATTTCAGCGACCACACCGGCGCATGCAGCTGGACAAGTAAATGTTGTAGTTACAAATCCCGACTTACAAACTGGCACGCTGAGCAACGGTTTCACTTATGATCCGATTCCCGGCGGCGAGACTGTGTTGCTGGCTGACGATTTCAACGATGCCTCATTGAACACATCAGTGTGGGTCGCGAACAATCTATTTAGTGGGTTTACTGATCCAAGCGTCGCAACAATAGAAACTCAAAGGCTGGAAATTGGACCATTGAAGCAGAATACCGATGGCTCACATTACAACGGCATAAGATCCACCAACTCTTATAACTTCACCGGCGCCTACGCTTATATTCAATTGGTCCAGGCGCCGAGCGCGAATACTGCAGGTGATGCGTTCTACACCATCGGCCTCAACGTCGATAATTGTTATCGAATGTACGTGGAAGCCGGCAATCTGATCGTTCAACGCAAAATTGGCGGAGCTAAACAGACGTTGGCTTCAATTACGTTCAACGCAACGAATCACGCCTTTTGGCGAATTCGTCATGATGCGGTGTCTGGGCAGGTAATCTTTGAAACGGCGCCGTCGAACGCGGGATCGCCCGGGGCATGGACTCTAGTATTCTCAGAGCCGTGGAACACTTCCGCCATACCCCTCAGCGCGGTCAGTTTTGAATTGAAAGGCGGCACGTGGCGGCTGGAATCCAACGCACCGGGAACGGTCATCTTCGACAACTTCAGAGCTGCCAAACCTTAGCTTCAAACCTATCGAATTTCGAAGTTAGTAATCACCAGATTGTGATCTGATGGTCTAACTCCGCGGTCGTCAAGCGTACCCAGTGTTATCACAACATTAGGATTGTTTAGATCTCTAATATCGGGTATCTGCGATCCTTTTAGCACCAGATTAGACGACCCGCGGGAGTACCAGATATAGTCGATCCTGCCTCTTCGCGTTCGTGTCTGCTGGTAGACAGGATTGTCTGGGTAAGCTACGGCGGCTCCGATATTGATTGCCTCCATCCAGCTGTCGTAGTAAGAACTGGTCATCTGGATAGTCTCGGATTGGTCTGGTCCAGCATTGAAATCGCCCGCGACAATCTTTGACTCACCAAAACCAGATGTAAAACTCAACAATTCGGTTACTTCTTGATACCGTGCCGTTGATGAATAGGCATCAAGGTGAGTAGCGAAGAAGTTGATGTTCCGTCCGCCCACCGTCACCGTAACTTGCGCAACCGATCGCTCATAACTTAGATACCGAGAGCTAGTGCTAACGAAACTGAACTTGGAAAGGATCAGGTTGCCTTCGGGATAGCCAGCGTATTTAGGAACGAAATACCAGAACCATTGCCGTCCCGTTTTTTGCGACACGAGTGACACGAGCGCATTTATCGAATCAGGCGGCATTTCACATAACGCGACAAGATCCGGGTTGTAGTTTGAAATATAAGTTGCTGTACGATCCCAGTTTGTGACTCCGTCTGTACCTTCTCCGAAGCTTATGTTCCACGTCAGTACTCGCAGCTGGGTTGAGCTCGGGGGGGGCGGCGGCGGCGGCGACGCTGCGCCACTTACGCTTATCTGAACGGATGCGCTGCTTGTCGCACCCGAGTTGTCAGTTACCGTTAAAGTAGCGGTAAACGTACCCTGGCTATAGGCATGTACCGGATTGGGAACGGTCGAAGAATATCCGTCACCGTAATCCCAATAATAGGACGCGATATATCCGTCGGAGTCAGTTGCCGAAGACGTGAAGTTGACGAACAGCGGAACAGATCCTGAAGTTGGTGACGCAGAGATACTTACTTGAGGAGGCTGATTAGCCGAAGGGCCCCCCACAGTACTTGCGAGAATGACAGTATCGTTTTTCAGCGCTCCGGGAGCAGAAGTCAAATAATTTGCCGGTGAAAGTACTATCTGATCAATTGAGAAGCCATCCTCCCGGGTTTGTATCCGAAGGGTTTGAGTTCCTGTTGATTGGAAGTAGACCAAAGGCCCTAAGACTCCTACGCCCCAGCCGTCATCCTGCCAGCCCCAGCCTTGAAGACCGCAACCTGAACAGTCTTCCAGATTCACTTCCAAGGCACTGGTAGTTCCGATGCGGTACGCAGGAGTTCCGGTATTAGTTTGACTACCTGAAAACTGCACAAAGACGGAATCATTCCCCCAATAATCGCCATCGGCTCGCCCACGGATCCACAGCCTATAGGCTTGCCCCGCTTGTGCGTTGAAATTGACATCGAAGTAGTTCGTGGGACTTACGAGAGCAGTTGAGATTTTTGCCGCGCCAAAATCAGGATGATGCAGTGCGACCTGCCCGGCAGCAGTGCTGTTTGCTTCTTTTACCCACGCCCCCTGAATCGAGCTGGCAGGAACATTCGTGGCCCAAATCACAACGTCGGAACCTGCTGGTGGCGGAGTGGGAATTGGAGTCGGTGTCGGTATGGGGGTCGGCGTTGGCGTGGGAGTTGGTGTCGGGTTAGGAGCTCCACTGTCCGCAGTCAGAATAGTGAAATCATTCTTTAAAGCTCCCGGCGCGATCGAAAGATATGTGCTAGGCGATAAGACTATCTGATCGAGCGATAGCCCATCTTCACGGGGCTGAATTCTGATCGTTTGGGTGCCTGTGGACTCAAAGTAAATATTGGGACCGACCGTGCCCCATCCATTATCTTGCCATCCCCAACCTTGGACGCCACAAGCGTAGCAATCCTCCAGGTTGAACTCCGTGCTCGAAGTGGTGCCGATTCGATAGATCGCCGCACCGGAACTCGTAACACTACCTGAGAACTGAATGTGAACGGAATCGTTGTACGGGGAGTCGCCTTGCGCTTTGCCTCGCATCCATAGGTGATACGGTTGGCCTGCGTAGGCAAAGAACGTCAGTTCTACGTAGCTCGACGGGCTCGCTAATGGGGTTACGATCTTCGCCGATCCGGCGTCAGGATTCTCCAATCTCATGCTGCCGGCAGCGGTCGAGTCGGAAACGACATTCCAGTTACCTACTCTAACTTGTGCCTGGGAAGCATAGAGAACCACATTTTGAGCTAAAGATGATTGCGCCGCACCGAAGTATATAAATGCAAATATCAAGGCCCACACAGGGGTAACGGATCGAACGGTCAATTGACTGCTCCTTCCTATACGAACAAGCAAAAATGGGGTGGGTTTCTAAACGTGACAATGAAACTGAATGCAACTAATAGCGGGCTGAGTATCAGTGGCTTTCTGTCGCAACGGTCATGGGCCACACGATACGTTAAGCGGGATAGTCTCAGGATCGACAAGCCTATAGCCGTGAAAAACGGATATAGACCAACTGCACAAAGCTGAGGCGTATCAAGAACCGAAGTTCCTCGCCGGCCCGCTAAGTTTTCGTGTTAATCGATCTCAGTGATCTGAGATCGTGGATAGATTGGAACGATGAAGCTTGCTCCAACCAGCCGCTATCCGGAGTGAAAATGAACCCAACTCTGTCGATAGCTCATGCGTCTGGACCGCCGCACTGACCTGCGACCGCGACAAACTACCACGGTCAATCTTCGCTGTCAAAACTTAGTAACCGATTCGAAAGAAAAATTATTGGTTTGCAAACGCATTGCAACAATCTCACTCGCGAAGGAGATCAACTTCGCCTGAATCTCGTCTCGGACAACGCTTGCTGACCGGCAATAAGAATTGCGTTCAGTTGACTTCTTCATGGTGCTTTAATCGATAGCGGTACGTTATTGCTCGTGGCGCCGTGGATTGTAAGATTGACAGAAATGTCACCCTGAAGAGACGAATCATCCGGCAGTCGAACTTCAATCATCGACAACCAATCAAATCCGGATACCTTGCCCACAAATTCAACCGATAATTGATACGTGCCACCGGAGGAGCTCACCGCGTTTACAGTAGCAGCGGAAGAGTCTTCCCCTGCCAACAGGTTTATGTTCGTGCCAAAAAGAATAATCCTTGTCCGCTTGTCACTGCCCGGGTTGAGCGGTGACGTGATTGAAAAAGGTTCAGGGGTAAATAGTATCGAATGCAAAGCCACAGCGCGATTTGTAGATGGATCTACGAGAAGCACTGGGGGTGAGGCTGCCGCTGGAGTCGGTGTGGGAGTTGGCGTCGGTGTCGGTGTCGGTGTTGGCGTTGCGCCCGTCAGGATGAAATTCGCGATAAATTGATTGTGATCTGAAGGTCTCACCCCGCGGTCGTCAGCCGTGCCTAGCGTGATCGCCACATTCGGATTACCAAGGTCCCTACTATCAGGAACCTGTGCCCCGGTTATGCTCAGCAGACTCTGCCGGGAGTAAAATACGTAATCGATTCTGCCTCTTCGCGTCCGTGTGTGCATGAAGACTGGATTGTCGGGGTACGAAACCGCAGTCCCCCGATTCATGCTCTCAATCCATGCATCAGCATATGTATCTTGCATCGAGAGCGCTTCAGCCGTATCTGGTCCCCCGTTGAAGTCGCCGGTGAAGATACGCGGTTCGGGAAAGTTGTCCGCGAAACTCTTTATTTCTCCTACCTCAATAACGCGGTTGGAAGACGCCGCATCATCAAGGTGCGTCGCGAAAAAACTAACGGTTTGTCCTCCCACGTTGATTGTTGCTTCCGCTACCGATCGGTTGGCACTTAAGAATCTCGCATTGACAGATGAAAACGGATGACGAGAAAGAATAAGGTTGCCTTCTGAAATGCCTGGGAATTTCGGAACAAAGTGTGGAAACCAGACCTGACCAGTTTTCTGCGTTAGCAACGTTACCAGCGTTGGAACAATTTCGACCGGCACTTCACATAGCCCCATGAAGTCGGGATTAATATTCGCTATCCAGGTTGCCGTACGGTCAATGTTGGTTACTGCATCTGTGCCTTCGCCAAACTGAATGTTCCAGCTCAACACGCGAATTGAAACCGATGAGTCGACCGCAGTCGATGGGAGTACCGCATTCAATCCGGGCCTTGTAGGTTTCAGGTTCGCGGATTCAGCTGTGCGGTAGGTCGTGTAGAACAGTAGATAAGAACAGAGGAATAGAAATAGTAAGAGCCATCTTCTACGACGCAAAACTTACTTCTCCTTTTTACTTTCTTAATCGGGTAACGAAGGTTGGAAACTGATTTCTCGTCAGCGCAAAGAAAAGGCTGGATTACGCGGCGAGATTAAGAACGAAGTGCCTCAAAAAAGGTACCCGCACCCTAACCGGACCAGACCGTAGCATCTGAGGAAGGCGGTGTCAAAAAACATTTTCGAGATGATTCTGTTGCAATGACGCGTTCTGACAAACGCAGGGAGGGGCTTTTATTATTGTTCGATTCTTTTTGCGGTATCGAGCGAGAGATGATGGTACAAACCCACCCATTGCCTACAAACAGCGTTCCACGTATAGCGGGCGCACTCCTCGCGCGCTCGACGGGCCATTGATAACGCCTTTTGCGGCTCGGCTATTAATTCCAGGGTTCGTTTCGCAAGTGCTTCATAGTCACCGGTAGGTACGACGCAGCCGGTCTCGCCGTCTATAACGATGTCTGGTATACCTCCCGCATCTGTAGTCACGACCGGTAATCCGCACGCAAAAGCTTCCAAGATAGATAGAGGTTGATTGTCAATCTTCGAGCCATTCAGGAAGACGTGAGCTGCCGAGTATTGTTCCTGAATCTTTTCATGTTCAATCCGGCCCGTAAAAACTGTCGCTGTCAGGTTGAGGTCACGTGCCAGTTTCTTTAACGGCTCCCGCTGGCTGCCGTCGCCAACCACTACTAACGACGCATTCGGCAGACGTCGTTGAATGAGAGCAAAAGCCCGCAGCACGTAGTCGACTCCATAGTGAACTTCGAAATTCCGATTCGATAAGAATACTGGCAGCAGAGGTGAACGCTCCCGAAATTCGAAATCGTCGAGATCGATGAGATTGAAGATAGCCTGTGCTGGAATCCCAAACGACGCAAAGACCTTAACAAGATATTCCGACGGGACGATCACCTTGTCCGTGAGGCCTATGAAGGGAATCGTTGTGCGAGGCCATCTCGTAAGATGATCTTCAGCTTCACCGCTATGGTAGTTAAGTACTGCCTTCTTTCCATATAACTTACTCACAAGGATCGCAGGTGCCGGAGCGATGAGAAACGACAGGTACGAAGCAGAAAAGATATGAATGACGTCATACTTCCTTACGTGCTTCAGAAGATTCGCGCAGTAAAGAAGCGAGGTTGTGAGAGTCCGCACATACTTAATCGATTGTAGCTTTCTCAGTATGCCGGGAAGACGTGGATTGATGAACAACCGTCCGACTTGTATCGACTGCTCAGTCTGCAAACGATCGAAGAGTCGTTCAGCCTGGACTGCTTGACCACCTAAGATATCAAGTGAAGGAGCAACGATTAATACTTTCACCCGGCGAGAGCTCTGTTGCTCGCGTTCACGTTCGATTGCTTCGCTCTGAGCAACTTGCACGTTCGAGTTCACAGTCGATGCTTCACCATCGGTTTTGGGCACAACGTACAACGTCGATTCAGGTCAGTACTCTCTCGTAAAGTGCTGCCGTTTTACTTAACCTTGCTTCACAGGAAAACTTTTCTTCTACATCACGCCGCCCGTTTATGCCTAAGTTTCGCGCGTGGTTCGGTTCGCGTATTAGCGAAATTATTTTTTGAGCCATCGCCTCGTCGTCACCTGCGGACACCAAATAACCATTGTGCCCTTCAACTATTGCCTCACTCGCGCCACCCACATTGGTCGCAACCACCGGGCGTGCAGCGGCCATATATTCAAGAATGGAATTAGAAAACCCTTCAGCCTGGGAACTGAGTACGCAGATGTTCGATGCCGCTAATAAATCCGGAACCGTGGCGCATCGTCCAATAAAAAAACAAGAGCCTTCGATTTCGAGTTCGTGGGCCACTTGTTGAGCTTGTGCTTTTAAGATTCCCTCACCTGCGATAACGAAGGCGGCATCAGGAATTTCTGATAATACGCGCCGTGCCGCACGCAGGAACATTGGATGGTCCTTCACTTCATACTCGAAATTAGCGACCATTGTAATCACTGGACGCCCAACAACGGACGGCAGGTTTAACGTCCGAAGAATTTCGCCAGTGTCTCCGATGGTTCCAAATCGCTGCAGATCAATTCCGTTGTAGACAACGTCAATCTTAGAACTGGGAACACCTTCGGCGATCAGGTGTGCCTTCACGGCTTCGGCGTTTGCGACGATTGCGCGCGCTAATCGGAACGCGCCCCGCTCAACGGTCGTTTGCGCGCCGGTACGCGTACCTGTTGTTTCACGCTTTGAGGCGATCCTTCCCCCAACACGCGCGACGGCAGAACCGCTCATCCCAAAAACGTTAGAGTAGAAATCGTGTGAATGAACGATTTCGATTGCGTTCTGTTTTAGGAAGGAGGCAAATCTTCGGGTTTGTACGACCATGTTGCCGTCGTAAAAACTTGTAAGCGGAAAATCAACTATGGGAATTTGCAGTCGTTCTACTTCACCCCGTAAAACCCCACCGGCACTCAATGAACCCACATACACGTTGTAATGGCCACTCTGGTGTAGCAGCCCGGCCATTTGGATCAGTTGGCGTTCAGACCCTCCTTCTATGAAGCCATGAACGAGCTGAAGAACATTTCGCTTTGCCATTCTTGATCAGCAGAAAGGAAAGATACGCAGATGGGTCAGTACTTGGTGATCATCCGAAAGTAAAGCCGATCGCGAAGATCATAGGCACGCAGTAGCAGACGCGGTGCGACTCGTAAAACCATTAGACTAAGAGCGGTCTTGCGATTGCGGAAGAAACGATTGGCCTCGGTCAGTTTCTCAATCGCACCTGATTTATCTCCCAAAAAGAAGGCGCGCTTGCCTTCTTGAAGTTTTAATGTGGCATCAAACCGCTGGTAACTTTTCTCCAACGCTTCCCGTTCTTGGGGCGTTAGATCTGATCTCGCTGCGACTTTCCGCAACACTTCGAGAACATGGTCGGTCAACCATATTGGATCAGCTGTCAGACTTCCTGGTCTTCGACGATAGCGTGCCAAAACTTCTCGGTGATAGGCAATACGACCTCCCTGTTTAATGACCCGTAACCACAGATCAAAATCTTCGACGCTCCGCAATGATTCGTCGAATAACCCGGCACGCATGATTGTCTCGCGGCGCGCGATAGAACAGTTTGACACGTTACACTCCTGCGAAACCAAACTCTCGAACGTAACCTCGCCGCTCGACGGGCAGGCTGTCATGAATTCTTCGCCGCTTTTCGAGTCGCCAAAAAGCCATACATTTGGGTAAAGGACATCAATGGTTGGATCTTCTTTTATTCGCTGCACTTGCACTTCGAGATAATTAGGAAGCCAGGTGTCGTCACCGTCAAGGAATGCGATCAAAGAGCCGCGTGCCACACGTATCCCGCTGTTACGAGCGGCACTGACCCCACGATTCTCCTGTTTGAGGTATACAATCTTGGACATGTACGGCGCGAGCGCACGCTCCAGAGCTTCGGTATCGGGAGAACCGTCGTTGATCACGATGATCTCGTAGTTGTGGTAGCTTTGGGCCAGGACCGAATTCAACGCCTCACTAATGAACTCACTGACGTTGAACGCAGGAACAATAACGCTGACGAGCGGTGATGCCTCGTCTTCGTAAGATTTGATTGCGCCCAGTTGTTCGGATCTCTCCGACATTCAAAAACTCCGCGGCCGTTATGTTCTGACTTTACGAATGGGATTGAGTCAATTGCGAGTTCGACTCACGACATTTTCAATGTTAGCTGAGACATGGCCATATGACTAATCTGTCCGAGACAACGAAAATGCTTGCGGCGCTGTTACATGGCCCTATTTGTCACTCCTTCGTGCAGCAAGTTTTCAACCCTTGGTGGTATTTGAGGAGGCGACAGCCTCTCGTTACCGAGCAAACTTCGCCTTCTCAGGCAGTCGATCACAGTAATGTCCTCGAAGATATTGAGCGTGTGAATCCCCAGAATGTTCGGATCCCAGTCGGGCAAGACCTTTTCTACCTGCCTCTCATCGTAGTCATTTGGATCAAGAGTAGTAATCTCATTCAACGTTAGGCCGTATCCATAACGTATCGAACTATCCTGACTCGGTCTGTACAGCCTGTTGTTGACCCAAAACAGCCGACCCGCGGGACGCGCTGATTCTACGTTAGATACGACGGGATTGCGCGCGTGTGGCTGCCAGGGCCCCAGCGGGCTCTCAGCATAGTAAAGATGTAATTCATCCCAGTTAACCAGCGTACCGTACTCCTGAATGTTTACAAACATCCACCATCGACTGTTCGCTTCCACCAGTGTTGCATCCAGCGGACTGTTTGTTTCCAGCAACACCTGACACGGTTCCCAATTAAAAGGAAAAGAAGTGGAACGGTAGAGCTGCACCACGTTCCTCTGGCCGCTTTCAGGGATCATGTAATAACTTCCCTGCCATTGGAATATAAATGGGTACGAAAGATGGAATTCACACTTCAACACTGGAGTGGGACCACTTGTAATACCGTCTTTGTCAATTTCGATTACGGAAATATGAGCTTTGTCTTCAGCCTCGACAAACTCTTCGAAGAATATGTAATACCTTCCATTAACTTTTACCGGGAACGGATCTGCCCAGAACCGCTCGGCGGGAGGAATGAGATACTTGAATTCGTTGCCTTTCGCATTGTCTCCATCTCCTATTCGAAAAGCCAGAACCCATTGCTCCGTGGAAGAAATCTTCTCGAAAGCTCGTTGAGCCCCTCTTAATCCAACTTTGAAAAACAGACGCGACATCGCGGCATTGCCCGGAATCTGTGGAGATCCACCGCTAACTTCTTCAACCGAAGTCCTCCTTCCGCCAATTGCACCGTCCTTATATAAGTCCGCAAGTTTGCGACCAACAAACGCGGAAGACTTCCAATAACAGCTGTTGCTGCTTACGCGTGCCGAGAATCTGCTGAGTGTCGGCGATGACGAGCTATAAATGATGTCCTCAGTTGCGGGCTGCCCAAACAAACGTTTGAGAGACAAAGACATTACTGGCTGCTCATTCATCACGTCCCAAAAGCCTAAAACTGGTGTCAGAGAAGATCCTTCACAGGCGTACGAGTAATACCAGACACCATGCTGGGCAAGGCCGGCCAATTGCTCTGCCAATTCCTGAGCGCCAAATTGCAAGACGACATCCAGGTGGAGGTTTCTTATTGAATCAATCTCAGCACTGTTTAGCCTGGAGCCTTCGATCGTAACGACCGACAATCCGGTCAGCAGGTCTTCGATGCTAACGCATTCAAGAGCGTCGGGAGTCGGATGAAAAACACGTCGGTCTAGCCAATTGTAAGTTTTGTAGAGGAGATGGCGGGCTCCACTACTTAGCGAATCGTGATCTTTACCTGTACCTGCGACCTTAACAACAAGAACTATCTCCGCTATCTCCGACTCGAGAACACTCTGACAGATCTTCCGCACCCAATTAGGCTGGACAAAGGAATCGATTGTCAGTGCAATTTTGAGACGCGAATTTCTCAGGGAGGATAAACCATCACTTTTTTGAATCTAGAATGTTACGTCGATTGCACTCGCCCTTAGCCACGTTACGCGCCAACGGGCAACTCAATACGTTCTGCCGACTTCGCGATCCTCGGAACTCGATCTACATATTCACGATGCCATAACTCGAGAAGGAGGAGAGACCACAGAGGCTGTGAATGATCACGGCGTCCCTTTTCATGCTCGTCCAAAAGCACATCTACATATTCGGTCTTAACGTACCCGCGCTGGCGCGTGCGAGGTTCGCGCAAGATCTCTCGTATTTGATCACGCAGTTGCCGGTTAATCCATTCCTCCAGCGGCATTCCAAATCCCTGTTTGGGGCGCGTCAGTATTTCAGCGGGAATTAAGTCCTTTGCTGCCAATTTGAACAAATGCTTGGTTTCGGAGTGAGCTAACTTTAATGGTGCGGGAATCGTCGTTACGAATTCGATTAGTTTATGGTCCAGCAGTGGCACTCGTACTTCAAGAGATGTCGCCATGCTCATGCGATCAACCTTAGTCAGAATATCGCCAGGCAAGTAAGTCTTGCTATCGATGTACAGTAGTTGATCGAGCGGCTCTTTCGTACGGACGCGCGAGCTGTAATTCGAAAATTGTTTGGCTACCTGGTTTGTGCTCTGCAGTGATTTTCGGAAATCATCTGTGTAGAGCAACGGTCTATTTAGTTCAGTAAAGTACGAGAGGCTGTCGAGGTAACGGTCGATCGGATCCAACGAAATATTGTGTAGATAGTTGCGACCCCACGCGCCGTGTGGCAGTCGGTAGCTGAGAGGATGAATGATCCCTTTGCGCAACGCTTTCGGCAATGCAGAGAATGCTTGACGGTTCGTTTGCACCACGTAATGCGTGTAACCCGCAAATAACTCGTCCCCGCCATCGCCGGAGAGGACGACTGTAACGTGGTCTCGCGCCAGCTTTGAAACCATGTAGGTTGGAATGGCGGATGGATCGGCAAACGGCTCATCGAAGTGCCAGACCAGTTCTTCAACAATGTCGCAAATCTCAGGGGTAACAAAGAATTCGTGATGATCGGTACCGAGTTTCTTTGCCGTCAAACGCGCGTATTTGAGTTCGTTGTAGCTATCCTCATGAAAGCCTATTGAAAATGTCTTAACCGGCTGATTCATGTGACGAGCCATCAGCGCGACTACCGTGCTCGAGTCAATTCCTCCGGAAAGAAAGGCACCAAGGGGAACATCAGAGATAAGACGTAGGCGTACAGATTCGTCGAGTAGCGCCCGCAATTCGTCCAAATAGTCTTCAGCGCGTTCTCCGCTGCGGGGTTCAAAGACGAAATCCCAGTATTGGCGCGTGACTACTTCACCCGCGGAGAAAGTCAACCAGTGACCTGGCGGAAGTTTGTAAACATTACGGAATATGCTTTGAGGATCCGGAATGTAACCGAGTGTGAAGTACGCATCGATTGCATCGTAATCGATATCGCGTTTCACATCAGGATGAAGCAGTAAAGATTTGAGCTCCGAGCCGAATACTAAAGTACGGTTGGGTGTTACTGTGTAATAAAGAGGTTTCTTGCCGACCCTGTCCCGCGCTATGAAAACCTGACGAGCGCTGTCATCCCAGATCGCAAACGCAAACATCCCTCGCAGTACGTTGACACAATCGGATCCATATTCTTCATACGCATGAACTATTGCTTCGGTATCTGAGTTGGTCTTGAATCGGTGGCCCCGAGCTTCAAGGTCTTTTCGCACTTCGTGAAAGTTGTAAATCTCGCCGTTGAAGACGATTGTTATTGACCCATCTTCACCCGAAATTGGCTGCGCACCGCCCGCCAAGTCGATGATGGACAGACGCCGCATGCCGAGCGCTACGCCGTCTTTCAATAAGAATCCATCGTCGTCGGGGCCACGATGACGAATGACGTCACACATCTGGTGGAGCAGTTCACGCCGCGACAGCGCAGTGTCAGGCTTTTGGTCCCAATAATCGACAAATCCGGCAATTCCGCACATAGTCTTTGAAAGAATAAATAACGCTAATCAGTCGCCGCTCCCACTTAAGTGGACAAAACGACGCTGCCTATGCGTCCGGCCTGTAAAAGTGTTTCCCATAAAAAAACCCGGCCAATTCCCATAACGATAGTTCATTCGAGAACCGTGATGACGGTTCTTTGTGACGGATGTTAGCCAACCTCAATGTTGCGCGAAGGGCTCGTCCATAAAGATACCGGGGAACTCCCAATATGTAACTTATCGGTTTCGGCCGCACACGGTCTAATGCTGCACTGGAAACACTCTGCCAGAAACACCAAGAGCGATGATAACGCTTTGTAAGCCTTTCCTGTGGAATGAAATGGTAGATGATCAGCTGAGGTATGTAGAGCCCGCGAGCTCCGGCGTCATGTAAACGCTGATACATGTCTTCATCTTCACATGACAGGAGCCTTTTCGCGGTTCGACCAAGGTATGTCGCATACGGTCCGACACGATTCAACATCTCGCGAGTGAAAACAGCGTTCCCGCCCATCAAGATACCTGGATAGTTCTGATCATACGGAACGACTTTGTCACCGCCGTCGACAATTCCTACAACTGCCGTATGATCTTTTGGCAACCACGCCGGGATTTCAGTTTCAAATCGAGGCACGTAGGGACCACCTATAAAGTCGACTTTATGCTCTGTGAAAGTTTGCAGGATTGTTTCATACCAAGATTCGTCTACTTCCTCATCGTCATCGATAAACCCAACTAGCTCACCAGTCGACGCTGCGATACCGGCATTAAGAGCAGGCGACCTTCCCTGTTGTTTCTCGAACACATAGGCGACCCGACCGTTTGATTGTGTGCTTGCCTCACTTATTACAGCTTTCGTATCGTCAACGGAATTGTTATCCACAACGGTGATCTTCACCGTTAGCCCAGAAGGTACTCGGGCGCGTAGAAGACTATCGATTGCCTTCTTCAACAAAGTGCTTCGGTTGTAAGTTGGAATGACAACGTCCAAATCCATAGTTAACACTTTAATCAGTTGAACCTACGGCGACTTCGGCAGAATCGTGTTGTCATTGACCACTGCCCCAGGCGCCACGTTCAGATAGGTCGCCGGCGACAACACGATCTGGTCCAACGATAACCCGTCTTCCCGTACCTGAATCCGCAGCGTGTG
>Ga0114129_10009098_pt1 | contig 14155 bp, 17 predicted proteins | sample RhiMetdeltSRZDD1_FD_80071 | JGI IMG/M metagenome (GOLD analysis project Ga0114129, IMG submission 80071) | Populus rhizosphere microbial communities from Tennessee, USA - Rhizosphere MetaG P. deltoides SRZDD1 (version 2) (version 2) | ecosystem: Host-associated > Plants > Roots > Rhizosphere >... | reverse complement strand
CGCGCGCGGTGAAGCGCGCGCCGGGCGCGACGACGCCCGCGGCGTGCAGCGTCCGCAAGCTCGGCAGCGAGGTCGGTCCATGCGCCGGAGGCGCGGTGGCGGGCGTGGCGCGCCTGTCGGCGTAACGCACTCCGCGTCTCCCGACCAGTCTGGGGAGCGAGCAACAGCGCGGCTCCGGCCCCGATCAACGCACCGACGAGCAGGCCGGCGCCGAGCAATCCGACGTGCTCCCACTCGATGGCTCGACGATACGCTGACCCACGGGGCCGCTCGACGGTGGGAGGTTCGGCGTCGTGCTCGTGCGCGGCCGATCGACGACGGTGTAACACTTCGGGGTCCGAAGGCCCGCGTGGTGCGTGTCCCGGTGCGTCGGCACGGGGCCCGCTCTGGCGAGGAAGGCTCGGATCTGCGAAAGACATGGTCGCTACTCTCGTTTGTGGCTGGTAAGAATCTTGCTATCTTCGGTCAGCAACGCGAGCACCGTCCCGACAACAAGGCACGTTGGGGGCGCGTAATTCGAGGGTCGCCCTTCGCGCGCCGCTGGTAAGCGACGTTCGCGCTTCGTTGGGCACGATCCGGTGCCGTCACGCCATGATCTACGGCGCACCTCTAGAGTGCGGCATTGCACATATGTTCACAGAACAACCGATGGGAGCATCCGCGTCAGCCGTGAGGACTCGCATGAACGGGAAGGGGAAGACGGTCTTGCTCGTGGAAGACAACGAGGACAACCGCATCGTTTATTCCACGATCCTAAGGCACTTCGGCTATACCGTCACGGAAGCGCTCAACGGCGAAGAGGGCATCAGCAAGGCCCGAGCGGAGCGACCGGATCTCATCCTCATGGACATCTCGATTCCCATCATCGACGGGTGGGAAGCGACACAGGTCCTCAAGCATGACCCGGCGACCAATGACATTCCAATCATCGCGCTCACAGCTCACGCGTTGGCGTCCGACCGCGAGAAGGCGATGGAAGTCGGTTGCGACGGGTACCTCGCGAAGCCATGCGAGCCGCGAGCAGTAGTGGCCGAGGTACAGCGGTTCCTCGGACGCGACAATGGGTCGTGACGTACCAGCGCGAATCCTGATCGTCGACGATCACGAAGACAACATCGAGCTGTTGCGGGCGCGTCTCGAGGCGCGCGGATATCGGATTGATTCGGCCATGGATGGCGAGCAGGCCATCGCTCGAGTTTCCGCCGAGCCACCGGATCTGATCCTGCTCGATGTGATGATGCCGCGTGTCGACGGGTTCGAAGTCGTGCGGCGTCTCAAGTCCGATCCGCGCCTTCCATTCATTCCCGTCATCCTGCAAACGGCGCTCGACTCCACCGAGCACAAGGTGGAGGGATTGGACGCCGGCGCGGACGACTACATCACGAAGCCGATCAACTTCGCGGAGCTCGAAGCTCGAGTGAAGTCGATGCTCCGAATCAAGCGGCTGCAGGATGCGCTCGAGGAGCGTGAGCGCGAGCTGTCGGAAATGAATACGCAGCTGCTGAAGATGGCGCAGACCGACTCACTCACGGGACTCGCCAATCGGCGCTATCTGGAGGAGCGCCTGGACGAGATGTTTGGCCATTCGCGGCGGCTCAAGGAACCGCTCGCGGTGGTGCTGTGTGATCTGGATCGCTTCAAGAGTGTGAACGACACCTTCGGTCATCAGGCCGGCGATGCGGTATTAAAGCAGCTCGCGCGAATTCTGAAACAGGAAGCGCGTGAGATCGATCGCGTCGGTCGCTATGGGGGCGAAGAGTTTATGCTCTTGTTGCCTGGGACGGTGGCCGAGGCGGCCGTTACCTTCGCCGAACGCGCGCGTAAAGCAGTAGAGGCCCACACGTTTTCGTTCGACGGCGGGACCCTGCAGCGTACGATGAGCTGTGGCGTGGCGGCCTGGCCGCATCCGCGAGTCGACGACTGTGATGCCCTCGTGAGAGCTGCGGATGATGCGCTGTATGTCGCGAAGGAGACGGGAAGAAACCGAGTCATTCGCTTCGACAGCCAAGCCTTCAACGAGCATACCCAGGGCAAGACTGATGATCAACACGCCGAGATTGATGTCAGCGATCGAACGTTATTCCCCACCGGCTCCGGAGACCGCCCGGCTGGAGGAGAGGATCGCGGAGCTTCAACGCGAGCGTGACCAGCTCGTCGCCGTTGTCGACATCCTCCAGGACATTTCGTCGTCGCTGCATTTCGTAGACATTCTCCAGGCCATCGCTCGCAAGCTCGGTGAGACGTTCGGGCTCGATCGATGCTCGATCTACCTCGCCGGCGGTAACGCCGATGTGCGCCTCGTCGCCAGCTACGAGGATCCGTCGATCCGGAACCTCGTCGTCGACCTCGATCGGTACCCGGAGCTCAAGCGGGCATTCGAGTCGGGCGACACGGTGTTCATCCCGGATGCGCCTAACGATCCAATGCTCCAGAACGCGCGGGCGGCGCTCGATGTTCGCAACGTGCGCTCGATCGTCGTCGTGCCGATTCGGTGGCGGTCGTCGGTCATCGGCGCGATCTTCCTCCGGACGGAGCGTGAGTCGGAGCCGTTCACCGAGAGCGACGTTCGGTTCTGTCAGGTCATCGCGTCGCTGACGGCGAAAGCGCTGCGGAACGCGCATCGGTTCGAGTCCCTGCTCCGCTCCAACGACGATCGCGAGGAGACGCGTCGCCGCTCGGAGCTCGAGCGCATAGCACTCGTGGCGTTCCTCCGTCGCTTGCTCGATCGCTATACGGCGCGCGAAGACCACCTCTGGGCCGAGACGCTGCTGCCGCGTGCATCGGACGATGAGCTGGATCGTCTCGTGTCGGTCGCCATGCAGGTCCTGGAAGAAGAGGCGAAGGGATAGGGACCGCGGGAATCGGGGATCGATCGAAGCAGCTACATCTGGGGTCAGATCAAGAGATCTGACCCCAGATTCTTTTTGAGTCGCGGAACGTCTTTCGCACCGGAAGCTCGCGGTTGATTTTACGCACCATGTCAGCCAACACGACCCGCGCGTCCTCGGACGATCTCAGTGAGCTCGCTGCCCGCGCTGCCGATCTGCGGCGGCGAATCGAGCAGGCATCGTACGACTACTATGTGCTCGATCGGCCGGTCATCTCCGACAAGGAATACGACCAGTTCTTTCGTGAGCTGCAGGAGCTCGAGCGCGCACATCCAGAGCTTCGCACCGCCGACTCTCCGACGTTACGCGTTGGTGCACCGCCGCAGTCGTCACTCCCGAAGCACACACACCTCGTGTCGATGCTGTCGCTCGGGAACGCGTTCAATGACGACGAGCTGCGACAATGGGCCGAGCGCCTCACCCGCCTCGTAGGCGACGACGCGGCCAGGAGTGGCTACTCGGCCGAGCTCAAGATCGACGGGGCAGCGGTGAGCCTAACGTATCGCGATGGCGTGCTCGCGACCGGCGCGACACGTGGGAACGGAATCATTGGCGAGGACATCACGGCCAATATCCGAACGCTTCGCGACGTTCCGCTTCGGCTGCGCGCGCAGAAGCCTCCCGCAGTCATCGAGGTTCGCGGCGAGGTCTATTACCCGTTCGATCGGTTCGAGCAGATGAACGAGGCGCGCGTGCAAGCCGGCGAGCCAGTGTTCGCCAATCCGCGCAACGCCGCTGCTGGCGCACTGCGTCAACTCGATCCCGCGGTCACGGCGACGCGCCCGTTACGCTTCTTCGGCTACTCGGTCGCCGTGCCCGGTGGTGCGTCCCTTCCCTTTCGCACGCAGAGCGAGGTGCTCGCGGCACTGGCGGAGTGGAGCATTCCAGTCGCGCCGCACCACGTGCGCTGCGAGTCGCTCGACGACGTCGCGAAATGGGCGCACGATGTCGAGACGAGGATTCGCGCAGACCTCAACTTCGCGATCGATGGCGGAGTCGTGAAGGTGGATTCGCTCGCGCTGCAGGACGAGTTGGGCGTCGTCGGCGGACGAGAGCCCCGCTGGGCGATTGCTCGCAAATTCGCGCCCGACATTGCCGAGACGCGACTCAACGACATCCAGGTGAACGTCGGGCGGACTGGAATGCTCAACCCGTTCGCCATGCTGGAACCAGTCGAGATCGGTGGGACGACGGTCAAGCTGGCGACGCTGCATAACGAGGGACTGATCCGAAGGAAGGACCTGCGCGTCGGCGACGTCGTGCAGGTGAAGCGCGCCGGCGAAGTCATCCCGCAGGTCATCGGTCCGGTCCCGGAAAAACGAACGGGGTCGGAGAAGCCATGGGCGATGCCCGACGAATGCCCCGTGTGTCATACACCGGTCGAGCGCGACGAGGAAGAAGCCGCGGTCTACTGCCCTAACGTGGCGTGTCCCGGACGCCAGCTCGAGGGCCTCGTGCACTTCGCCTCACGCGGCGCGATGGACATCCGCGGATTGTCGTATGCGCGTATCGAGCAGATGATCGGCGCAGGGCTCGTGCACGACGTCGCGGACATCTACGACCTCACGACCGAGAAGCTCGAGTCGCTCGACCGCTATGCGGAGAAGAGCGCGGCGCAGCTCGTCGAAGCGATTGCTGCATCGAAACAGCAACCTTTGTCACGTTTGCTGTTCGGGCTGGGGATCCGTCACGTGGGCCAAACGGTGGCCGAGGTGCTCGCGCGCCATTTCGGGTCCATCGACGCGATCCTGCGCGCTTCCACCGAGGAAATCGCGGACGTCCGTGGAATTGGTGACATCATCGCTCAGGCGGTGTGTCATTATCTCGACGACCCATCGGCCAAGAGCCTGATCGAGAAGCTTCGTCAGCACGGCCTGACGCTGACCGAGGCCAGACGAGCGGCCGCGGACGGTGCCCTGCGAGGGTTGACGGTCGTCATCACCGGAACCCTGCCGACACTGAGCCGGGCCCAGGCAACCTCTCTCGTGGAGGAAGCGGTGGGCCGAGTTACCAGTGGCGTGAGCAAGGCCACAAGTTTCGTCGTCGCCGGGGCGGATCCAGGGAGCAAGCTCGAGAAGGCTCGCACCCTCGGCGTCGAAACGATCGACGAAGCGGAGTTGCTCGCCCGAATCGGGCGTGCAGTCGCTCCATCGTAGGCAAGGCAAGGACAGACGGGAACGGACATCATGCCACAGTCGCTCGACCTCGCGAACCATCAGCTGGTTGCGCTCACGCGCTCATCGCTCGCCGCGCTCCGCTCGGCGTTGATTCGCGACGCCGGACCAGCAGCCGCGTCGTACCTCCAGGAGGCCGGCTACGCGGGCGGCGAGGCGCTGTTCGAGTCATTCCGTAGCTGGCTGGTAATGCAGACCGAAATCGAGCCCGATGAGCTCGACGTCGAGCAGTTCGAGCAGTTCGCGACGCAGTACTTCCGAGACGCCGGCTGGGGATCGCTGAAGGTCGGGAACCTCAACGATGCCGTCGCGACGCTCGACTCCGAAGATTGGGGCGAGGCGGATCCGTCGAGCGGGCTGGATCACCCGGCTTGTCACCTGACGACTGGAATGTTCGCCGACTTCTTCGGCCGCATCGCCGATACGCCACTGGCCGTGCTCGAGGTCGAGTGTCGCTCGATGGGTGCGCCCCGCTGCCGGTTCCTTGTCGGGAACGCGGCGGTCATGGAGCACGTGTACGAAGAGATGAGCCGCGGGGTCGACTACGAAGAGGCAGTTGGCGCTGTCCTCTAGCTGCCCTTTCCCAGCACGCCAGCGTACAGCGGATTCGGGACAAGCTCGCCATTCACGAGCACCTCGCGATCCCAAGGCAGGATGATGGTGCTGTCCGTCGCGAGTGCGTGAAAGTCAGGCTCGTAGGGACCGGTCCGGACCGACACGGCGGTGCGCACCTCGGCCGCACCGGCGTTCACGATGGCGGAGACAGCGAGCCGCATCGTGGCTCCGGAATCGCACGTCTCATCGACGATCAGCACTCGGCGTCCACGAACCTCGATCGGTGCGGCGCCCATCACGGTCGGCGTCTGACGCACGGTTTCGCCGCGATAGCGGCGGCTTACCATGATCGAGTGGAATTCGCGGTCGAGGATCGCGGCAACGACAGCCCCTGGAACCACGCCCGCAGTCGCCACGCCGACCACCACCTCGGGGTCATACTCGCGGGCCACCTTCAGTGCCAGCGCCCGAGAGAGCTCTCCGAAAAGCGGCCACTCGATCTCCAGCACGCCTTTCGTCGGGTCGACTTCGTAACGCCGTGGCGACATGGACGTAGTCGTTGAGGATTGCAGGTGCGGAAACTTATCTGGGAAGTAGAAAGCGGGAAGCGGGACCGCTCCGTTGCTCGGTCTCCCCGCACCTAATACCTTTGCGGCTCCGGATTCGGCCGTGGTCCCCCTCGCCCAAGGCGTGCCCCGCGCCGGTTCGCTCCTCAACCGCCGATCCCGACCGAATGTCCTGGTGGAGCCGCGTTTTTGGCGGCAAGCCTCCGCGTGAGATCAAGCCACAGCGCCTCGATTACTTGAACGAAGCGCTCATGCTCGAACGTCAGGGCGACTACGACGCCGCGCTGACGTCGTATCGGCTGGCTCTCCGCGACAAGCCAGACGACTATCGCGTCCTGCAGAACATGGCGATCGCGTTCTCGAAGACCGGAAGGCACGACGAAGCTGTCCGCTGCTACCGAAAGGCTCTCGAGCTCGAACCCAAGCTGTCGGGTGCGCACTACGGCCTTGCGTTCCTCTTGCTCAAACGGGGCGATAGCGACGGGGCAATCCAGCATCTCGAGGCATTCCTGCGGCAACCTCCGTCTGGGGCCGAGGCAGAACGCTGGGTTCGGCACGCGCAACAAACGCTCGATGATCTGCGCACGGGCACCGAGCCGCGGGCCGCGCGCGAGCTTACCGAGCCGTAGCGGTGGGGCACGTCCTGGCGGTCGTCAGTCAAAAGGGAGGCGTAGGCAAGACGACGACTTCAGTCAACCTTGCTGCCGCATTCGCGCGCCGCGGGCTCAAGACGCTGGTCGTGGACGTCGATCCTCAGGGCGCGGTTCGCTACGGCGTCGGCCTCAAGCGAGGGCACCCGACGCACGGGTTCTCGGACTACCTCAACGGCGCTCGAGGGCTGCGGGAGGTCATCCTCCCGACCGCGCTGCCCTGGTTGCGCGTGATGCTGGCCGGCACCGTCAGCGATGCCGCCGATCACGGAGCCTACCACGCGCTCGTCGCCGAGACCGATCTTTTGAAGGATCTGTTGACGGCCGCGCGCGAACGCTGCGACGTCGTGATCGTCGATACTCCTCCGGGCCTTGGTCCAATCGTCCATAAGGTGCTCGAAGCCAGTCAGCACGTAATCGTCCCGCTGCAATGCGAGCCGCTCGCGCTGCAGACGACCCCGCAGATTCTCCGCGGCATCCAGGACATTGTGTCGACCAACGAGGAGCTCACGCTCGACGGGATTCTGCTCACCATGTACGAGCGGGAAAACCCCGCCTCGCAACGGGTGGCGCAGTACGTGCGCTCGCACCTTCCGGCGAATATGGTGTTTGATGTCGTAATCCCGCGGACCCTCGCGTCCACGGAGGCATTCGCAGCTGGGCAGCCCGTGGTGCTGCGTGAGCCGGCGGATGCCGCGTCGCAAGCTTACGTCAACCTGGCGACTGTTCTCGCCGAGCGGTTCGAGTGAAGCGCTGTCTCATGATGTTGGTCGCACTCGCATCCGCGGCCTGCACGCAAGTCGCAACCGACCCTAACGCCGTTGTCGCGGTTCGATTCGACGGCTCGGCGTATCCGTCGATCGTCGCTGGGGACTCGCTTCGCGATTCGCTCGGCGCGCTGCAACCGCTCAAGGCCACCGGCCTGAATTACAAGGACGAACCGGTGCCCGGCGTATTGTTCGTCTTCTCGAGCCCCGATACGATCCTGCGGATGTTCAAGGACGGTGTCGTATTCGCTCGCGGCCGAAAGACTGACGGCGCTCCGGCTCGCGTCTTCGCGACGCTCGGATCGCTGCCGAGTACGCCCGACACGCTGTTCGTCGTCCCGCGCGCCGATTCGATCAAGGCTGTGAAGGACGTGGACACGCTCAGAGTTGCGACCACTGGGAACGCATCGACTGGCGTCGAAACCCCAAGGCCGATTCAATTCAGCCTCTTCGGCGATACGCTTCGAGGTGCGCCGAAAGCTCCCGTTCAGGCGTGGCTCGTGAGCTTTCAGCTCCATTATCGTGGCACCCCATTGCCGCCAACTGACACGTCCAAGGCCTATACGTTCGTGATTTCGGGAAGTGGAGCGACTGCGCGACTGATCCCAACGTTTGTCGACTCTACTGATGCGTCGGGAAAAGCCGAACGAGGCGTGTTCGTCAAATCAGTACCGGCTAACGTGGCCGAGGACACTATCTTCCTGGTCGCGACGGCACGCGCGCGAAAAGCGGGCGTGGCTCCGATCTCCGACACAACGATGATTCTCCTGCGTCGCTAGTGACTACTTCAGGAGCACGCGCAGCGTCGACATCGGTCCCCTCCGCCCCACACTCGGAGACGCCGATGTACGCTCGCGGTGGACCACGCCCTCAACCAGGCACGCTGAACCAGTTGCTGTTCGAGGCCGTCGAGAAGTACGACAAGCCGGATGCGATGCTGGTTCGATCGGGTGAGCAGTACACGCCGATCTCGCATCGGACGCTGCTCGAGCGAGTCCGACGCGTGAGCTACGGGCTCGAGGCCATCGGCATCAAGCGCGGCGATCGCGTGGCCATTCTCTCCGAGAACCGGCCGGAGTGGGCGATCGCAGATTTCGCGTGCCTCACGAGTGGGATCATCGACGTTCCGCTCTACCCGAGCCTTCCATCCGAACAGCTCTGCTATCCGCTTCGAGACTCGGGAGCATCCGCCATCTTCGTGTCCACCGAGGCGCAGGCGGCCAAGATCACCGCCATTCGCAGTGAGGTTCCGGCGCTCAAGGTCGTGATCGTGTTCGACGCAGCAGCGGCGAAGCAGGCGGACATGACGCTCGACGCGCTCGAGGAACGTGGCGCCGCAGCCGACTCGCAGGAGCGAGCGGCGGCGTTTCGTGAGACCGCATTGCGTGTCAAGCCGAACGACCTGGCGACGATCATCTATACGTCCGGCACGACCGGTGAGCCGAAGGGTGTGATGTTGTCCCACGACAACATCTACTCGAACGTCGAGGCGACGCGCAACGCAATCGTTATGCGCGAGGATGTGGCCCTGAGCTTTCTGCCGCTGTCGCACATCTTCCAGCGGATGGGCGACTATTGGTTTCTCGCGACGGGGACGTGCATCGCGTACGTCGACTCTTTCGATCTCGTGCCACTCGCGATGTCACAGGTGCGCCCGACGATCGCGATGTCGGTGCCGAGGCTCTACGAGAAGATGTATGCGCGAGTGCTGGAGAACGCGCTCGCCGGCGGCGCGGTGAAAAAGCGCATCTTCTTCTGGGCCCGCGGCGTGGCGGACCGATGGGCCGACAAGAAGCTCGCCGGGCGGGAGCCGCGCGGAATCCTCGCGCTGCAATACGCGATCGCGCAGCGGCTCGTGTTCTCGAAGCTCAAGGCTCGCACAGGCGGTCGCCTGCGATACTTCGTCTCAGGCGGCGCGCCGCTCGCGCCGGAGATCAACAAGTTCTTCTACGCCGCCGGGCTCGTGATCCTCGAGGGCTACGGGCTCACCGAAACGTCGCCGGTCATCGGCGTGAATACGCCGGACAACTTCCGCATCGGCACGATCGGGAAACCGATCAACGGCGTGGAGGTGAAGATCGCTGCCGATGGTGAGATCCTGACGCGTGGCCCGCACGTCATGCAAGGCTACTTCAACAAGCCTGACGCGACGCGCGACGCGATCGACGACGAAGGGTGGTTCAAGACCGGCGACATCGGCGTCATCGAAGATGGCTTCGTTCGCATCACCGATCGCAAGAAGGACATCATCGTCACCGCGGGTGGAAAGAACATCGCGCCGCAACCGATCGAGAACGCTGTCAAGACGAACAAGTACGTGAGCCAGGCGGTGATGATCGGCGACAAGCGAAAGTTCCCCGTGATGCTCGTCGTGCCGAATTGGGACAACCTCGAGAAGTGGGCGAAGATCAGGAACATCCTCTGGACCGACCGCGCGCAGCTCCTGGCGATGCCGACCATCCGCGCGAAGATGGACAAGGAAGTCCAGACGAAGTTCGAGGGGCTCGCGCATTTCGAGACGCCGAAGAAGATCGCGCTCCTGGAGCACGATTTCTCCGTGGATTCCGGGGAGCTGACGCCGACGCTCAAGGTCAAACGTCGCGTGATCGACAGAAATTACAAAGCGATCATCGACGGTTTGTACACGGACTGAACGTCATTCCGTCGGCGAGCGCGTCGCCATCATGTTCATCGAGCTGGTCGACTCGCTTCGCTGCCTCGAGCCGCACGAGGATACCTGGCTCGTGGCAGCAGTTTCGCGGATGGATGGGCGCCAGATCATCGAAGGGACGCTCGGCTGTCCCGTGTGTCGACGACAGTATCCTGTTCAGGGCGGTGTGGCGTGGTTCTCCACCACAGCGGACAAGCGCCTAACGCGTACCGTCGTCACCGCTGACCCGGAACGGGTGACGCGTGCGGCGGCGTTGCTCGGCCTCGCAGATAGTGGCGGCATCGTCGTACTCGGGGGGACATGGACGGACTGCGCCGACGCGCTTTCGGATGTTGGCGCAGCGCAGGTGGTGCTGCTCAACGCGGAGCCCAGCACGTCGAGTCCGCAGGAAGTCTCGGCCCTCGCCGTGGATGATCGACTTCCGTTCGCCATGGGGGCGTTGCGCGCCGTCGCGCTCGACCGAGAGGTCGCAACGGGTCTGTTGTTGGACTCATCGAGAGACGCACTGCGCAGTCGCGGCCGGCTCGTTGCACCGGCCGACATGATCGCTCCGGACGGGGTCACCGTGCTTGCGCGTGATGCGCACGATTGGGTGGCGGAGCGCGAAGTGGTGGCTTCGCCACCCGTGACACTTCGATCCGTGCGGCGCTGAGCGTCGCGGCTGACCACGCGTTCCGACCCGTTCGTGCCGACTCTCGCCTAACGACTACTTCACGAGGCCGGCGACGCGGGCCGCCTCCAGTCGATACCACACGGAGCTCGGCACCGGGGTTCGCGCTGTCGGCAACGCCAATACGAGCGTCGAGCCGGACACGCTCGTGATTCGAGTGACAGACTGGCCGGGCGCGAGACCGAGACTGGCGACGTTCTCGGACCTCGGCGTGAGCGTGAGCGTGTTGCCCGCCAGGTCCGCGCGCCCGGATATCGTGAGCGGGGCGCGATCGGGATACGCCAGGGTGAGCGTGAACGTTCCCGCCTGGAGTACGAAATCCACCTGGGAGGCTCCCGCGAGTGGCGTCGAGTCAGCGGGTGTCGCGAGCACCCAATGTCCGAACACCAAACCTGTCGGGCTCGTCGCGGCAAGCTGCGTGGCCGGCTTCGCCGTTTGGCACGCGACCACTCCGACCAGCGCGACCGTTAGGCATGAGAGTGAGCGCATCGACCGAGCTCCATCTGACGTCGACGACCTGAGGTGCAGGTTCCAGGCCGACGTCGTCAACGGATGCTGGTGGCCGAGCTCGACTGAAGAGGGGCCTCAGCTGTGCGACAAGCGCAACTCGTCGACGTTTACGTCAGGTGGCTGTGTCACGACGTACACAACCGCGTCGGCAACCGCGCCGGCTCGCAGCATCTCGCTGCGCGGCGTGAAGCTTGGCCGATGGTCGGGATCGATCGGATCCCACATCGGCGTGTCCACCTGCGCAGGCGACACGAGAGAGGCGCGCACGCCCGATCCCCTCGTCTCGAGTCGGAGCACCTCATGCAGCGCGCGTGCGCCGAACTTGCTCGCGGCGTAGCTCGCGTTCTCCGGGAAGATCGTGCGGTCGCCTATCGAGCCGATCGTGACGATGTGTCCTCGCTGACGCGCTCGCATGCCCGGCAAGAACGCGTGTACGAGGCGGAATGGCGCCGCGAGATTCGTGTCGAGCTCGGCGACGAACGACGCGGGGTCGACCGACTCGATCCGGGCGAGCGTGAACGTGCCGGCGTTGTTCACGAGGATGTCGGGTGGGCCGTCGAATTGCTCGACGACACGCGCGGCCATCGCCCTCACCGCATTGTCATTCGTGACGTCACACGCCATGGGAATGGCACGAGGTCCAAGTCGTCGCGAATGCGCCTGGAGTGCGGCCTCACCGCGAGCGATCATGACGACGCGCGCCTCGCACGTCACGAACGCTTCCGCGATCGCGAGCCCGATCCCGCGAGACGCACCGGTGATGACCGCCGTCGACCCCGTTAGGCGACCTGACGCTGTCACGCCGTCAGCGACCTTCGTACTCGACATAGTTGTTCTCGGTCTCCCACAGCCGCAGGCGGCGGAGCCGGCCCGGTGCCACTCGATTCTCCAGCACACGCCAACACGCGACGACGATGTTCTCCGCCGTCGGATTGATGCCGCGCATGAACTCGACATCGACGTTCATGTTGCGGTGATCGATGTGATCGATCACATCGCGCTGCACGATGGACTTGAGGATGCTGAGGTCGATGACGTAGCCGGTCCGCTCGTCGATCTGCCCTTCGACCGCAACCTCGAGCACGTAGTTGTGTCCGTGCCAATTCGGATTGTTGCATTTTCCGAATAGCGAGCGGTTCTCCTCGTCCGAGAGCGCGGGATTGTGAACGCGATGCGCCGCGTTGAAGCGGAGCCGTCGAGTGACGGTAACGATCGGCATGTGAGCACGGAGACAGGGGCCTGGCGCAGCGACGGGCACCACTTATGCCGCTTGAGACTAGGCAAGCGTATCCGTAACTTGCCCGCGCGGAGGCGAGAAAGCCCCGCGGTGTTAGCGCGGGGCTTTCAAAGGTGGAACGAAGAGGGTTTTTTGAAGCCCAGTCGAATACATAAGGTCCTCACCATGCCTCCCGCCGTCCCCGCGCTGGGGCGTGGCGTCAACATAGATGTCGAACCCGCTCGGTGGACTTGTTGGCTCAAAAACGTAGTCTCTTCGCCCCGTAACTTATTGCTTCCCGCGTCGCTCGCGCGCCTCGGGATGGCAACGTCACGTTTCCTTGGGCGTTTTGCTCACCCAACCTACTGGCAGATCGGAACGCGGTCAACACATGGATCTCGGAATTCTCGTCGCCCTCGTGATGCTCATCGTCTGGGCGATTGGCACGTTTGTCTACGAAGCACCTGGATGGATTCATCTCCTGCTGAGCGTCGGCATGTTCCTGCTGATTTACCGCATCGTCGTGCGCGGAACGCCCGGCGTGGATACGACGACCAAGAAGGAGTGAGCGCCACAACGAGCGCCCAAGTCGCACGACTCGCCGCGTCGCGGCTCACATGTCCGTAGCCGATCCGGGATATCTCAGCGGTGCCGTCTTTCGCGAACACTGCGACGAGATCGTGCGCGCGCTCGACGCGGCACAGGCCAGCCGCAACTTCGACGGCGGCGAAGCGAAGGCGGCGGTCGCGCGCGCCGCGCGCGCCGCGCGCGCCGCGGGTGTTCAGCCCGAGAAGCTCATCATCGAGCTCAAGACGCTCATGCGTGAGGTCGCGCTCCCGGCGATGCGCGCGTGGTACCGCTCGGTCCTCACGGATCGCGTGATCGTCTGGGCGATCGAAGCGTTCTACGGGATCGCGGACGCGGCCGCACCAGACCGCCAAGATTGACGTCACGTTAGGCGGCCAACGCGGTCACTTCGTCCGCTTGGCCTTCCCTTCGTGCTCGAACGCAACCGTGCGACGCTCGGCCTCTCTCAGGCGATAACAATCCCACACGAACTGCGCGCGGATCCAGAACTCGGCCTCCACGCCCAGCGCCGCCTCCAGCAGCAACGCCGTCTCGGCCGTAATGCCCTCCTCGCCGCTGAGTATGCCACGCACCTTCGAGACCGGAACGCCCATACGCTGCGCGAGCGCGGCCTGCGTCAGACGGCCGGTCTTGATGAACTCCTCGCGCAAAATCTGGCCCGGTCGCTCGGGCGGCTGCGAGGTGGGAACGCGAACGGAAAGTATCAAAAGGGCAACGCTGGTTAGGGTTCGACGAGCGGCAGGGATTGTGGTGCCGCCCGGCCGCGGGCGGAAGGGCTGGCGGGGCGCCGGAACCCTGTGGGGATTGCGGCGGTCTCGCCCACGCCCCATCATCGCGATCCGAGGGGAACGATTCCGGAGCAATGATGCGCACAATTGGCGTGAGTCTCGTCGCGGCATT
>Ga0114129_10009097_pt1 | contig 14156 bp, 12 predicted proteins | sample RhiMetdeltSRZDD1_FD_80071 | JGI IMG/M metagenome (GOLD analysis project Ga0114129, IMG submission 80071) | Populus rhizosphere microbial communities from Tennessee, USA - Rhizosphere MetaG P. deltoides SRZDD1 (version 2) (version 2) | ecosystem: Host-associated > Plants > Roots > Rhizosphere >... | reverse complement strand
GTTGTGGTTCCGGCCAGGGCCGGCGACAGGAACGCGGCGACGCCTAGAAGGGAGGCAATGGTTGTGAATCGAACATGCATGGATCCGACCTCGATGGGACTGAGCGCTAATGGTTATCGGTCGGATGCCTGAACAGGCTTAATGATAAAGAGTTATGTCCACGGAGCGTGCAATCAGCGGTGTGTTTGGGTCAATTCCCCCACCCCGCTGGCGATTACTCGTAGCTCGGGATTCCGAAGCAGCATTTCCTGGGCGAGAGCGCGAACGGCCTCCCGTACCCCTCGGGTCGGACGGGGGAACCCGATCGTGGAGGGCTTGAGCAGCCACCGGCCTTCGGGCCGGCGGGTGATCGAGAGGGCGAGGAGCTGGACGAACCCCTCCTCGTCGACGCGACCCTCCACGAGCCATTCTTCTAGGTCGCTTCTCTGGTACACGCTCATGAGCTGAATGCGAAGACCCTCGAGGCTCACCGTGATCGGGTTGTCGGCGGAAATGAGCCCGGACCGAAGCATCGACGCAGGGGACGGACCTTCCAAGAGCACGTTAGGCATGTCTTCCACCCTCATGACGCGCGCCGGCGCCGGACACGCATCCACAGTTTTTTCCCACACGAAATAGTGAATAGTCGAACCTACCGCCAGAGCCTTGCGCTCATAACGCGTCGGCGACCGCCCCGGAAGCTCGTGCACGCGCTCGGTGGGAAACACGGATCCAAGCTCGGGCGTGCGAGACAAGGCCTTCGCGATCCAGTCCGCATAATCCGCATGGTCCGTAACGATGACCGCGCGTCCCGTCCTGGAGAGCCGGCTCGCCAGCACGGAGAGAAAACGGGACTCGACGAGGCGCCGGTCGTGGTGGCGCTTCTTGGGCCAAGGATCCGAATGATTCACCGTGATCTCGCGTAACGACTCGTCGGAAAAAAGCCGACCAAGCACGAAGGCCGCATCTCCTTGGACGAGACGCACGTTACTGAGGCGCGTGCGTTCGAGCCGCCGCAGCATGCGCCTCAACGAAAACCAGGAGACTTCCACCCCCACCCAGTTGGTCCCGGGTTCTTGGGCGGCGCGTTGCTCCAGATATTCGCCGTCGCCAAAACCCAGCTCGACATGAAGGGGCGCATCGCGGCCGAAACACGCGTTCCAGTCCACGGGCCAGTCCATGCGGGTCCAGGGGACGAGGCAGTCCAGGGTTTTGAGCGAAGCCGTCATCTATCGCGTTCTCCTTGGCGGATCAGTGTATCGTGATCCGGCGGAGCGGCGTTGACCCCGCTTTGTGTCCATCCGTACCCTCCACGCTTCGCGTTTACCGAACGGAGGCCGACATGATCGTTTTCCGATGGTCGCTTCTGGCCGGGTTGGTCCTTGCTGGGGCTGCGACCGCACAGACCACCGAGCCTCCCGATGCCGCCAAACTCCTACCGCCGGAGCTGCCCTGGCAGGGAAAGAGCGCGGCATTGATGGTCAAGGCGGGAGACCCCTGGGAGACCCCGTTCGAGGCAAGCGGTGGCATCCGGACCCCTCGTTACGACGAGACGGTGGCCTGGCTCAAGAAGTTGGCCGACGCATCGCCCCAGGTGAGCATGGTGTCGCTGGGAAAGAGTCCGGAAGGACGAGACCTCTGGCTCGTGATCGCGAGTGCCGGCGGAGCCCAAACGCCGGAAGCCTTGCAAGCGGAAGGAAAGCCCATTCTCTTTGGACAAGGGGGCATTCACTCCGGCGAGATCGACGGCAAGGACGCGGGCATGATGTTCCTTCGCGATTTGACGGTACGGGGGACCAAGAAAGAGCTCCTCACCCGCGCTTCTTTTTTGTTCCTGCCCATCTTCAACGTGGATGGTCATGAGCGCTTTTCGCGATTCGGCCGCATCAATCAGCGGGGGCCCGTAGAAAGCGGATGGCGAACCACGGCGCAAAACTTGAACCTCAATCGCGACTATACAAAGCTCGATGCTCCCGAGATGCGGTGTTTGATCGATGCGCTCAAGGCGTGGGCGCCAGACCTCTATCTCGATATCCATGTCACCGATGGGCAGGATCAACAATACGACATCACCTGGAGCTATAACGGCCCCTACGCGTGGTCTCCCAACGAGGCGGCGTGGATGGATGCGGTGTTGAGCCCCGCGCTCACGCGTGACCTGCGCGGCATGGGTCACATTCCGGGCCCTTACGCCGGATTCGTGAAAAACAACGATCCGGAGAGCGGCATTCACATCGGAACCTCGAGTCCACGCTTCTCCGACGGTTACGGATCTGCGCGTCACCTCGCCGCCGTTCTCGTCGAAACGCATTCGCTCAAACCCTACCGCCAGCGGGTGCTGGGGACATATGTCTTGCTCGAGAGCGCGTTGCGCACGCTGGGCGCTCATGGAAAGGAACTACGTGAAGCCCGTGTCGCCGATCAGAAGCTCCGGCCGGAACAGATCACGTTGACCTGGAAAGATGGTCCGGCGGAAAGCGAACCGATGGATTACCTGGGTGTGCGGTTTCGGCGGGTTCCCTCGGAGGTTACGGGAGGCATGCGGACCGAATGGCTCGGTCAGCCGGTAACGCTTCGGATTCCCCGAGTGATCGAATCGGTCCCCGACAAAACCGTGTCCCGGCCTCGGGCTTACTGGATTCCTCCGGTGTGGCCGGAGGTAATCGATCGACTAGAGCGGCACGGCATCATGCTCGAACGTCAAAAGGAAGGGCATGAGATGGCGGTAACCATGTATCGCATCAAGAATCCGAAACTGGCCAAGACGGCCTTCGAAGGCCACGTCGGCGTTTCGGGAGAAGCCATACCCGAAAAACGAAAAGAATGGTTTGCGCCCGGGAGCGTGCGCATTTCAACCGATCAACCCTTGGGAGACTTGGCGGTGCTTCTCCTCGAACCGGAATCCGTGGACTCGTTCTACCAATGGGGGTTCTTTCTCTCTACGCTCCAAAACACGGAGTACGTAGAGGACTATGTGATGGAACCTCTCGCTGCGGAAATGTTGCAGCAGAATACGGATCTGGCCGCCGCGTACAAGCAGGCCCTTGTCGACACGGCATTTGCACATGATCCAAAGGCGCGTTTGGAGTGGCTCTATCGGCGGTCCGGCTATGCGGATGATCGATGGAACCTCTATCCGGTGGCGCGAGAAGAATGACGGAACGTCTTCCGGTGTCTCTGGCCTTGGCCGGAGGAGGGTTGTCCGGGGCGCTCTACGACTTCGGGGCGGTGTGTGGGCTCGAAGCTGGGCTTCCAAATTGGCGCGCGGTGCGCTCGGAGCGGATCGTGGGGACGAGCGCGGGAGCGGTGGTGGGAGCCATTCTGGCCTTCGGCATGGATCCCGCCCGGGTTTCGGAGGGATTCCAGAACGGCGGCAAGCACTCGCTGCGATTTGGAAGACGAGATTTCTACGGAGTGCCCTGGCGGGAGCGGGGAGGCGTGCTCTCCGGCGCGTTTACGAACTCCGGTCTCGAGCGCTTCATCGAACGCGCGGCGGCGATGGCCGGTTGCTCCGATCGGTTCGAGGACTTGAAAGCCCCGCTTCTCATCCCCGCCACCGATCTCGATAACGGAGAGCGAGTCGTGTTCGGACCAGTGGGCGACGACCTTCCGCCGGTGTCCAGGGCGGTGCGCGCATCCACGGCCATACCGGCCACATTCCGGCCGGTGATGGTGGGGGATCGTGCGTTCATCGACGGACAACTGCTCGATCCCTTGCACCTCGACTTGGCGGTGGGCCCACAGACCCGAGCCGTATTTGCCGTGTCGTCGTTGGTGCCGTATCGCTGGCCGGGTCGCGGCCGGCGCGTGGCCGCGATGCGCTTTCCCGCCATTCTCGATCAGGCCGCTCGCGTCAGTGCCACGGTGAAGCTGGTCCCGTCCATTGCTGCTTTCAAGGCGCAGCATCCCGATGTCGCATTGTTTCTGATTGAGCCCCTGCCGGAGGACGTCGCACAGCTTCTGACGACGGGGTTCCGACCGGCGAGCTTGCGCCAAGCCTGGCAACTTGGCGTGGAGGCGACGGCGCGCATGCTCCGGGAACGAAAAGCCGATTTGGAACGGTTGACCGGTCCGGTAAACCTGGACGCTTTCCCGGGTTGATCCGAGGGTTTACTTCTCGGCCAGTTCCTCGGACGTCGGTGCCGGTTTCTCGATCGGCAGCTCGCCGGTCATGAAGAGCACCGGATCATGGACGTCTTCCTCGTGCTCGAGCGGCGATTCCAGATAGGTATAGCCGTCCAGCCCCTCCATATAATCGGCGATGAAGCTGTTCGCTTCCTGACGCGTCAGATCCTTCGCCCGCGCGACTTTGCGGCGGAAGTTGGCCACCAGATCGGAGGCGTGGAACTCCACGTAGGCCAGCACGTCGGTCACCGTGTCTCCGTGCACGAGATCGGAGACCTCGTAGCCGCCGTTTCGCATGCGGATGTGCACGGCGTGGGTGTCGCCGAATAGGTTGTGGAGATCGCCCAGGATCTCCTGATAGGCGCCGGTGAGGAGCACGCCTAGGATGTACGGCTCTCCGGGCCGGAGCGGATGCAGATCGAGACTCCGCTTGGTGCGTTGTCCGCCGACGAACCGGTCAATCTTCCCGTCCGAGTCGCAGGTGATGTCCTGGAGCGTGCCGCGACGCGTGGGCTCCTCGTTCAGGCGGTGGATGGGCATGATCGGGAAGAGATGATCGATCGCCCAGCTGTCGGGAAGCGACTGGAAGAGCGAGAAGTTGCAGAAATAGCGGTCGGTGAGGACCTGGGCCACCTCGGCCAGGATATCCCCGTGGGCCTGACGGCTGGCGGTTTGCGACACGGCTTCCAGCACTTTCAGATACAGATGATCGGCCCGAGCCAGGTCCCGCAAGCTCAGCACGCCCGAGTTGTAGAGATCGCGCGCGCGTTCCTTGGCGAACACCGCGTCGTGGTACATCTCGCGAATGCTGCGCTGGGAAATCGATTGCAGGCTTTCCCAGAGCGAGATGAGCACCGGATGATCGCGCTCCGTGTCCACCAATACTTCGGGAACCGACTGCTGGCTCTCCACGTCGATGACGTTGATGAGAAGAAGCGCGTGATGCGCGGTCAGCGCGCGGCCCGATTCCGACATGATGTGCGGCACCGGCAGCCCATTCTGCTCGCACACCTCGTGCAGCGTGTAAACGATGTCGGCGGCATACTCGCGCAACGAGTAGTTGGTGCTCGAAGGGCGATTGGACCGCGAGCCTTCGTAATCGATGCCGAGTCCGCCGCCCACGTCCACGTGAGTGATCTCGGCCCCCATCGCGCGCAACTCCTTGTAGTACCGGGCGACCTCGGTCATGGCCGCCTTGATGTTACGGATGTCGGGGATCTGCGAGCCGAGATGGAAATGGACGAGCTTTAGGACATCGAGCGAATCGGCCGCCTTGAGCTTGTCCATCGCCCGAACGAGCTGAGCTGGGTTGAGCCCGAACTTGCTCGCCTCGCCCGCGCTTTCCGCCCAACGTCCCGAGCCGGCGGAGGAGAGCTTGATGCGAATACCGGCGGTGGGCTTCACGCCCATCTCGCGGGCCACCCGGAGCAGCACGTCGACTTCCTGCACCATCTCGATGACGATGAACACCTGGTGGCCGAGCTTTTGCCCCATGAGGGCGAGGCGCATGTACTCCTCGTCTTTGTACCCGTTGCACACGATCATGTGCGAGGGTTCCTCGGAGAGGGCGAGCACGGCCTGGAGCTCTGGCTTCGAGCCCGCCTCCAGACCCACGCCATAGGGCTTGCCCAATGTCGCGATCTCTTCCACGATGTGCCGCTGCTGGTTGACCTTGATGGGATACACGACCGTGTATCCGCTCTTGTAACCCACTTCGTTCATGGATTCCGCGAAGGCGGAATGGAGAGTCTGGATGCGCGAGTGGAGAATGTCGGAGAACCGAAGGAGGAGAGGGAGACCGATCCCTTGTTGATGCAAATCGAGAGCGAGGGAGTAGAGGTCGAGTCCCTTGTCTGGGTTCCGATCGGGATGAACGGTGAGATGTCCGAGCCGGTTGATGCCGAAGTAACCGTTCCCCCAACCTTCAACGTTATATAGGTCTAGGGAATTGCGAACGGACCAGTGTTTTTTTGGAATCCCAGGATCCTCCCCGGAAAAAGAAAGCGTGATTGACGGACCTGCGAGTATAGCAAGCTCCTTAAGAACGCCAACCTTTCACGACGGAGGCAGGAACATGGGCGGAAGCGGAGGTCGGGACATCCCCTAAGGGGATGGGGCTCGTTCGGGATGCGGAAGGTGAGCGTGGCGTTGGGGGGAGTGGCCCTGGGCCTGGCCATTCTGGTGGCTTGGGCCGTTCCTCGGCCTCTCGGTGATCTCTACCTGGCTCTGGCGGGCGGCCGCGATGTGCTGGCCGGCAAGCTCGGGAAACCCGACGACTGGTCCTTCACCACCGGCGGACGAGTGTGGGTGAACTCGAGCTGGGGAAGTGACCTCCTGTTCACCCTCGTGCACCGGGCGGGGGGCGGTCCGGCGTTGCTGGTGTTGAAGGCGGCACTGTTGACCGCGCTTGGTCTTCTCGTCGCGTGGATGGCTCGATCGCGTGGAGCCACCTGGGCGGCTTCGCTCACCGCGGCAGCGTTGGCCCTGGCCGCCTCCCCGCAAGATCTCATCCTGCGTCCCAATCTACTCAGCCTCCTTTTCGTGCCCCTCCTCTTGTTGCTCTTGGGACGGGCAGCGAAAGGGTTTCCTTGGCTGGCCGCCATAGGGCTCCTTTTTCTTGTCTGGACGAATGTTCACGGCGCATTCGTCTTCGGACTGCTCCTCTTTTTCATCTGGGTGTTGACGGATGGACGGGTGCCTGGACCCCAGCCACGCTGGCTCGTTCCGAGCGCGTTCCTCCTGGTCCTGGTCGTGGCTCTTCTCGCTAATCCGTTCGGGCCACATAACTTGTGGCTCCAGCTCGTCGTCCCTCAAAGCAAGGCGTGGCGAAACGTCATCGAGTGGGGACCCTTGTGGGGACACAGGACGCCCGGCGTAGCCTTTCCGGTGCTCTTCATCGTTCTTGCTGCGATCGCCGTCCTGGGCCAAGTGCTCTTGTGGGTACGCCGGACGTGGAACCGGTCCGAACATTTCTTCGAGCTTTGCGTCGTGATCGTGGTCATCGCTCTCGCAGTGGTGGCCCGGCGGCTCGTCCCCTGGGCCGCAGTGGCGATCGCGCCATCCGCCGCTCGAGCGCTGGATGCGTTCGTTTCTCCTCGACGGAATGCGCTCGGACTTGCCGCGGCCAACATCGTTCTCGCCGGTTTCCTGATCGTGGCGAATCGATGGCTACCCGCACATTATTCGAAGAACCATCCTCTCTTTCCCAACGAGAGCGTTCTGGATCGGATGGTGCTTCACGCCACTCACTTTCCGGGAGGGGTGGCCGCCTTTCTGGCCGCCAACCACATCGAAGCCCGAGCGTTCAGCGAGTGGAGGTGGGAGGGATATCTCCGCGAATATGCTCCCGGAATCAAGGTCATGATCGGGGGCCGAGCGCATCAGGTCTACGATGAAGCAACGTATTGGAAGTACCGCGACTTCCTGGCCGGCAAGGCCCCGCCCACGATCCTTCAAAACATGGGGGTTTCTTTGGCGATCGTGCCGCTCACTCCCGAGTACGGCAACTTCTGCCGGGGTCTCTTGAGCGGCCGCAAGGGCTGGTCCTACATCTATGCCGACCGATACACGGCGGTGTTCGCCGATCCCTCGAGTCCGTTCACGGGCGATCTCGTGGCGCGGGCAACCGCCGGCCAGCTCATCTATCCAGACTCGGCGAGCGCGGCCCTGAGCCGAGGGATGTGCTTGCTGTCACCATTTACCGCGGACCCAACTCAAGCTCTACCGCTCTTGCAGAAAGCGCTCGAGCTTCGGCCGACCGGCTATGCCTATCCCGCACTCGCGCGGGCGGCCATCAAAGCCGCCGTGCCCCAGGAGACCCTGATTGCGTATCTGGAACAGGAGGACGCGCGACTGGAGAAGATGGCCAACGGCGCTCCCGAAGAGAACGCGCTTTTGGAGTGCCGCTCCTACATCTTGCAAGAACTCGATCGGCTCTATCCTGCCGACGCGGCTGAAAAAAAACAGCGCTTGGCCGCCGCCGGGGTGCCCATAGAGCGGCGCATGGAAACGATCGCCAACATGTATCCGTCGTATATCCGATCGGGATCCTAAGTAGGAGGGGCTTACAAATCCGGCTCGTCGAGCTCTTCACGCACCAGGGCGAGCACGGCGGCATTGGGAACGATTAGGTATTTCTCATCTTCGAAGGTGATTTCCACCGAAGCCTTGCGCAGAAAAATAGCGTAGTCGCCTTCCTGAGCTGGCGGGGGGATATAGCGCGGCCGATGCTCTTTGCGCTTCCAGGGCTCTTCGTCGGAATCGAAGGGATAGGGGAGGGCGAGTCCCGGCCCGACCTGCACCACCCAACCACCCGTGACGGCTTCGTTTTCCGCCACCGACGGCGGAAGATAGAGCCCTGCCCGCGTCTTTCCCTGGATTTCCGGCCGCACCATGATGTGGTCGCCGACGACGATGAGGCGTTTCTTCAGCATGAGCGGACGGTCTCGCCGGGCGGCGTGGACGATGCGGTGTCCGGAGTTGCGAGCGCGCATGACCGTGCCTTAATGGGCTTTGACCCCGAGGGCCTCGGTCAGCTCCGGCTTTTTGACCTCGCCCCCATGCACGACCACCGATCCGGCCACGATCTCGTCTCCAAAATCCAAGTTGAGCTGCTGCTCCTTGTTGGTGAACAAGGTCAGCACGTTCAAAATATTGCGGGAGTACACCTCGCTCGCGTTCACGGGGAGGAGCGACGGGACGTTCAGGATGCCGACGATGGTGACGTTGTGCTTGGTGATGACCTTGCCCGGTTCAGTGAGCGCGCAGTTGCCGCCGTTTTCCGCGGCTAGATCCACGATCACCGCGCCTGGCTTCATTTGTTGCACGACTTCCGCGGTGATGAGCTTGGGCGCGGGGCGTCCCGGGACCTGTGCCGTGCCGATGACGACGTCCGCGTTCATGATGTGTTGATCCACGACCGCACGTTGCTTACGCAGGAATTCTTCCGTGGCTTCCTTCGCGTAACCGCCCTTGGTTTCCATGTCGGAGGTCGTCTCCACCTCGATGAACTTGCCGCCCAAGCTCTGCACTTGTTCTTTCACGGCCGGGCGCACATCGGACACTTCGACCACCGCGCCCAGACGCTTGGCGGTGGCAAGAGCCTGCAAGCCCGCAACGCCGGCGCCGAGAATGACGACCCGCGCCGGCGGAACCGTTCCCGCGGCGGTCATGAGCATGGGGAAGATCTTGCCCAGGTGATCGGCCCCGAGGATGACCGCCTTGTAGCCGGCCAGGTTGGCTTGGGAGGAAAGCGCGTCCATGGATTGCGCTCGGGTGATCCGCGGAACCTGGTCCATGGCGAAAGCCGTGATCTTGCGTTCACGCAGCCGTTCCACAAGCTCCAGATTCGTCATCGGGAAGAGGAATGAAATGAGCACTGTACCGGGCTTCATGAGCTCGACTTCGTGTTTTCCGAGCGCATCATGCTGTCGCGGCGCATGGAGTTTCGCGACCACGTCCGCGGCTTGATAGAGCGCGGCAAGATCGCCGTCCACCTGGGCCCCCGCGTCCCGGTACGCCTGATCGGAGATGTTGCAGCCCGCTCCGGCCGCCGATTCGACGGTGACCGTCCATCCCGCTTTGATCAGCTTTTTCACCGTTTCCGGAACCGCGGCCACCCGGGTTTCTCCGGGCACGATTTCTTTGGGCACGAACAGGGTCGGCATGTCGATCCTCATTTCCCTATGACTCGGCTCCGGATCCGAACGCGACAATCGGTTAATTGTAAACGCCGGGGCGGATCGGGTCGAGCGTCGCTTCCTGGCGCTCCGGCCTAGATCGCGACGGATTGGATCAAGAGGGCACGGGCGTGTAGGATTACGTCCACAACTGGTGGGGTAGTTCGGACCTGGAGAATCTCCCGTCATGCGTGGCCCTGAAAAGCTCGTCATCATCGGTTCCGGCCCCGCCGCCTTCACGGCCGGTCTTTACGCGGGGCGCGCTGAGCTGCGTCCCCTCATATTCGAGGGAACCGTTCTCAATCAACGGGGGGAGATCCCTGGCGGTCAGCTCATGACTACGACCGACGTGGAGAATTACCCCGGCTTTCCCGATGGCATCAGCGGTCCCGATCTCATGGATCTATTCCGCCGGCAGACGGCTCGTTTCGGGGCGCGTATCGAGCAAGAAGACGTGGTGAACGTGGATTTGCGGCACTTTCCCTTCCGTCTCTTCATTTCCAATGGCACGGAGGTCGAGGCGCTTTCGGTCATCGTGGCCACGGGGGCTCGGGCCAAAAAGCTGGAGCCCAAGGACAGCGAGCGCTTCTGGCAGAACGGGGTGAGCGCGTGCGCGGTCTGTGACGGGGCGTTACCCATGTTCCGCGGAAAGCCCTTGATCGTGGTGGGAGGCGGGGACACGGCCATGGAGGAGGCGGGATTCTTAACGAAGTACGGAAGCAACGTGACCATCGTGCATCGCCGGGATGAGTTTCGAGCCAGCCGTATCATGCAGGACCGGGTGTTCGAAAACCCCAAAATCAACGTGCTTTGGAATTCCGAGCTTACCGAGCTCCACGGGGATGATTGTTTGGAATCCGTAACCGTGCGCTCGACGACCAACGGCAAGACGCAGCGCTTGGAAGCGGGGGGGCTGTTCTATGCGATCGGGCACGTTCCAAACACGGCGTTTTTGAATGGTCAGGTGGAGACGAACGAGACCGGCTACATCGTGTTGAAGAATGGCCAGGAAACCAGTATTCACGGGGTGTTCGCGGCGGGGGACGTGCACGATTTCCGGTACCGGCAGGCGGTCACAGCTGCGGGCGCGGGCTGCGCGGCGGCGTTGGACGCCGAGCATTATTTGGCGGATCTAAAGGTGAAACACCCTAATTATTTTCGCGACGCGGAATCGGTAAAAACATGATTCTGCGCCCAGCAAGAGTTAGTTAGGCGAAGCGGGGCCGTAAAGGTTCTTGATCCTTCCCCAACTCAGAGCCGCCGCCCGTGTGGGCGCAGGGGGCCCAGGACCCCAGCAGGAGTTGTATCCATAACCTCCTCCAAGATCGACGCGTGCCAATAGTTGAGTTACTAATTGCTCGCCCCACACCTCCATCAAGTTCACGTGACCGCCTCGACAATCGTCAATCGCAAGCTCCGGGGATGTCAGATTGTTGTCGGGAGTTAGCCGTAACGAGGAAGTGGAATATGCATAGACGTAGAAAGATCCCACAACTGCATGGACCCCCGACCTTCCGATGACTGCATATTGACAGGAGCCGGGATAGCGCCACGTTATTTGGAGCCCTCCCTTGGGTTTCGGAAAATCTCCGTTACCACCGTCGTTTGGATACTGTTCTCCATCAGCACAAGCTGTCCAGGTCACGAATGCAGGATCGATCCCGACTCCTCCGCCACCGTTGTAGTCAACGCCAAAGGAGACGCCACAGACCCCTTCCTGACCGGCCTGTCCGAGTACAACATAGATCTGACTCATTCCCGTGGGCCCGAAGGTCATGTAGCTGTCGCAAGGTAACTTCTCGTAATTTGGACTGTAATTGGGTTCCTCGGTAGCTGTGGCCGGGTTGTCACAGAGATAAGGAGTCGTTTTCGTAGGTCTGAATTGGTCTTTACGGTGCAGAGCGAAGCGGGCATTCTCCATGCCCGCTTCGGAGGATGGGCAAACTAAGGCGATGATCAGGACAAGACCGAGCCCAACCCGTCCGAGCACAACCATTGCTCCCGTACGCGTCACTGAGGTGTTCCCTTGTACATCGACTTCATCTTTCCCCAAGTGGTGGGTGTAACAGGATTCACCTCACAAGGCTCCAACCCCAACTGGTGACCAAAACCGATGCGTGCCAGCTTGGTATCGCTCACGATCTGGGCTCCCCAGAGATCGATCAAATCGGTGGTCTTGCCCGCGCAGTCGGCGATGACCACCTCGGGGCCGCCTTGCAAGTTGTTGTTCGGTGTCAAACGCAAAACGTCATCGGAAAAGGCATAGATGTAGAACGCGCAAAGGACCGCATGCACGCCATAGGGTGGGATGGTCCGGGTCTGGCATGAGCCCGGGAGATTCCAAGTAATCCTGACTCCACCACCGGGCTGTGGGAAATCGCCGTGCACGCCGTCGTTGTTTGGGAAGGACGACCCGTCCGCACACGGGGTCCAGGTCACGAGTTGGGGATCGATGCCGACTCCCGCCGAACCGCCATACGAAACCCCGAACGATGCAGCGGCGACGCCTTCCAAGCCCGCCTTGGCAATCACCACGTACACATGTCCAGGACCAAGGGGGCATGGGCCTACCGTGTAGTCCAGGCAGAGGGTATTTGTGTAATTGGGGCTGTAGTTGGGCTCCTCAGTTGTCGTAGCGGGATTGTCGCAAAGATAGAGAAGCGTTTTTGACGGGACAAACATTGGCTTGTAGTCGGCCGAAAAGACGGCGTTCTCCATTCCCGCCTCTATCGCGGGGTAGAGCAATACAATCCCGAGGATCGGACCGGAGGCAATCAGGCCGAGCGCAATCCTATGAGCACAAGACCTCCTATGGGTTTCCATGAAATCTTGCCTTCAATCTGCCCCAGGTGGTCGGTACGACGGGAGTCCCGCATGGCGTGCCCGGTGCAGGGCATGACTCGCACTCGTAACAAGGATTACTTCCGAACTGACCGAATCCGACCGAACCCATGACGAAATTAACTAGTGCCGGACCCAACAATTGCCTGAGGTCCGTACTCCTGCCTGCGCAGTCTGCAATCGCCAGCTCGGGATCAACCCCCGGCAGATTGTTGTTCGGAGTGATACGCAACAAGTCAGCCGAATACGCATAGACATAGAACACTCCGATTACAGCATGAGCACCATAACTTCCAATGCTTTCTGTCTGGCATCCTTCGGGAAGCGCCCACGTGATGCGAAGCCCGCCTCCCGGTTGGGGAAAGTTGCCGTGAACGCCGTCACTGTTCGGAAATGACTGACCGTTTGCACATGGCGTCCAGGTCACGTAATTGGGATCGATACCTGCGCCACTTGAACCATTGTAAGTAATCCCAAACGAAGCCGCGGCGACTCCTTCCGCGCCCGCTCTGGCAATGACTACGTAGACCTCACCGGGCCCAACAGGTTGACACGAAAAGGTGTACGAGGAGCAAGGAGTATGGGTGTAATTCGGGCTGTAGTTCGGTTCTTCGGTTGTGGTGGCCGGGTTATCGCACAAGTACGGAATGGCTTTGGGGTACGCGTACTTCGGTTTGTAATCCAAAGTGAAACGAGCGTTTTCCATGCCCGCTTCGGCTGCCGCAAACGACAAAACTATCCCGAGAACCGGTTGGAGGGGGAGAGGACCGAGCGCAATCATCCCCCTGAGATATCCCGAAATGCGCTGGAACATGAGAAACTCCTTCGATCGGGTTAGCTAGGTTTCGATCAAGACCTCCATGTGAATGAAGAAGGAACGAGGGATCTCCCCATCCCTATGTTTAGACTTTCTTACGTCCTTATCGTTACAACAATCAGCCTCGGGCTGGCAAGACCGTTCCCCAGCACTCTCCAAATCCAACCTGATACGTCTTGCCCTTTGCGGCTCCGCGCAAGATAACCGTGTCGCCATCCTCCAGGAACTTCCGCGTCACGCCGGCCAGGGACAAAGGCTTCGTTCCCTTCCAGGTCAGTTCGAGCAAGCTGCCCTCGGAGCCGGGCTGTGACCCTGACACCGTCCCGGAGGCGTACAAATCTCCCGGCCGCACGTTCGTGCCGTTCACGGTCTGATGGGCGAGTTGTTGGAACATCGTCCAGTACATGCCCCGAAAATTCGTTGCCGAAATGCGGGCCGGTTCTCCGCCCTTCGCTTCGTACCAGACCTCCAACGCGATGTCGTATGCGCCGTCCGGGGAACCGACCAGATAGGGGAGCACCGACGGATCCTGAGTGGGCGCAGGGACCCGGAAGGGTTCCAACGCATCCAGCATCACCACCCAAGGTGAGACCGTCGTGGCAAACGATTTACCGAGAAAAGGTCCCAAGGGCACGTACTCCCAACGTTGAATGTCCCGCGCACTCCAATCGTTCACCAATACCAGCCCGAATATGTGGTCGCGCGTTTCCCCGATC
>Ga0114129_10009095_pt1 | contig 14157 bp, 13 predicted proteins | sample RhiMetdeltSRZDD1_FD_80071 | JGI IMG/M metagenome (GOLD analysis project Ga0114129, IMG submission 80071) | Populus rhizosphere microbial communities from Tennessee, USA - Rhizosphere MetaG P. deltoides SRZDD1 (version 2) (version 2) | ecosystem: Host-associated > Plants > Roots > Rhizosphere >... | reverse complement strand
TAATCGCTCGCGGAAAGCCTGTATTTCGTCTTTGCGCTTCTTTTCATTGCGTAACAAGTAAGGCCCGGCTGGTGGTAACTCATATTTTGCAATAGGTGGGCAACTGGATGCTCCAATAGTGCTGAAATAAACCCGTATACCCTCACTACAACCGCTATCAAGTTTAAAAACCTCCTTGTCAAAGTATTCAAAAATGGAATCAGCATTCCCTGGATTAGCAAGTATTTGTGATTTGCTGTGATCGAATACGATCATTTCCTCACGGCTCACATCAGAAGAGTTTGAGCAGGCGGATAAAAGCATTATAATTACGAAGAGAGAGAATGTATTTCCTCTTTGCCGCGCGGTGCGCAGGTGAATAGCAGGTACAGAATGATAGCCTTCATTAAATGCTTGCTGGATACGATTTAAACCTTCGGCTTTCTTCTTTTCAAATTTGGCTTCTATTTTTTGTTTTTTCTCAACAAGTTTTGATTTCTGTAGCGTTAGAGTATTGAATCTTGTTATAAACTGAGATTTTTCATCCTGTGCCTCCGTAATGGCCTTCTCCATAAATTCTTTTTCAATCCTGTCATCCTCAAATTCCTGCGGTGTACTAAGCTCTTTTGCCAAAGGTTTCAATTCTGCTAACAGAGTTTTACTTTTTTCCAGTCCATCAAGATAATCTCTGTACTTATAGCGAGGAATGGATAATAAAATACCTGTAAGAAACACAAGAAAATTCGTTACCGAATAGATGAAGTTATTTGGAACCTGATGCCTCCAAGAGATCATAATAATAAGTGATAGCACTCCGACAAAACTCCATACAATAAATTCCAAAAGGTTGTGATGCACAAGGTTTCTTGCAATAAAATGCGCTGAAATGCTAACAGCACTGCAAAGCAGTATGGTGGTCACCCAGGCCATTGCGTTGATAAGCCCCTCATTTTGTAAGGCGGGCAACAAAAGCACACTTTCGGCACCGAAAACCGATGCAATTATTGGTAATGCAATCTGCGGTTTAAATAAGAAGGATCGCCGCATAGGAACCCATTTATGATTTTTCTCAAACCATGTCCGTTTTGCTTCAACAGAAGCAAGCTCCTGCGTTTTTTGAAAATAGCTTTCTTGTTTATCTGCCCGTTCTTTTCGGGATTGTTTAATTGCCTGGGTTTTTGCCGCATTTAAACGGATTCCTTTTTGTTGAGCGCGTTCTTGATCTGAATATTGATTTAATTCTTTTACTACAGTTTCAGTAATAGTGGTCACACCTTGCAATTCCTGGCAAATATTGCTGGTAGCCTTCAGTTCTTCACTGTCGCAGAATAGCGAATGCTGATCCATAAATGGCTTTGCACTTTCCCCGCCATTAGAAGCATTGTTCAAGGCTGCAAAGCTGGTTTCTTTTTCATGACGATTGATTGCTTTAAATTGAGTATCTGGCAGTAAAGTTTTAAGAGTGGAAAAAACGCTATTAGCCACTGCCTGACGAATTGTTTTAAATGTCATACAGTTCAAGTTTAATTTTTACAGAGATAATTAAACAGTCATAGCGCTTTGACAATCCAAAGGTATAACTCTTACCCATCACTTGCACACAAGTAATTAATAGACAATTTGTTATAGGAAAAAATTCGATCTATTGGGGAGATATTTGGAAATTTTTTATATCTTTTCATTGATAATCCGGAATTTCTTCCTCCGTACTCTCGGAATTAATTCCTGAACTAATTATTCTCTCGAAAATCACTTCTTCGGGCCATGTAGCTTTGACAAAAAATTAACAATTCAGAATTTTTTCAAAATGGAGAGTGGAAACAATAAATCGCTTGAAAAGTTACTTATAGAATATTTTGAAAGTAAGGAAAAATATGAGGCATTCCTAGAAGATGTTATTGAAAAATACAATTGTGTGCCAAAGCTGATAAAAGATCCTTTAAGCGAAATATCAAAACCTGATAGAAATGGTGGAGCTGATTATAAAAAATACCTGCAATGGGTACAAATACTGCATTTCGTTTATAAAATTCCATTAGAAAATTTGAACATCGAGCATAATGAGGTCTACGATAATCGGTACTCAGGTGTATCAAAATCTCAATGGCTCCGGGATGGGCATGGAAATCGCCTAACCGGCGAGGCATATGAAAAGGCTTATCTTGACATATGCGAAGCACCTTTAAGATCGGTAAAGAAAAATTTATGGATCTACGATTACCTGGGAAAAACTGATATTAAAGAACCTCATTCTCTTGATATATATTTTCAGGCTAATGAAAAGCTATATTCGATCATTGAATCAAAATTAAAAGAAATAGAAGGCTTTGAATATATACGATTTCTTGCCTTGCCATTTGATTTGAAAGATGAGCTAAACCCGGACAAATTCAGCAACGATGGATTATATGAGGAAGCGGTAAAGCACTTTATCAAGTTTTGCCCCTCAGCACTGCTTATCCATATCTGTAATTGTTTGAAAAACTTTCCCGCTATTTATACCAACGTTGATCCAGATTTTGAGACCGGCTTTTATATAGTGCCCCACCCTTCCAGAGCCCATCATTTCGCACTTCTTGATTCAGGGCAATACACGTTCGGGGAGTACTATAGAAGCAATAAGGAAGGCATTAATAGGCCGGACTTATTATTTCTCGAAAGCAGAAATGAAACATCAGAATTACTTACCCAAGTTTATACCTGGGAAAAGGTAACATTGATGAAAACACCTAAAAGAAAACGCAAACTCAACCTTGAAATCCTTAAAAAAGTCAGTCCTGTATCATGTAAAGAAGTGAAAGAAGAGCACGACCTGGCGTTAGCTAAATTAAAAGAAAAAGCTGACGATCAGGACAAGATAGACAATGCCATATATGCTAAAAGGGAATTGGAAGCTGTATCAGGAAAACATGAGTATATACAAAAGCTATAAATTATAGTCGGATTAATCTAACCCTAATTGTACTTTCCCCTCTTTCACTACAAACAGCGCCTTCGGTTCTTCTTGCTCATAGCTGTCAAATAAAAATACGGAATCAGCATCCATGACCTTATCGTACAATTCGCAAATCGCCTGGTTAAAAAGTTCCGATAAGACTACCAAATTTGACAATTTCGTATTTTCCGGAAAGTCTTTCTTACCCTCCAGGAATCCCTTTGAAAGTCCTGTTTTTTTCGACATAATTCCAGAGATAGGCGATACATAAACATCGACGCATCTATCGTCATGATCATCCATTGTAAGCTTAATTGTTGCTTTCTTGTCTTTGAAATTTGCTTGGCCAAAAATCGTTTGTAATGTGGCAAGCTGTGACCAAGCTTGTTCAGAAATTACGATATCCTTTAAATCGCTATTAAAATTCTGATCTACTTCGATAGTTCTTTTTTCAGGTGTTGCCATACCTTCTGTAGCCATTTTGTCAGCCTCATAGATTCAAGTTTGATATCCGGTGGGAGCCTATATCAAGTGCGCTTATTATGTCAATTTTTTAATTCCGGATTATATTACCTGGTGCTAAAGAAAGTCTCGAAAATTCCGTTTGCATTTAACTGGTTTACGCCCGATTCCATGCTTTTTGCCATGTAATAAAATAGGCTGGGGATTACCCAAAAATTGACATTCAATCCAGCACATCAGGTCTGTTAGGTTGCAACCATTAGTGGTGCGATGACTCGTTTTTGCACCTGGTTCTAAAAATTTTTCGTAGCTTCATTTAAGTGTCATTCAAGTCCATCTGATTCCCTCCTTTTGTCATCCTTAGCAGTGCTAAGGGAAGACGCCTGACGGTATTTTTTTGTTTTCTGGATTGTTACAACTATGCTCCGTGTGACGCAAATTAAAAGCGCTGAATCCGCCTGCGAGTATCATGATGAACATCTTTGCAAGTCGGATTATTATTCTGAGAAAAGCAGGATATCTGGCTTATGGGGTGGACGTGGAGCTGAAGCCCTTGGTCTGTCCGGTGCTGTTCAAAAAGAGCAGTTCCATAACCTCTGCTACAATATAAATCCCTCAACAAAAAAGCAGCTCACTGCTCGCAATGATGCAGATCGTACTACTGGGTATGATTTCACCTTCTCGGTTCCAAAATCGGTGAGTATCATTTATTCGCAAACCCGCGATCCTGATATTCTGGCAGCCATGAATAAGGCCATTGATTACGCAATGCAGGAAATCGAGCGTAATGCCGAGACCAGGGTACGCAAAGGCGGTAAGTATGAAAACCGTACTACCGGTAACCTGATATGGAGTGCATTCACACATGAAGAAACCCGGCCTATAAATGGCATATCTGACCCGCATTTACATCAGCATCGCTTTGTGCAAAACGCTTCTTTCGACCCGGTCGAAAAAATATGGAAGGCTGGTAATTTCAGAAACCTCAAAATGGAGGCACCCTACTTTCAGGCCCTTGTTGATAACCGGCTGGCCTATGAGCTGGAACAGGTAGGATATGAAACAGAGCGCAATGAACGGGATTTTGAGGTAAAGGGGTTCAAACGTCCGACCATAGAGAAATACAGCAACAGGACGCTTGAAATTAACGAGAAGATTAAGGAGTTGGGGCTTAAAAGCGCTGCACACAAAGCCGCTGTTGGGGCAAAAACCAGGGCCAGAAAGCAAAGCGACCTTAGCAAGGAAGAGCTGCAAAAAGAATGGACTTCCCGCCTCGACGCCGACGAATTAAAACTGATATGGTCAGCCAAAAATAAAAACCGGGTTCGCGGTGGGGATGAAACCAAAGGCGAAGCCGCAAAAAGAGCCATTGACCATGCCCTTTCGCACGGGCTGGAAAGAAAATCGGTAATAGCCCATAACGAGCTGATGATCCTGGCTCTCAAACACGCAATGGGAAGGGCCACTAATGAAGAACTGGAAGCGGAATTGAACAGCCGGAAGGATTTGCTTTCCAAAGAGATCAACCGGAAAAAACTCTATACAACAAAGGCAACCCTGCAGGAGGAACAAAAACTTATTGAAGCTGCCCGGTCTGGGCGCGGGCAGTTTAAGGCGATTGATACGGCATATATTCCCAAAAATGAACTACTTAACGAAGAGCAAAAGGAAGCCACAAGGCATGCGCTGCAATCCAAAGATTTTATAACCATCATTACCGGCGGCGCCGGAACCGGCAAGACATGGACGGTAAAGGAAATCGCACAGGGTGCATATAATAATGGTATGGGCTTTCATGCCTTTGCCCCTTCTGCTGTTGCCTCGCGCGAAGTGCAACAGGGCCAAGGCTTTGAAAACGCCACAACTATTTCAGAACTCCTGCAAAGCAAAAAATTCCAGGAACAAATAAACGGTGGCGTGATCTGGTTGGATGAAGCCGGTCAGATTGGTTGTCAAACCCTGAATGATGTTATCAAGATTGCTCAGGAAAGAAAAGCCCGGCTGCTGCTCACCGGCGATACCCGCCAGCATACAGGTGTGGAACGGGGGGATGCCCTTCGCATATTGCAAAAGTTTGCCAATATTAAGCCTGCCTATATAAACAAAATCAAACGTCAGCAAAAGGAGGAATATAAGCAGGCCATAAAAGACCTTTCCGAAGGACGAATAGAAAAAGGCTTTCAAAAGCTCGATCAGATGGGCGCAATCAAGGAAAGCGCGACTTTCGATGAAGCGGTCGCCGCTTTAAGCAAGGAGTATGTAAGCGCCAGAAAAACCGGGGAAGAAGTGCTGGTTATTGCCACCACTCATAAACAGGGACAAGCGCTCACCGGCTCGATCAGGGAGGGCCTGAAAAAAGAAGGCAAGCTGGCAAAAAAAGACCGGCCTTTTGATATCCAGATAAACCTGTCTTTCACGGAAGCGCAGAAACAGGATCACGGGAATTACGAACCGGGTCAGGCGATACAGTTTCACCAGAATGTGAAAGGTTTTCTACGCGGTGCGAAGTATGACATTGCAGGCCGTGACGAGCAAAATAATGTTATCGTTTCCGATAACGGAAAAATGAAAATCCTTCCCCTATCGGAAAGCAAAAAGTTTGCTATCTATAAAAAAGACCAGCTCGCCCTTGCCACCGGGGATCTGATACGAATAACGCAGAACGGATTTTCAAATGACAGCAAACGATTAAGCAATAGCAATATATTAACCGTCAAAGGCTTTACGGAAGATGGCAATATCATTGCGTTGAGTGGCAAAAGCACAATTGTTCTGGATAAGAATTACCGGAATTTCACGCATGGATATTACACCACTTCACATGCTTCTCAAGGCAAATCGGTTAACCGTATTCTGATACTTCAAACCTCTCAATCTGGCAAAGCGGCCAGCAAGGAACAGTTTTATGTTTCTGCCAGCCGCGGCAAGTTTTCGATTTCCATTCATACAGATGACAAGGAAACGTTGTTAACGTCCGTACACAAGACTTCTACGCGCATGAGCGCTACGGAAATCTCCCATGCCGGCAAGGGAAGAGTGCAGCAGGTAAAGGAAAAAATAAAATATATCGCCGGTGCGGGCCGCGAAAAAATTGCCGGTATTACCGAAGGCCTGCAACAAAAGCTGGAAAATTTTAACGTCATGCAAAAGGGGCAGGAGAGAGAAAGATAAGGCATGCCGTTCACCAAAATAACACTTATGGAGAAGCCTTTTAAGTCGGAAACGGTTTTGCCTCCGTTTAAAAAAGCAACAAAGGAAAGCCCGAATGCCGAAATAATTTCGCAGGCGGCAAACACAAACGAGTATCCTTTTTTCGAATTGGCGGTCAACCAGGCTGCACCGATCGGCTTTAAAATATTTTTTGCTGGCGGCAATGCCGCCGCCATCCAGTATCACGATATTATTTCGCCGCTGCTTTTTGATGGCGCGGGTGAAATCGAGTTAAAAACCCCTGCTCTTTCCATCAAGATCATGGGTAAAAACCTGCGGGTCTTGTTTGACCATTTTTTTGAAAACCGGGTCGTCTGGATTAAGGAACCTGACAGTTCTTTTGTGCAATTGAGTGAAGATCAGCCGGAAATTACCACCATCACACTTGTATACAAGGAATAGGTTTTCAAAAAATGTTCTTGCTTTGTTCTCGTTCCGGGTGTATGGAACAGGCTATGTGGTCAGCTTCAAAAATCGATATTCCGGAGTTTTACGTAAAGCAGGTACATTTGCGTGTGCTGGATGAAGCGGTAAAAAATGCCAGTGAATTTGATGTGCGCTCGGCGGCTGTTTATGAAGCGCTCGATTATCTGCAAAAAAACAGCCTGCACACTTGGGGATTTACCGTGTTCCGGGAAGCACTGGAACAAAACTGCCATGCTACCCTGCAGAAAGGCCTTGAGCTTATCAGGAAGCATTTAGGAGCAAAGCCACAGTAATTTCAAAATACTATTATCTCTCTCTATCCCTGTTAATAGCCTGAAATTGTCCGGTCAATTCTCCCTTCATGGTTTCCAGCCTGTGCGGATCAGAAAGCAGCACGCGCGAATTGATTTTTTGATCGCTTACTTGTTTTTCTTCCTGTAAGCGCTTTTGCTCTTTCAGCTCGATCACTATGGAGTCCTGAGCACCGTAAGCAACTTCTCTTTCTTTCAGCCTGCCCCCCTTTTCACCAAAAACCTGTATTTCTATGAATGCATCAAATTTTGCTTTTTCCCTTGCTTTTTCACCTTCCAGAAATTTCTTCCGGTTGGCTCTGTTTATTTCATCGGCTTTCTTTTTATCCTGATTTTCTTTTTCAGTGCCGCCGTAAATTTTTTGCTTTAAGTGTAAACGCTCACTTGCCTGCCTTTCAATCATGCGTAATTTCTGATCGTTCGCCTTTTCCCGAGTTTCATATTCCTTGTCTATCTCCGCATGTTTCTCGGCTATTATAAATTGGTAGGCTTCTTCTTTGAGATCATATTCCGCCGTAGCCATATTTTGAATTTATTGGTGAAAGCAGATATACTATCTTCTTAAAGATACGAAAAAGATTGGGCCTATACAGGCGGGAGAATTTTATTGAGTGGTAATGAGCAGGAAGATTTAGAAAGCAGGAAGCGGCAAAATAAAATAATCGCTGACTTTGACCGGGAAGCGCACCAGATCATACAGTCCTTTGTTGATGTGTATGAGCTGAATGGCAAATATGAAGTGACTGATTTCAGCGTCAGGTGCATATCGAGCTTTCTCATGGAATGGCATTTCAATGATGCGATACATAAGCTGCCCGAAGGGGCATGGGCCAAAGCTATAAAGATGTATATGCGGCTCATCGAGATAGATTACGACTATTTGGAAGAAGTCCATGCCATGATGCGCCGCACACACTGACATTAAAACAAGTCAAGTTGTGCGCCCGGCTTGCCTGCCGGATCATCGGGATTTTCGGAAGGCAATATTATTTTTTGGGGTTCCGGCGGCGCGGTCCATATCCGGGACTGGTCTTTGTGAATGGGGGTAATCCCTATTCCATCCGTGTTGATTTGCCAGCCGCATGACCATTCCATGGAGAGGGAATCCATACAGGCCACTTCCCCGACCATCCCGTTAATAAAGAAATTGAGCGCGGCCATTTTTGCGCAGGTTTCATTTTTATCGTTACCAAAAAAATAATTACGAGGGGCGTGTTTGGCAAAACACATTAACAATCGTCCCGATCCGCAGGCGGGATCATAAACTGTTTTGTGTTCAACGTCTTCGCCTGCTCCCTGCAACTTCGCCAGTATTTCGCAAATGGCACCGGGTGTAAAATACTGGCCGTTCTGACCTTTCGTTATTCGTTCGGTATAATAATGACCCAAAATATCTGAATAAGGATCGTCGAATACCTGCAAGTGCAATTTGGCCAGGATTTTAGGGAAAATATTTATATGCTCCTTTGAATATTTTGCAATGGTCTGCATATACAATTCTTCATTGGGCGCATCCTTTACCAGCAAATTGCTTTTTATATTGGTTTTGTGATAACTGCAAAGCGACATGGTTAAAAGATCATTGAATGCAACACCCAGCTCATGACGGCGGCCTATCATATCCATATATTCTGCGGCTTCATTAAAATGATCGGTCAAAAGTTTTACTCCATTATTTCAAGGTTTAAAAAAAAGAAAGCTGAGGGGTTTGCGCCTCGGTGAGTTTGCGGATTATCTCGCTGTGTTCTTTGATGGAAGTGGATCTGGTGAAGTAATCTTTCAGCCGTTGAATGGCTTCTTTTCTGGCGCTGCCATAATCGGCATACCCTTCTCTATCCCATGCGGAAGGCATGTAGCCCATACCGTATGTGGAGGCATGAACATTTAAGCCGATCAGCCAATGATCTTTCAGGGTTCTGGCCAGTTTGATTTCAACGGTAAGGCCTTTTTCCTTAATTAAAGTTTCAATTATAACGCTGGTGGCTACGCCGTGCTTGTTGGTTTCCAGACCGCCCCAAAGCGCGGCGGCTTCCTGCGTGGATCTTTCATCGCGAAAATAAAACTCACCGTATTTTTCTTTGATTGTCTGTAGCTCTTGACTGTGATCTATGACATTTAAGTTGAACTGCTCTTTCATTATTTTCTCCTGTTGGAAATAATGTTGAGCGGAATTGCAACGACACCCTTGCTTTCAGAAGGTACGCATTCATGTCCGGCAAGCTCCAATCGTTCGGGCAAGTCGCTGTAAGGCTGAAATCTTTTTAATAATTCATCAAAAACCGCACGGGCGTATTCTATCGCTTCATCATCCGGTGGCGGATTTCCTTCGAAGCCTAATATCTCTCTCCCTTTCTGTACCAATTCATAGAGACCCATTTCTGTAAATGTTCTCTCCTGATAGCTTTCGTCAGTGCCTTCTGGAATGATTTCTGTCTGGAAGTCCGATTCTTCGAGGGTGTAATATTCAGGATCAAGCGCTGTGGCCCATGTTTCGAAATAAAGATCAATAGCGGCATCTTTGGTCAGGCTTATAAATTCACCATATTGATCTTCCAGACCTTCATCCCATTCAGATTCCACGTAATCAGCCAATGCGAGAAAAGCATCACCATAATCTTCATAGGCTGTAATGGTTTCATCGTTAGGGTTTGATATTTTTAAGATCCAGACTTTCATTTTAATATTCCTCTTCTTTAAAAACGGGTTGCACATGCAACCCTTGCCGTTCCGGCGAGGAATGGGGTAGCAAGTGTCAATGGGAGGGGGATCACCCGGTCTGCACAAGCGAAGCGCGGAAGATCGGGGATACCCATTGACGCGCGCGAGGGCGAAGCCCTTCCATGTCTTTTGTCAATAGATTTGCGCATGGTAATGCGCACCGCATTTTTCAATGTGCTGTGTCCTGCTGCTATGATTTATAAAAAGTCAGGTTGGGAGCGGATGTCACATAGTCGACGGTCGATCAGACTTCCATACGCGGATTTGAACCGCATGAACGTGTATCGTCGTGGGGCTATCTCGGACTTAGTACGGGCATCGGCAGCAACCTACCCAAAGGGCTGTCGAGAATTTCCCTACCGTTGACACCCGCTCCCAGCCAAACCACCCTCCTTTACGAACGGGAGGGCTGTAATTCCTGACCGATTGCCCAGATAAAACCCGATAATTCACGGGCGATAGCCGTAACGACAACCGTTGGTTTCTTGCCGCGAACAGTGAGTTTGCGGTATCTGCCGCACAGCCTTTCCTGCGCGCGCCATGTAATATCGCGTATGGATTTGGGTTGCTTGACAAGTATGTCTGATTTGTTCTGGGTGACACGTGCCGGATAGCGGTAGCTCCAGGAGGCTTCCACCAGCATACGCCGCGCCTCCTTATTCCCTGTTTTGGTAATGCCGCCCCTGCATACTTTGCTGCCACTGGAATATTCTGATGGAGTCAGTCCAAGATAACTCATCAATTGGCGCGGTGTATCAAAACGGCTGAGATCGCCGACCGATGCCAGGAACGTGGCCGCAGAAACCAGATCAAGTCCACGAATACCGCGCAACGCTTGAACCTGGCTTCCCAAAGACCATGCGGGAACTAATTCACCGATACGGGCAATGAGGGCATCTCTTCGTTCCGTTGCTGTCCAAACAGCTTCAACATAATCCTGAAATACAATATGCTGTGCCGGTTCATCAAAGTTCTGGGCCGACAACCAACGTCGGTGACGTAACGTCCAGTATTTTCTACCGGCTTCGAAAACACGGCCATGCCGAAGCAAAAAGGCAAGTAGCTGTTGCCGCGCACGCATCAACTGCATCATCGCATCGGTTCGTGCACGGGTAAGATCGCGCATGGCTTCATGGGTTTTATCCGGCACCCACACAGATGTCAGATCACCCGCCCGGTGTAGTACTGCCAATCGCTGTGCATCACGCCGGTCTGTCTTTACCCTGTCGCCATGCGCAACCGGAATCCGGGATGGAGCCACCACCGTGCAACGATGTCCCATATCCACCAGTTGCCTGTATAGACCATAACCGCAGGGGCCAGCCTCGTAACAAAAATCCAGTGAAACTTTATGCTTGGAAAGTTTACGTACAATACCGGATACGGCATCCGGGGTATTCTCAATATCTCCCAGAAATCGTACCTCGCCACCGCGCTCATCTTCCGCTACGGCAACGGAAATACTGCGCTTGTGAACATCCAGCCCTACAAATAACGATTTTTGCATGTCAATCTCCTGTCTATTAAGGGTTGTATTAGTGCAGGTTCCAGTATGCAGCCCTAACCCCACAGGAAAAAGACATACGGACTTAGTACTTAAAAACAAAAAAGAAAAAAGGTATGAGCGATTTCGCTCATACCCTGGATTTGATACGATCATTCTTCCATCTGCTCTTCATCTTTTGGAAGCGGAACCCGCAGCACGATACGGCCATCTAACGGGAGGGCATCAAGCTCGATATTTAGACCTGTATTGTTCTCGTGATACCAGGCAACTCCTATACGTCTCCAGAATTTATCACTACCAATTTTTTTAACGGTGAAAGCATGGAATGCAGGGCCATTGTTTTTTTGAGTTTGGTCAGTCATTTTAGTTTTCCTTTCGTTGTAGTTTCTGATGGCAAGGTGGCATGCTATCCGCACAGCGCCGCGGTCAAATAAAGCGAAAGGCTGCTTGCAGCCGGTGCCTTAGAAAGGCATGAGCATTTGACGGCAAGCGGGATAGCATAGAACCGGGCTTCAGCAAACAAAACGAAAAGGAAACATACGGCTGTAATCAAACGAGATATACGGCCCGGAATATTTTTGAATACATGACCAAAAAAATTTAAGAGATAGGAAGGACCGTTTGGAGATGCCGGCACGATTAAAATATTCAATAGCGAATACATTGATACTGTCGACAGGCCTGCCGGGCGTGGCTCATTCAGCAGCAAAGCCAAAGTAACTTATCAATCGCGGGTTATCCTATCACCCTTCCCTATCCTTAAACGGGGCGTTGCGGGGTGTCCCCGCTGAAGGGGGTGTGCCGTAAACATTTTGGTTACGGCCAGGGGGAAGGCGTTCCCCCGCAAAGCAAAGAAAGTAACGCGCAAAAACTTCGTTTCAATGAAAGTAGAATTGTTATATATTTAGCAATCAATGGTGTTATAAAAAGCTTTCAATGTATAAGTCCTTAGCATATGACCCTAAATACGCGTTAAACGCGATTTGCCCTTATTTCACCATGTTCCCGTTGGAATATCCGTTTAAGGTTTTAAAAAAACATAAAAACGATAATCCGGTCATAGTCGATCCCTTCTGCGGCCGGGGAACGACCATTTATGCCGCTCGCGAAATGGGCCTGTCTGCATGGGGCATAGACACATCCCCAATAGCCGTTGCTATTGCTAAGGCAAAATTGGCGAAGGCGGATTTGAAAGATATATTAGTTTTAGCAAATAAGTTCATTTCCAAAGAACCAAAGAATATACCTGATACTGCTTTTTTCCGGAAAGCATATGCGCCCTCTACATTGCGAGAGCTTTGCGCACTGAGGGAAGGCTTATTACGAATACGCAAGGAAACGGGAGCTTCTGCATTATTACGGGCTGCGGCTTTGGGGTGTCTACATGGTCCCCTTAACAAAACCATAGAAGGCGCCGGATATTTCTCAAATCAAATGCCCAGAACTTTTTCATCCAAACCGGATTACTCTGTAAAGTACTGGAAGAATAAAAATTTAAAAGCCCCGAAAGTAAAAGTAATAGATGTTCTAAAAAGAAAGCTTTCCCGTATACCCGATTTGAATGTTGATTGCCTGGGAACACCAGATCAAATCATCTGCGAAGATTCGTGTTTATTGGACGCATATGCGCATATACCGACTGATTTTTCGGTCGTCGTAACATCACCGCCCTATTACGGGATGCGCACTTACATCCAGGACCAATGGCTTCGCATGTGGTTCCTTGGTGGCCCTGACACTGTTGATTACAGCACTGAAGATCAAATTGCACATACAAGCCAGGATGCATTTATTACTGATTTAGCATCTGTATGGCAAAATATATATAATTCAGAAGCTGAAGATCTTCATTTGTATATCAGGTTTGGAAGCATTCCATCAGCTAAAAGTGATGCAAAATATATTATGCGATCCTCATTGGAGGAAGCTGGTGGATGGCAGATTGTATCTACCAGAAACGCATTGGACGCACACGCCGGGAAACGGCAAGCCGACCAGATGGCTCCGGGATCGCAAGCTGCTGATGAGTTTGATTTTCACGTTATACGTGCCTAATGCCAACGTACCTCACCTAAACGGCTTTCGGCTCCGATTTCAATTTTAATATTTACCCGTTGCGCACAAAATTCTTCTATATAGGATTTAATGGCTTTAGCAGTTTTAGTTACTTTATCATCTGTAGGTAAATAATATGCCAGGGCTTTGGGCATAAGAACTATGCATTTTGCCTTCGCGCGGGAAACAGCAACATTGGTGCGTTCCATTTGAAGCAAAAATGCCTCTTCACCTTCGATAATATCAAGATCACCTACTCCAAAAGAAACAATTATCGTTTGGCGCTCACCACCCTGAAACCGCTCTACTGTATCAACCGCTTCAAATATTAATTGCGGTGAAGCATCAGGGAAAAGTGCCATGAGTTCCTTTAGAACAAGTGCTTTTTGCGCCTTATGCGGCGTTACTACCCCTATCCCGAATTGAAAAAACTCATTATCAGTAAATGGCTCGAAAGTTTCACCTGCGCTTTGCGGGTACAGTTGCTTTGACATGGAGTGTCTTAAACAAAAAGCAAGGCCTGCTACCAGCTTAGCCTCCACTTCATTAGCCTG
>Ga0114129_10009094_pt1 | contig 14158 bp, 13 predicted proteins | sample RhiMetdeltSRZDD1_FD_80071 | JGI IMG/M metagenome (GOLD analysis project Ga0114129, IMG submission 80071) | Populus rhizosphere microbial communities from Tennessee, USA - Rhizosphere MetaG P. deltoides SRZDD1 (version 2) (version 2) | ecosystem: Host-associated > Plants > Roots > Rhizosphere >... | reverse complement strand
GCAACCGTCAACGTGTCGGCTGGTCGCGCAAGGATTTCGCCAAGGCCCACATCGTGACCAATCCGGTCAGCGGCAGCGAGGGCGGCACTCCGGCTGCGATGACGAAGATGAGCTCCGACCAATATATTCTCCCGCACCGAAAGCCCGACAAAAGGCTGAACGATCTGGAAGGTCCGCGCGATGCCGCGTTGCGCGAGGCGATGCGGGGGCTCACCGGTAACATTCTCGCCCGCGTAGCAGATCGTGCCTTCGGCAGCCCTTACAAACCCCGAGATGATCGAAAAGAGCGTCGTCTTGCCGGCACCATTAGGGCCGATCAGCGCGGTGATGCGCCCTTCCCGAGCGGCGAGAGACGCGCCGTTGACGGCCAGCACGCCGCCGAAACGACAGGTCACCCGATCAACCACGAGCAAAGGCTCAGCCACGTCGCGCCTCCTGGGTGGAGGGCGTGGCCGGCACGTCATGGCGCGTCAACAGCCTGCGTGCATGCGCGAGCCCGCCGATCAGTCCACGCGGTGCGAACCAGATGACCAGCACGAGCACCGCGCCATAGATAATAAGGTCAAGGCCGGGAGCATCGCCTGCCACGAGCTTTGCGCCCTCGCCGAGCGATTTGACGATTAAGGCGCCGAGCAGCGGCCCAAACACAGTTCCGACACCGCCGATGATCGGGGTCAGGAGCGCCTGAACCGAAATCCATGTACCATAGGCAATTCCTGAATCCACAAAGAGAAAATATTGCGCGTAGAAGCATCCGGCAGCCGCGGTGATGGCGGCCGAAATAACCATCGCCGCCAGCTTTACCTTATTCGCATCGACGCCAAGCGCCTTTGCCGCATCCTCGTTCTCGCGTACCGCGACAAGCCAAACGCCGAAACGTGAGCGCTCGATCAGTTGTGCCGTCACAAGGGATACGCCGACGAGCGCCAGGATGACCCAATAGAACGCCGCGCGGCTTTGAAACTGGAACGTCCGGATTCCGAGATCGAGCTTGATCAACGTGCCAACGCCGGCGCCCGTGATGGGTGCAACGCTCGCGATAATGCGCAGGACCTCCGCGAACGCGAGTGTCACCAACGCGAAGTAAGACCCACGCAGTCCCGAGCGGAAGGTCAGCGCGCCGAGCGCGGCGCCAAGTGCGGCCGCAGCTGCAACGCCGGCCGCAAATCCAACCCATGCGTTGATGCCATACCGCATTTGCAGGATTGCGGTGACATAGGCGCCGGTGCCGAAGAAGACCGCGTGACCAAAGGAGTATTGTCCACCGTAGCCGCCGAGGATGTTCCATCCCTGCCCCGCGAGCGCGATCATCAGGGCGACAACGAGAAAATTGAGCATGACATTGGAATGCACGACAAAGGGCACTGCGGCCAAAATGGCCAGCACGACTGCGATCGGAATCAGCGATTTCATGCGCGAGCCCCGAACAAGCCGCTCGGCCGAACCAGCAGCACCGCAATAAAGATGAGAAAAATGCCAATTTGCCCCAGCGATTCGCCAAGGAACAGGCCGGACAGGCTTTCAACAACTCCGACAAGGAGCGCACCGATAAGCGCGCCCGGCACGGACCCCATGCCGCCGAGCACGACGATCGTGAACGCAACCAGCACGAAGGCGTCGCCCACATGCGGATTGACATAATAGGTCGGGATCAGCAGGCAGGCCGCGATCGCGACACACGCGGTGCCCAGACCAAAAGTGACGGCGTAGATATGCCCTACGTCTATGCCAGCAAGTTCGGCGCCGAGTTTCTCCTTCGCGACGGCGCGTATTGCCCGACCGACATCGGTAAACGTCATGAGCAACCAGAGCGTAAGTGCGACTGCAAATGCGGCAACAAAACCAACCATGCGCGGGATAGCGAGAAAGGTCCATCCAACGTCGATCGTCTGAAACGCGTACGGCACATCGATGGTCCGCGTATCGGCCCGGAATGCATAGAGAAGTGCGTTTTCAACAACGACAGCGATGCCAAGAGTTACCAGCAGCATATTGCGGTCGTCGCCGTGCGAAGCCGGTCCGATGATGAATCGCTGCAAGGTATAGCCAATCACAAAGAACATCGGCGCAAGCAGAAACACGGCAACGTACGGATCAAGGCCAAGCAGCCGAAAGGAAAAAAAGGCGGCAAATAGCGCCGCGCTCAACAACGCGCCGTGCGCGAAATTGATGATGTGCAGCACGCCGTAGATCAGCGTGAGCCCCAGGGCGACGAGTGCATAGATTGCGCCGATCAGCAGTCCATTGAGGACGGCTGGAATCAGGATGGCGGACGAGAGCACGGGCGCAATGCTTTGAAAGTCACGGTCGCAAGCGTCGCGTTCGGTGCGCTGCTCGCGACCTATGACACTTAGGCCGGCCGCGGGAACACTGGTTTCGCGTTCGCGAAGGTCGCGGGCAGGACCACCTTAATGTCGTTGTCGAGTACCTGCGTGTTGACAGGCGCAGCGCCCTCGTTCTGGCCATTGACAAACTTGGTCGATCCGTAAGGCATCAGGTGGCCCGAAAAAGTCGAGCTTGCCAGCGCGTCAGTCAACTTCGCGCGATCCGCGGCGCCGGCGCGCTCGAGCGCGTCGGCAATCAGATAGACACAGCTGTAATTCATGTAGACTTCGTAGGTATAAAACTGATCCTTCGCCTCGATTTTCTTCTTCAGCGCCAGCGCCTTTTCGTTGCGTGGATCGAACCAGTGGTTGCAGTCCATAATGTATCTGGCCGCTTCAGGAAATTCCTTGACGAACTTGTAGGAAGAAGCTGCGCCGCCAAGCACCGAATAGATGCCTTTCGTTTTCACCTGTTGTTGCTGCATGGTGCGGGCAAGCAGGACATATTCATTGTAATAGTTGGCCGGGATGACGAGATCCGGGTTCTGCGCCTTGATCTTGAGCACGACGTTGTTGAAATCGCGGGTCGGCGTCGGATGCGGGATCGTCTCGAGAATCTCGAAACCCTGCTGCGGGAGCTGCGCGTTGAGCAGTTTGGCGAGGCCCGAGCCAAACAAGGTGTCCTCGTGCACGATCATCACGGTCTTGGCGGGCTTGCCTGCCTGATCGTTGATGGCCGCGAGATTGGTCAGGGCGGTCTTGGAAATGACGCCGAAGCCCGGTCCAAACCGGAACGTGTTTTTCAGGCCTCGGGTGACGATTCCGTCGGCAACGCCGACATCGACGACATAAGGCAGCTCGTAGCGCGCCGCAGCCTGTGTGGTGGCGAGACAGATGTTGCTGGCATAGCCGCCGACAACGCAGACCACGTTAGCCGAATTCATCTTCTCGACCTCGGCGGTGCCGCCGTCCGGGGTTGACTGCGCGTCGCCAAGCACGGCGTCGATCTTGCCCAAGCCCTTGATGCCGCCGGCAGCGTTGATCTCCTCGATCGCCATCGTCGTGCCGAGACGGCCCTGCTGGCCGGAATAAGACAGCGCGCCGGTGACCGGATGCAACACGCCGAGTTTCACAGGTGCACCTTGCGCGCGCAGCACGGAAGGCATCGCAATGCTGCCGCTTGCCGCAGCCGCTACGCCCACTGCCGTCGTGGCGAGCACCTGGCGGCGGCTGAGCGAATTCTTCTGGTTCGGCATGATGACTTCCCTCCTCATTTGGCGTTACCGCAGGTGAGCGTTCGAAGCCGATGCTATTGCTCAGAACCCTTGGACTTGGCGTACAATATATTGCGGACGTTCGACAGGCCCGCAACAGCCAAAGCAGACCGACCGGCATGAACAAGCCGCGCACCCTCATCGACAAGTTGTGGTTATCGCACGAGATTGTGCGGCGCGACGACGGAGCCGCTTTGCTTCTGGTTGACCGCCATTACGTGCACGAGGGCTCGTTCCATGCTTTCAGCCAAATGAAGGAACGCAGGCGTACCGTCGCCGAGGTGGCCCTGACCTTTGGCGTCACCGATCACTATGTGCCGACGCGCGGCCGCGACAAAGGCATCGCCAATCCCGAGATTGCGGCGATGGTCAGCCAACTCGAAGCCAATGCGGCGGAAAGCCACATAATGCTGTTCGGTCTGCGTGATCCGCGCCAGGGCATCGTGCATGTCGTCGGCCCTGAGCAGGGATTGACCCTGCCGGGATTGTTGATTGTTTGCGGCGACAGCCACACCTCGACCCACGGCGCTTTCGGCGCCTACGCTTTCGGTATTGGCGCGTCCGAGGTGGCGCATGTACTGATGACGCAAACGCTGTGGCAGAAAAAGCCAAAGCGCATGCGCATTGCCGTGGAAGGCGCTTCCGCCGTCGGCGTCGGTGCGAAAGATATTGCGCTCGCCATTATCGCCAAGGTTGGTGCGGATGGCGCGCAAGGCCATGCAATCGAATTCGCCGGGGGCGCCATTCGCGCTTTGTCAATGGAAGGGCGCATGACTCTCTGCAACATGTCGATCGAAGCCGGCGGTCGCTGTGGAATGGTCGCGCCGGACGAAACAACCTTCGCCTATTTGAAAGGACGTCCTTACGCGCCGAAAGGACAAGCATTCGATCACGCCGTCGAGGCCTGGTCGGCGCTTGCTTCCGATCCTGACGCGATGTTCGACCGCGAGGTGACGCTCGATGCGGTCACCATTGCGCCTATTGTCACCTGGGGAACGACGCCGGATGATGCCCTGCCGATCGACGGATATGCACCCGATCCTGCGCGCGAAATAAATCCGGTGCGCGCCAAATATTTGCGTGATGCACTGGACTACATGGCAATTGCGCCCGGGAAGAAACTGACCGAAATCGCCATTGACCGTGTCTTCATCGGCTCCTGCACCAACTCGCGCATCGAAGACTTGCGCGCGGCCGCGGCGGTTCTCGCCGGCCGTGTCAGCACGGTGCCCGGATTGGTTTCGCCGGGTTCCTCCACGGTGAAAAGACAGGCAGAGGAAGAAGGCCTCGACCGTATCTTCCGTGAGGCAGGGCTTGAATGGGCGGACTCGGGCTGTTCCATGTGCGTTGGGATCAACGGCGACGTGGTGCAATCGGGTGAACGTTGTGCATCGACCACCAACCGCAATTTCCGCGGCCGTCAGGGACCGGGTGCACGCACCCATCTAATGTCACCGGCAATGGTCGCCGCCGCCGCAGTCAGCGGACACCTTGCCGATGTCCGTCCATTGCTGAGCGGCCGCAAGGTGTAAGGGCAAGACGTGGAAAAGTTCGTTCAACTTACCGCCAGGGTCTGCCCGCTGATGCTGGCCAACCTCAACACCGACCAGATTCTGCCGGCGCGATATCTCAAGTGGCCGCGCTCAAAAGGGCTCGGAGCGGTGCTCTTCCACGATCTGCGTGTCGACAGTGACGGCAAAGAACGAAAGGATTTCCCGCTCAATCAGCCTCTTTGGCAAGACGCCAGTATTTTGCTCGCGGGCCGCAATTTTGGTGGCGGTTCGTCACGTGAAGCCGCCGTTTACGCATTGTACGACCACGGATTTCGTTGCGTCATCGCACCATCGTTCGGCGATATCTTCGCGCAGAACTCGGTCAAGAACGGTTTGCTGACGGCGATCGTCTCCGAAGCTGATGTCGTCGACATGGCGGCTACGGTCTCTGAAAATCCGCAGCTGCCCGTTACCGTTGATCTCGAAAGAAAAGTCGTGGTTTGCGGCAATCGGACCTACGCTTTTGATATTGATCCGGTCAGTCGCAACCAGCTCTTGAATGGATGGGATGATGTCGACCTCACCGACAGCTACAAGGATCGAATAGCCCAATTTTCAGCGGACTATCGGGTTCGCAGACCATGGGTCATCCCGGCCAAGTCTTGATCGTGTAGTTCCACAAAACGTCGAAGCCAGCTCATCCGAGCAGCTGCTCGGCAGCCGCCCTCCCCGCCAGGTTGGCAAGAACCGTTGCGGTGAGCCGGCCATTGCCCGACAAGTAACCCGCCGCAATTGAACCTGATACGCCTGCTGCCGCGCCGCCAGCCGCGAATAGATTGGGAAAAGCCGCTCCGTCCTCGCGTTTGACGCGGCCGGATGCATCAACTGCGAGTCCGCCCTGGGTATGAAATAGCGCCCCGGTCACCTTGACGGCGTAGTACGGTGGCCTGCACGACTGTTCGGCTCTAAATATCCGACCGTAACGATCGCGACCGTCGATCGATTTTAATTTCTGCACCTCATTCCATTCGTCGACAATGTTCGCGGCCGGAACACCGATCGACTGCGCGATGTCTTGGATGGTATCGAAGCCCTGAACTGCGCCGGCACGTTCGGCGTCGCGGAAATCCTCGAACTGTCTTGCCACCCTCGCTATTCGTGCGTCGAATATGTCCCACACGAATCCACCCGGCTGCCTGAGGACCTCGGCGGCCTGTTCCGAATAGCCACGGGTTTCGTCACCGAAGCGGCGACCGTCGCGATTCACCTGGATGCCGCCTTCCATGATGACCGCCCAGGTGATCAGGATGTTATGCGGCGTCGCCACTGAACCATGTCCTTGATAGGCGCCAAGGTGAACAAGCTGCGCGCCCAGCGCGCTGCCCCATATGACAGCATGGCCGCAATTTCCGGGATGCCCGAAGTAGAGTGCGCTCCCCATTTCGGGGATATAGCGACGAACGAGATCAGGATTGCCTCCAAAACCGCTGCAAGCGAGGATCAACGCATCGCAGCCGATCCGCTCCCGCGTGCCATCACGACGGCCGATCTCAATTCCGAAAATGCGCCCATCGCGATCGACGCTCAGACGATCCACCGCGCTGTGCGTCAGAATGACGATGTCGTTCTGTTCGGCCGCATTGCGCAGCCGGTCGATGAGTTCCCGGCCGGTACGGCTTGGCAGGCCATGCATGCGCATGGCGGAATGCCCCGGATAGTTGAAATTGTCGACGACCTCGAAAGGCAGCCCATGACGCTCCGCAAGCCATTCAACCAGCGGGGCCGCGCCGACGGCGACGGCATTCACGAGCGCCGGATCAGCTTCGCCCCTCGCCTTGCGCGCGATATCAACGGCAAACGTTTGCGGATTGTCGGAGATGCCCTTGACGCGCTGGAATTTAGTTCCTGCGGCCGGAATGAGTCCGGCCGACAGCGCCGTTGAGCCAGCGGGACGTGCGTCGCGTTCTACCACGACCACGTCGGTGCCCGCTTCCTTCGCCGCCAAGGCTGCACATAGTCCGGCAGCTCCGGCACCGACGATCAGCAGCGGCACCTTCGCAACAAAATCTTCGCCCTTTCCCAGAGCGACAGTACTCATGGGCCCCTGCACCATAGGTCGCTGAACGATAGGCCGCTGAACTATGGCCGCTCAATTTATCGAAGGCGGCGCGAACATCGCGTCGCCCACGCCGGTTCTTATTTGTTCCAGCCCTTCATGGGATATTCGAATTTGGCCGTGGCACGATTCTCCGGCCAAACCGAGACATACTGCTTGCCCTGAAGCTGGATCAGGTATGTTGCCGACAGTGTGTTCTGGCCGGTTTCATCGAACTTGACGCCGCGATAACCGATCATCAGCTGGTCCGCCGTGAGGTTAGTCGCCTTCAAAGCCGCCTGAATTTTGTCGGGCTCGGTCGAGCCGGCGCGATTGATGGCGTCGGCCAGCACGAAGAAGCCTTGCATCCAGCGTGCACTCGTATCATCCAGATCGCGATTGTACTTGGCCTTGAACATCTCGTTGATGATGTAGCTATTGCTGCCGGGCTTGCCGATGTCAAAAGCACTGCGATTGATCGCACCTTGGGCCAGATCGCCCACGTTCGGTATGAAGGTGGGATCGGAGAAACCCGCATCGTCACCGATGATGATCGGCGGCAGGTAGTCCAGGTTCTTCATCGTTTTGAAGTAGAGAATGGTGTCGGCCGTATAGCTGATGAAGATCACCGCGTCGGGCTTGGCGGTTTTGAGCTGAAGGACCTGGGCCGACACGTCCGGGCTATTGGCATTGTACGGAATTTGGGCCGCGACATTGATGTTGGCCGCTTTCGCCGCCTCCAGAATGCTTGCCGCGACTGATGAGCCATAGTCGGTGTTCTCATTGACAATGGCGACGCTGTCGATCTTTTTGCCGGATTTTTTCAAATCGGTGAGAAATTCCGTGTAGGCCTTTGCGAAGTCCGGCGCGATCGGCCCGCTGCGGAATGTCCATTTAAAACCACGCCCGGTGATGTTGAGCGCCACCGAATCTGCCACGAGGAACGGAATGCCTTGGCGTTCCGCGGCCGCAGTGGCGACAAGGCTCACCGAGGAATGATACGAGCCGACCATGGCAACCACACGGTCCTGGGTAATAAGCCGCAGCGTCTGCTGCTGGCCAACCTGGGGGTTGCCCTGGTGATCCGCCTGATCGAGCACGATCTTGGCGCCGCCGAGATTTGGCAGGCCAGCGGTTCCACCGACAGGCATCGACTTGAGTTCGGGATATCCCTTATTGACAATTTCCGCGCCAAGTTCGACGGCGTCCTTGGCCGATTGGCCTGCACTCGCCGCGTTTCCGGTAAGGGGATAAATGACGCCGATCTTCACATCGGCCGCGTAAAGTTGAGTGCTCATGGCCAAACCAATGAGCAGCGCGGCTATGATCGACCACATTCTCGTCATCGAGCCCTCCCCGTCTTGTCAATGTCTTCGAGCAATCCTCGAACTTTATAAGGGTTAACTGATGCCTTTCAACTTTCCGTCACCGTTTTGCGTGCTGATGCCGAGATAGATTTCCTGCACCTGCCTGTTGTCCTCCATCTCGGCGGCCTTGCCTTCGATTGCCACTCGTCCTGTCTGCAAGACATAAGCGTAGTCCGCTATTCCCAGCGCGAGTGGAATCGACTGTTCGGCCAGCAACAATGTGAGGCCGTCCTCGTGCAATTGTTGCAGCGTTTCATAGAGTGCTTCGACCACCGCCGGTGCGAGTCCTAGACTGGGCTCGTCGAGCAGCAGCATTTTCGGCTCGCTCATCAGCGCGCGCCCGAGGGCGAGCATCTGCCTTTCGCCGCCCGACAGCGTGCGCGCCAGTTGCCGGCGACGCTCACGAAGTCGCGGAAACAGCGCATACACTCGCTCGAACAATGCTTCGATCCGAGCCGGGTCTGCCAGCGCGGTCGCGCCCAGCCGCAGATTTTGCTCGACTGTTTGTGACACGAACAGGCGCCAGCCTTCGGGCGAGAGCGCGAGCCCCTTGCTTACAATTTGATAGGCAGGCTGCCCCGAAATCAGCTCTCCGCGCCACTCGATCCGGCCTTTCGATGCCTTCACCAGGCCGGCGATGGCATTGAGCGTCGTCGTCTTTCCGGCCCCATTGGAGCCGAGCAGGGCGACGATCTGGCCGCGCTCGATGCGGAGCGAAACATCGGCAACGCCAATCAGGTCGCCGTAGCGAACTTCGAGGTTTTCGACGACCAGATCACTCACGTTGATCGTCTCCGATGTGTGTGACGACCTCGTCCGAGATAGGCGTCGATGACTGCTTCGTCTCTAACCACCTCTTCCGGCTTGCCGCTCGCGATAACGTGGCCCTGATTGAAGGCCAGCACACGTCTTGCCAAAGTCATGATGACTTCCATGACATGCTCGACGATGACAATTGTGACGCCCTTCTCGTGGATTTTCCGAACCAGGCCGATCGCTTCCTTCAACTCCGTGGGCGTCAAGCCGGCAAGGGACTCGTCGAGCAGCATGAGACGAGGCGCGGTCGCAAGAACCCGTGCAATTTCCAGGCGCTTGCGTCCAGGCGTGCCGAGCGAGCGTGCCGGCAGATCAGTCTGCGTTCTTAAACCGGTCAGCTCGATGGTCTGTCGGGCCAGGTCGCGCGCATCGTTGTGATGAGGATGCCGCAGATAGGCGCCGACCATCACATTCTCCAGCACAGTCATGTCCTCGAAGGTAGCGGGTACCTGAAAGGTGCGGCCGATACCGGCACGGGCGTGCGCTTCTGGCGACGCATCCGTCATGTCGTGACCGGCGAAAACGATTTTGCCTTCGGTCGGCACGGTGTCGCCTGCCAGGCAGTTGAAAAAAGTGGATTTGCCGGCGCCGTTCGGACCGATCAATCCTACGATCTCGCCCTCATCGACGGATAGATCCGCTTCGCGCACGGCGAAAAAGCTGCCAAATGCCTTGGAAACCTTGTGCGCTTCAAGAAGCATTCTTGCGCCTCCAGCCTCGTGGCGCGATACGTTCCCACAGCTCGAACAATCCTCCCGGTTCGTAGCGCGCTATGAGCACGATGATCCCCCCGTAGAGAATGAACGTGAGACCCGTGCCGCCGCCGCCGAACCAGGTATTGGTCGCCGTTTGCAGCGGAATCAGAATTAGTGCCCCGACGAGCGGGCCGTAAAGTTTTCCCGCACCGCCGAGCGCGGCAATGATCACCATTTGCACCGAAACGAGAATGCCGAAACCGCTCTCCGGATCGATGAAACCTGTTTTGACCGAGTAGAGTGAGCCGGCCAGCGAGGTAAAGACGGCGCTGAGGATGAGTGCTTTGATTTTTATTTGCTGCACAGGAACGCCGAGGCTTCGCGCAGCACGTTCGCCGGCCTTGATTGCCCGGAGATAATAGCCAAAGCGCCGGCGCTCTATCAGGAAGGTAAGACGAAGCAGGACCGCGAGGACCGCCAGAAAGATATAGTAGTACGGCAATTCACTGCGAAAGGTCAGATCCCACCAGCCGCGCGCCGTCGCAGGGCCCTGCAATCCAATTGCGGCACCGACGAGATCCCACGTGCCGAAATAAATTCGGATCAGTTCGGCCACGGCAATGGTCGCCATACTGAAATAGTGACCGGTCAGACGAAACGTCGGAATGCCGATCAGCACCGCGAGCACAATGCTGAACACGATGCCAAAAGGAATTCCGGCAATCGGCGCCCACTGAAATAGCGTGTAGCACAGGAGTGGCGCATAGGCGCCGAGCCCGAAGAACATCGCGTGGCCGACCGAAACCTGGCCCGTATATCCACCCACGATATTCCAGGCCGAGGCCGATATCGCAGCCAGCAAAAACGTTACGCCGATGTCGAGGTAAAACGGTCCTGAAAAGATGAGTGGGTATATCAGCAGGCCCGCCGCAAGCAGAGTGGTGGGAGTGACGGCTGGAATTTTCACGCTTTGCCCATCAGGCCTTGCGGCCGCAACCAGAGCAGCGCTACGAACAGCGCGTACACGATGATGTCTTTATAGATTGGCCCGAACCAGAACGCGGACAACGCCTGGATCAATCCGATGATCAGGCCTGCGAGCAGTGCCCCGGGCACACTGCCAAAGCCGCCGAGTGCCACGACCACGAACGCAGTCAGTCCAAAGGTCTCGCCTACCGAAGGCGACCAGGGGTAAGCGATCGCCATAAGCGCGCCGGCGATGCCGGCCGCCCCCGCGGACAGACCCCACGCCAAGGCCTGCATGCGGTCAGGCCTGATGCCCATCAGCATCGCTGCCCCGCGATCCTCTGACACTGCCAGCAGCTGGCTGCCGACCTTGGTGCGGGTGAGCATCAGGTGCAGGCCAATCGTCAGCAAGATAGCAATGACGCCGGCGACCAATTGCGGCACCGGCATCAGGACGCCGCCGACGTTGAGAGTGCCCGACAGCGATGTCTGCGGCAGCGAAACAAAATTCGCCGAAAAGATCCAGAACGCCGTGTAGCGAAGCAACAGCGCGAGCCCGAATGTCGACAATATCTGCGAAAGCATAGGGCCGCGCAGCACATAGCGTATCAAGGAAAGGTAGACGAAGACTCCAAGCACGAAGAGTGAGAACGCCGCGGCAAATCCGAACGCCGCCGGCCCGCCGCCAAGCCACATGACGACCAGTAGGCTGACGTACATGCCGAGCATGACAAACTCGCCATGGGCAAAATTAATGAAATTCATCATTCCCCAGATCAGCGTGAGACCCGAGGAGAAAAGTGCGTAAATGGCCCCCAGCAGGAGGCCACCTACGATCACTTGCAGAAGCAGCATTTGCTATTTTTTCCAGCCCGCCATCGGCCATTGTAGTTTGGCTTCGGCGGCTTTGTCAGGCCAGATCAATTCGTATTTCTTGTCGTGCAGTTGGATCAGATACGTAGCGGCAAGGATGTTCTGACCCGTGTTGTCGAATTTAACTCCCTCATAACCCATCATGAGCTGCTCGGGTTTCAAATCGGTCTTTGTCAAGGCATCGCGGATCTTCTCAGGGTCGGTTGATCCGGCGCGGTTGATCGCGTCCGCGAGCGCGAAAAAGCTCTGCATATTGCGCGCGCTCGTATCGTCCAGATCTCGGCCCGTTTTGGCTTTGTACATTTCATTGATTTTGTAGGTCGTCGAGCCGGGCTTGCCGATCGCCCATGCGCTGCGATTCATCACGCCTTGCGCAACATCGGCCACCGCCGGGATGAAGGATGGATCGGAAAATCCGGTGTCATCGCCGATGACCATCGGCGGCGCGTAGTCCAGATTTTTCATCGTCTTCATGTAAAGGATAGAATCGGCCGTGTAGCTGATGAAGATCACGACATCCGGCTGCTTTTCCTTGAGTTGAAGAACCTGAGCCGAAACGTCTGTCGAACTTGCGATATATGGAATTCGTATCGCGACGGGAATGTTGGCCTTCTTGGCCTCCTCCACAATCGCGTCGGCGACCGACGTGCCGTAGTCCGTATTCTCGTTCACGATCGCAATGGAATCGACCTTTTTCCCTTGCTTCTTCATGTCGCCAAAAAAGCGCATGTAAGTGCGGGCGTAATCGGAAGCGATCGGCGTGCCACGAAACACCCATTTGAAACCGCGGCCTGTGATGTTAAGTGCCGCAGATTCGCCGACCATGAATGGAATGCCGTAACGCTCCGCAACTGCCGTCGCCGTGAAGCTGCACGAAGACTGATAGGCGCCCATCAATACGTCGACTTTGTCCTGGGTGATCAGGCGCGTCGCGAGTTGCTGCGCGAGCGACGGATTGCCTTGATGATCGACGAACACAAGCTCGAGCTTCGCGCCGCCCATATTCGGCAGTCCTGCAGTCTTGGCGAGAGGGAGATCATCGCCGAGCTCTGGATGGGCATTATTGATGATATCGACAGCAACTTCGGCGGCGGCCTTGGAAGCCTGGCCGGCTGCCGCTGCATTGCCAGTCAGTGGCCACAGAATGCCGATCTTGACTACGTCCGCGGCCATCACCGGCTCCGCGGCGGAGAACGCGAAAAGCGTCGCCGCGGCAGCGGCGGCTTTCAGCACACGAAATCTCCACATCGTGTCCTCCCCGTCCGGATTGATCCTTGGATCGTTTTTAGGGGCACAACCGGATTGGGCAATCCGGCATTGTCTCGCTATTGCTCCATTACTAACGTGATCAGCGAGCCAACCACGCTAGGTTTGGCAATAAGCGCTGTCAATTACACGCGGTGAGTGCCGCCGATGGAGCCAAACCATGCAAAACCAGTACGACGTGACGATCATCACGGTGCGTCCGGCAACCCACCCGAAAGCTTTGCTAGTGCTTGAACGCGTTCTGGTGAATGATCCCGGGTTGCTGGCGTGCTGGTATTCAGAAATTGGCGCACTTAATCAAATCTTTATTATTCGCAGCATGACGGATCCTAAGGCAGCGCTCGACGCCCGCATGGGTATGTTGAAATCGAAAAGTCCTTTTGCCGTCGGCGAATTCATGACAGGCATGACCATGGATACATTCATCGCTTTTGATTTTTTGCCACCAATGCAGCCTGGGACATACGGACCGTTTTTTGAAGTGCGCAGCTATATTCTCAAGACGGGCGGCCTGGAACCGACTATCGAGCTATGGCGCAAGGCCGTCCCCGCTAGAAACAAGATTTCTCCGTTGCTTACGGCCATGAGTTCGGTCACGGGTGCCGTGACGCGCTTTACGCATATCTGGCCGTACAAATCGCTTGAGGAGCGCGGACGCCTGCGAGCTAAGGCGATGGATGAAGGCGTTTGGCCACCGCCCGGCGGGCCCGACCAGCTTGCGGTGCAGCAAACGGATATCTATCTGCCCGCATCGTTCTCGCCAATTCGTTGATCGTTGCCTTAGAAGCTTCAGGACGCTCTCACGCGCTCGGTTTCGGCCAGATCGAGGCGTCCATCCACATCTATGGCGACCCCGTAGTCGCGGCGCGCCTCATCGGCGCTTATCAGGCCATCGAGGACATCATCGAGCACACGTTGAGGGTCACGCGTGCGCGGGTCGCCGAAGCCGCCCCCCCCTGGCAGGCCGAGGCAGATTGCATCGCGCGCCG
>Ga0114129_10009092_pt1 | contig 14159 bp, 11 predicted proteins | sample RhiMetdeltSRZDD1_FD_80071 | JGI IMG/M metagenome (GOLD analysis project Ga0114129, IMG submission 80071) | Populus rhizosphere microbial communities from Tennessee, USA - Rhizosphere MetaG P. deltoides SRZDD1 (version 2) (version 2) | ecosystem: Host-associated > Plants > Roots > Rhizosphere >... | reverse complement strand
TAGGAGGGCGAGATTCGAGAGCGTTGTGGGGCCCCCATGCGCCCAGTGCTTGAGGTGATGACCCTCGCCGAACGGCCGGCCACACCCGGGGAAACGGCAACCCTTGTCGCGATGCTGAAGCGCGCGCCTCAGCGCCGGCGGAATCGTCCGCGTCCGGGCGCCGACCTCGATGATCCGGCCCTCAGCGTCGTGCCGCATCACCACGCGGCTGGCGTCGCACGCCAGACGCCGGGACGTTCCCGCCGGAACGCGCGCGCCCCCTTCGAGCACCGACTGGCCCGGCGCGTCCGCATCGGCCAGCACTTCAGCATCGACATGAACGACGACCTGGTATCGCTCGCCCGGCGCCCCAGGGTTGATCCCATGGTGCAGCGCCGCCTCGGCCACCAGCGCCAGGGCGTCGGCCCCCTGCTGCTCCATGGTCGGCGCCTCCGGCGAGCCGTCGACGACGGACGTTCCTGCCGGAACGTCGGACACTCCCGCGGAAACGTCGACCGCACACGTTCCCGCTGGAACGTCTTTCTCTTTGCGACGGCGATAGAGTAGGTCTCTCGCCGCGGCCAGGGCCTGCATGACGACCGCGCCGACCTCGGGCTCCAGCCGCCCACGGATCACGACCATACCGTCGGCGTTCTGATAGACGTGCAGCGCCCGATGCCGGTGCCGGCGTGTCGCCTCCTCCGCTTCGGCCTTGCGGTCCATGCGCCGCCACCCGCGGACGATCAGCTCGACTTGCTCGGCGGTGCCGGCCCGTCCGACCGCAAGCAGCCGCTCTTCGGTCTCCGCCGTCGCGACCCGCGTCAGCGCCCGGACCTTGGAGTACGACAGCTCGCCGCGCGCGAGTGCTTGCGAGAGCCGCGGCAGCGCACCCAGCGCGTGCGCGACACGGACATGCTCCCGCGCGGCGCCCAACTCAAGGCCAATGCGCCACGCGAGCCAGTGAGCGCACGAGCGGAAGCCATTGCCCCAGCCGCCGCGGGCGTCGAACTCACGAATCAGATCAAGCAGCCGCGCGGTGGCGGCGTCGAGATGTGCAGCGAGCTCGGCGATCTCGTCGCCGAGTCGCTCGAGCTCGACGTTAGTCGGATGAGTCGGGACGACGCTCGGACCATCGATGTTCATCGGCAATTCTCCTTGCGCCGACTCTACATCGCGATTTTCGAGGCCTCTGGAAGCCGCCCGGACGCGCGATCAGACGTCGATTCCGATTTTTTCGAGTGGTGGTTGCTCGCGCGCGCCGTGGTGCCCGAATGCGCTGCTGAAGGGCTGTTATCAATCGACTACGCAAAGACGCGAGACGCATACAGAGAATCGCGTCAAGAGTGAAAATTAGATACAACATCGATACGCATACGACGCCGCACCAACCGCCCACGCGCGCACCCACGCAAACCAGGCCACGCCCCCGAATGCGCGCCGCCACGCCACGAACGCGCGCCGCGCCGCGCGAGCCTACCCGCGCCGCCACCCACGGTCATCGCGCTGCTGCGCGCGCCGTGATAGCGTACCGGGCGTTCAGGAGGTCCGGCGCATGACTGGCATGAACATCCCCGCGACATTCGCTCGCGTAATCGTCATCAGCACGCTTGTTCTCGCGCTCGGCGTCGCTGGCACCGCCGCCGCCGAGCCCGCCGGCGACGTTACCGTCTCGTTCCACGTCACGCTGGCGCCGAGCTGGTTCGATCCCTCGACGGCGCCGCCGCAGATCACGCCGTTCGGCGTGATGTACGCGATCCACGATGCGCTCGTGCGGCCGCTGCCGGGGCAGAAGATGGGGCCGAGCCTCGCCGAGTCGTGGACCGAGAGCCGCGACGGGCTCGTCTACGAGTTCAAGCTCAAGCGCGGGCTCCGCTTCCACAACGGCGATCCGATCACCGCCGAGGACGTGAAGTTCTCGTTCGATCGTTACAACGGCGCCGGCGCGCGCGAGCTGCGCGCCCGCGTGCGCCAGCTCGACGTCGTCGATCCCCTCACGGTGCGCTTCACCCTCAAGGAGCCGTGGCCCGACTTCATGACGTTCTATGGGACGACGGCCACGGCGGCGGGGATCGTGCTCCCGAAGAAGTACTTCGAGTCGGTCGGGGCCGACGGCTTCAAGGCCAAACCCGTCGGCGCCGGTCCTTACCGGTTCGTGAGCCAGCGGCCGGGCATCGAGATCGTGCTCGAGGCGAATCCCACGTACTGGCGGCACGTGCCGTACGTCCGCAAGCTGACCCTCAAGAGCGTGCCCGACAGCACGACACGGCTGGCGATGCTCAGGAGCGGCGAGACCGACTACGCGCTGTTCCTCGATGGGCCCGAGGCGCAGACGCTCAAGGGCGACGCGCGCTACAAGCTCGTCGACACGCGCCACGCGTCGATCTTCTGGATCGAGTTCCCGGATCAGTGGGATCCCAAGTCACCGTGGGCCGACAAGCGGCTGCGTCAGGCGGTCAACTACGCGCTCGATCGCAAGTCCACCAACGAGGCGGCGTGCCTCGGCTTCTGTCCGCCCGCAGGCGTGATCGTCCCGCGCGTGATGGACTTCGCGCTGCAGGTGCCGCCGCACCCGTACGACCCGCAGAAGTCGCGACAGCTGCTCGCCGAGGCCGGCTATGCCAACGGCATCGACGCGGGCGAGTTCACGCCCATCCCCGGCTTCTCGACCGTGGCGGAGTCCGCGCTGAACAACCTCAACGCGGTCGGCATCCGCGTGCGTATGCGCCTGATGGAGCGCGCGGCGTTCTACGCCGCCTGGCAGGAGAAGAAGCTGCACGGTCTGTTCATGACGGCCGTGGGCAATTCGGGCAACGCGGCCAGCCGCATCGAATCGTTCATGTACAGCAAGGGCGCGTATGCGTACGGCGGCTATCCGGACATCGACGAGATGTTCGTGCAGCAGTCGCGCGAGCGGGATCCCGGCAAGCGCGAAGCGATCCTGCATCGCATCCAGCAGCTCACGATCGATCGCGCGATGTACGCGCCGATCATGGATCTGCGCGGGCTCATCGGCATCGGGCCACGCATCGGCGAGCACACGATGAACGCGATCCCGATGTACTCGTTTCCCGCCTACGAGGACATACGGCTCCGGGCTCAGTAACGCTGACCCGCGCGATTCCCTCGAGCGGCGAGACGATCCCGGCGGTCGGCCTCGGCACGTGGCAGGCGTTCGACGTCGAGGAGCCCGCGCAGCGCGGCCCGCAGCGCGCGGTGCTGCGGCGCTTCGTCGAGCTGGGCGGCCGCGTGGTCGACTCGTCGCCGATGTACGGCGCCGCCGAGGCGGCGGTGGGCGATCTCGCCACCGAGCTCGGCGTCCGCGAAAAGCTGTGGGTCGCCACCAAGGTGTGGACGACCGGGCGCGCGGCGGGCATCGCGCAGATGGAGCGCTCGCTGCGGCTGTTGCGCGGCAAGCGGCTCGACCTGCTGCAGGTCCACAATCTCGTGGACTGGCAGACGCACCTGTCGACGCTGCGTGAGTGGAAGGATGCGGGGCGGATTCGGTACCTCGGCGTGACGCACTACAGCGCCGGCCACGAGGCGCTCGAGCGCGTCATGCGCGCCGAGGCGCTGGACTTCGTCCAGCTGAACTACTCGCTGACCGAGCGCGAAGCCGAGCAACGCCTGCTGCCGCTGGCTCGCGACCGCGGCATCGCGATTCTGGTGAATCGCCCGCTCGCGCACGGCGGGCTGCTGTCGCGCGTGCGCGGCCGCCGCCTGCCGACGTGGGCCGCCGAGGTGGATTGCGCCTCGTGGGCGCAGCTCTTCCTGAAATGGATCCTGGCTCATCCGGCGGTGACGTGCGTCATCCCCGCCACGAGCCGCCTGCCGCATCTCGAGGACAACATGCAGGCCGGCGTCGGACGTCTGCCGGCCGCGGCCACGCGCGAGCGCATCGCTGCGCTCGTCGACGCCTGAGACGGATTACCCTCCGCGGATCTCGCGCAGCCGCTTCTTAAGATTGGTCATCCGATCGTTCATCTGCTCGGCCAACCGCGTCGATCGCGACGGCCGCTTGGACGCCGGGCGGGCGGTCGTCGTCGTCGGTCGGGCGTGACAGTACGCACATCCGACTTTCAAGCCGTGCTTGCATTCGGTCTTGGAGTCCATGAGCTCAGCCTATCGCATCCTTCAACGCGCGATCCAGGACATCCGCGAGCGCGGGCGAGACGCGCGTGAGCGGCAGGCGGCATTCCGGCGACGCGATGACACCCGCGCGCCACAAGCAGTGCTTGATCGGCATCGGGTTGGCTTCCTTGAACAGCAGAGGCACGACGGGCTCGAGCCGCGTCCACATCGAGTGCGCCGCGTGATGGTCGTTCGCCGTCATGCGCTCGTGGATGGCCACGAACCGCTCGGTGGCGACATGGGCGGAGGCCAGAATGCCGCCGTCGGCGCCGTGGGCGAGCATCGTGTAGTAGACCGCGTCGTCGCCCGTCATGACCGCGAAGCCGTCGGGACGGCGGCGCAACAGGTCCAGCGACTGCGCGAGGCTGCCGGACGAATCCTTGACGCCGACGATGTTCGGCAGTTCCGCGAGGCGCAGCAGCGTGTCGTTCTCGAGGTTGACGCTCGTGCGGTACGGAATGTTGTAGATCAGGATCGGACGCTCCGTTGCCTCCGCGATGCGCGTGAAGTGCGCGAGCATGCCGTCCTGGCTCGGCCGGTTGTAGTACGGACACACGGAGACGATGCCGTCGAAGCGATGGCGCTCCAGACGCTTGAGCGTCGCGACCACCTTTCGGGTTGCGTTGCCGCCGATACCCACGAAGATCGGAACGCGCCCGGCGACGATACGGACGGTCCGCTCGACCAGCGTGTCCATCTCGTGGTCGTCGAGTGTCGGGCTCTCGCCGGTGGTGCCGAGCGGGAAGATCCCGCGCACGCCCCTGGCGAGATAGTGCTCGAGCAGGCGCTCGTAGCTGACGACGTCGACGGCGCCGTCGACAAACGGGGTGATGACGGGCAGCCACACTCCCTGGATGGTGGTCATCAGGCGCTCCTTTCTGCATCCGTGGCGAACAAAAAGGCCCGCGACCGGGTGGTCGCGGGCCTCGTGGGTCCAGGACGTCGCTACGATCTCGTCGCTATGGATCTCCGAACGCGCGCGCCACCGCCGTCGCTGGGCGTCCCGGGCGGGACCCCAGCCGGCTCTTGCCGGCCGCACGCTCGAGGCGAGAGATCATCGCGTGGATCATACAGCTTTCAGGTGCTCGTCGCGACGCGACTGCAGCGCCGCATCGGCGTATTGCATGAGGTCGGGTGTCGCGCGGCCGAGCATGACCTGCATGTACGCGGGCTCGAGGCCGATGTTCTGGAAGCCGTGGATCACGCCGGCCGGCGCCGACACGCAGTCCCACTCGCCGAGCACGCTCTCCGCACGCCGCCCGTCGCCGTCCTCGAAGAACACGAGCATCTTGCCGCGGAGCACGAAGAACACTTCCTCCACCTCGTGCGTGTGCGCGGCGTTGCCCTGGCCGGGCGGAACGAACATGATGCTCAGCGTGAAATGCTCCGCGGGGATCGCGCTCGGGTCCTTCTTGCCGGATGCGCCCGTGCCGATAAACCGGTGTTGAGCGCGCCGGAAACCCTCGACGCGCGCGTCGGCAAACGCATCCCAGTCCGGGCGCCGCTCGATGAATCGCGCCACCTGTCGCTTCAGCAACGCCTCGACGTCCATCGTGGTCTCCTCCGGCGCCCATCATAGGGTACGAGGCCACGGCCGGCGGGCTCAGTCCGTCGGCGGGAGGCCGAGCAAGGTCGCATTCTCAGACGGTCGGGAAGTCCCGCAGTTCTGATACACGTTCCGCACCGTCTCAAGGACGGTTTACGAACCCGAGGATCGCGTCACGATGCTCCGCGACGAGCTTGCGTGCCGCTGTGACGAGCAGCTCAGCGTCGCATTTCGATCGCAGCTTCAACGCCGTGGGGATCTCGGCGATGCGCTCCTTCACGGCCTCGGAAGACGAGAGGGGCTTCGCTTCCGCCTTGCAGGCTGGCGGAAGGTCGCTCATGTCGGCGGCCCACCTGGCATCCACGTGGCGAAGGACAATCACGGTGATGATCTCGGCGTCCGGGAACACACCCTCGAGTTGGAGGCTACGGAAGAAGAGCGCCTGGTAGGTGCTGGCGCGTTCCTCCATGATGCTGGGAATCCGCGAGAAGTCGAAGGTGAGCAGCGAGAACGGCACTGCGCGCAGCCCCAGCTGTCGCTCGCCTACTGAAAATGGGTAGGAACTGTCGAAGGCGATCACGAGCGCCCGCCTCGCCCGGCTCGCCTGAATCTGCTTGAGATAGAGGAAGAGCAACGCCTCGATGCCCTGGTTGTCGTAGAGACCGCCGTCCCCTGCATGCCAGTAGGTCCGCTCGCCGCCGACCTGAAGGGTGATGGGACCGACGAGGGGCGGAAATGACGCCGACGCGGTGACGCCGGCCGCCAGACGGCCCGAGCACGCGTCCATGTGAATATCGATCGGCGTCATCGGCCGCAGGCGCTTCCATCGCTCACGGATATAGGGCGCCGGCTCCATCACGCGCCCGCGCTCGGCCATGGCGCGCTCGAGGTCAGCGAAGAAATCGTAGTCGAAAGCCTCCGGCGGAAGTGCGGTCAGGGCCAGGTGCCGACCGTTGTTGTAGAGCGTGGTGTTGATGATGAGGCCGGGACTGTCGCCTGCCTTCTCGCGCATTGTGATGTCCTGCAAGCGAGCATTCCCGTAGAGGCGCTTCTCGAGAAGATCGGCGAGCGTCCGCGCGGCGAGAGCGGAGTTGACCCACCGAAACGACAGGAGCTGACGCCAGATCAGTGACGTCTCGAAGTTCTGACTGACAGCGTCCCGGTACTGCTCGAAGAAGGTCCGGTACGCGTCGGACAAGATTCCGTCGGCGTTCAGCACGTCCACGCCCCGGCCCGGCTTCTTGAGGGCGTAGTAGCCCGCCGCGATGCTGCCGCCGGACACGCTCGACAGGTGCGAGATCTTCTCGATCAGCGAGGCGCCGTCGGCCGTTTGGACACCCGCCAGCGCCTCGAGCCCCGCCGCCCCGAAGAGGGCGGCGCGCGTCCCGCCTCCCGAGAGCGCGACCCCGACGAGGGGATTGCGCTCGGGAACCGGCATAGCGCATGGAAGCGTCGCGTCCGCACGCGTCGCGGTGTAGGCGCGTGTGCTCGCACAACCGGCGAGAAAAACCAGGCAAACAACCTCGACCGCGACCCGCATTCCAATCATTGTGCGTTCTGTATGCCGCGCGGGCCGCCGTACGCCAATGGGACCTTGGCGTGGGGAAATTCCGCCTTACGACCTGATTCTGGTCCTTGCGCGTGCCTTCGGCGATGAGGTCCGCGGGGCGACGGAGCTAGTGGGCGAGCGGATCCGGACGCAGCTGGAACTTGACGACCTTGCTCGTGGTGCCCTTGCCGCCTTCCATATGGAACGGCGCGCGCGTACTGACCGTCGCGAACAAGCCTCGGCCCTTCCAGCCCGCGGCGGGATCGTCGATGCGCCCGTCCATCCACTTGGTATAGAAGCCAAGTGGATACGGCACGCGCAGGTTGACGAATCGGCCGTTCACCAGCGCGAGGAGCGATTCGTTCGCGTTGCCGGTGGCGATGGGAACGTCGCGGCCCAGGCCGAAGGTGTCGAACTGGTCAACCCACGCGTAGTAGCTGGCCTCGGCGCTGCCGGTTTCGGTGACGTTGGCGAGCTGCGGCCCCGGGAACGGATAGAGCGTCCAGCCCTCGGGGCAATGCTTGCCCGTGGCCGTCGGGCCATTCAGCGGTCCCTTGCACTTCTTCCGGTCGAAGCTCGCGAGGTGCCCGCTCGCCAGCGGCGTCCACGCGACGCCCTGGCGATCGATGTCCATTCCGCGCGGCCCGTAGCCCGGCAGCGGCGGCTCGAACACCTCGGCCAGCGCCGTCGCCGGCGGATTCGAGCCGGGATTCAGGCGAATGACATAGCCCGGGAAGCCCAGCACCGAGCCCCAGATCGTGCCGTCGTTCGGGTTCACGGCGATGCCGTAGAACGCCGCGTTCACCCGCTTGTCCTTCGTGGGATCGACGGGCTCGTTCGGCTCGACGTACTCGTCGCGGCGGCCGTTGCCGTTCGTGTCCAGGATCAGCGCGGTCCAGCCTTGGGAGCGCACCTCGTCCCCGGTCTCATCGAACATCTTGCGATTGAGCCAGCCGATGACGCCGCTCTGCGGACCACCGGCGCTCGTCCACAGCGTGTTGTTCGCGTCCTCGGCGAACACGAGGTGGTGCGTCGGGAAGCACGTGCTGACGAGCGAGATCTTCTTGGTCTTCGGGTCGTACATCGACAGATGCCGGTTGGAGGCGTCGATCGGCGTGAGCTTCGCCGAGGGATGGTCCGAGCCTTTCTTGCAGAAATCCGGATTCGCCGGGGGACGCACGCGCGAGGTGAACCAGACGCGGCCCTTCTCGTCGAACATCGGGTTGTGCATGCTGGTCTGGCTGTCCCAGATGCGCTCGTCACCCCAGAACGGCGACGGCAGCATCGGATTCTGCTTGGACGACGGCGTGGCCGGATCGCGCACGAGCATCTTCACCTGCGTCGCCTTGTGATGCACGGGGTCGAGCACGGGGAAGAGATCGGTGCTCTCCTCCGTGGCGCCGTAGATGAGGCCGTTGGCATTCAGTCGCGGATTGCGCTTGTCGGTCGACACCTCGTCGTGCATGTAGTCCTTGGGGCCCGCCCAGTCCCAGAGCGTGAGCACGACGTTGCGCTCGAGGCCTTGCGGCCGCATCGGCTTGGACGTCGGCAGCTCACCCGCGGCGATGCGATCGGTCCAGTCGGCGAAGAGCTTCAGCGCGCGGGCATTGCCCATCCGCCCGAGGTTCGTCGTCATCTGCGTTAGCGCTTGTCCCGACTGGATGCGGCGCTGCCACACGTCCTCCGAGGATTTGGCCGATTCGCGCAGCATCGGCGAGATCGTGCGCGTGGCCTTGTTGCCGAGCGCGTGACACGTGTAGCAGCCGTTGGTCTTGACGATGTCGAGCCACTGCTCCTGGCTTCGCAGCGCGGGATTGATGCCGTTGCCGTCCGGTCCGGTGCCGGGGAACTCGCTCTTGTCCGGCACGCGGAGCATCGAGTACCAGTAGATCGCCGGGTAGTACTCCGCCGCGGCGGCGGCGCTCGGCGCCACCACCGCTGTGAGGTTCACGATCTTTCCCGGCGACGTGCGCACCTTCGCAGAATCGACCAGACCGTAGCCGCGCACCCAGACGCTGTAGGTCGCCGCCGGCAGCTCCGGCAGCACGTACCGTCCCAGATCGTCAGTGACCACGATCTTGGCGTACTTTGTCGGCAGATTCGTGGTCTCGGCGATCACCCAGACGCCGGCCTCGGGCCCGTTCGCGCTGGTGACGACGCCGCCGAGATCCGAGCCGTCGATCCTCGCCTGATCGCCGGCCTGCTGGGCGTCGAGCGGCGCCCCGCCCGCGGCGGCCAGCAGCGCCGCCGCGAGCACGATCGTTACGGAGATCGCTCGACGCCGTCCCACCTCAAGCCTTCTGCACGACCTTCTTGTAGACCATCTCGATGTTGAGCCCGATGCGATCGCGGAACTGGCCGAGCGGATATTTGGTCATGCCCCGCTCGTACTTCGGCGCGAGCTGATCCGGCAGCTTGGCCTTGATGTCGTCCAGCGTCGCGCCGTCGGCCGCCGCCTTCTTCACGCCGGTGATGAGATCGCTCAGATAGCCGCGGAAGAACGCCAGGTGGCTCTTGGGCGCGACCTCCCCGTGGCCGGGGATGATGTGCGCGAAATCGAGCCGCTCGAGGGAGTCGAGCGTGGTCACCCAGTCCTCCGGATAGCCGTCGTTCAGGAACGGCATCCAGTCGATGAGCGCGTCGCCGGTGGCGATGACTTTCTCCTTCGGCAGGTAAATGAACAGATCGCCGTCGGTGTGCGCGCGGCCGAGGACGTGCAGCTGGATCTCGCGGCCGCCCTCGGTCAGCTTCTGCGTCGCCGAGACCGTGCGCGTCGGCAGCGCCGGGTTCATCTTCTTGAGCTCTTCGAGATACGCCTCGGCTTGCCGCAGATTCGACTCGATGCGCGCCTTGGCCTGGGCGTCGCTCGCACGCGCGGCCTCGTCCTTGAGCTTCTGAATCTCGGCCGGCAGCGCGGCCATCTGCTTGGCGATGAACGGTACGCCGCCGTTGCCGCCGTCCTTTGTGAGGTTCTCCTTCGTCCGCTCGGTGGTGACGACCTCAACGCTCTGGCTCGAGGCCGCATAGACCTCGTTGCCCTGCCAGTGATCCCAGTGGAAATGCGTGTTGACGATCTTACGGATGGGCTGCTTGGTCACCGCTTGAATCTGCTTGTACACCGCGCGAGCGGCGGACGGCTTGGAGTGGGAGTCGACCACCACGACGCCGTCGTTGGTCACGATCACTGCGGCGTTGCAGTTGACCTTGTAGGCGGGAGCGGCGATGGCGGCGTAGATACCGTCGCCGACCTTCTTCAGCTCGAAGAGGTCCTTTTCGTGGGTCGCCGCCTCGGCGCCCGGGGCACAGCAGAGCTCATGCGGATCGAGCGTGTGGATCGCCGCGACGGCGATACCCGCCTGAGCCAGGACCTGTCGGCGCGTCCATTGTCTGGCCATTGGCTGCCTCCCTCCGGTGAAAGGGACTGCCTCGGGCTACGGTTGCCCGCGATGATGCTCCCACTGATCGACGCGTTCAAGCTCGTGAAGGCCACTAGGTGAGCCCGTAGAGGCGCGCGCAGTTGTCCCAGAGGATCTTGGCCTTGGTCTTGTCGCTCACGCCCTCCAGCGCGACGAACTCCTCGATGGCCTCGGGAAACAATCCATCCGAGTGCGGATAGTCGGTCGAGACGACGATGTTGTCGTCCCCCACCGCCTCGACGACCTGCCGCAGCACCTTCTCGTCGGCGTCCGTCGCCACGTAACACTGACGGAAGAAGTACTGGCTCGGCAGCTGCGAGATCTGCACCTCCGAGCCGGGACCGAACTTTTCCCACGCCTCGTCCAGGCGCCACAGCCACCACGGCAGCCAGCCGCACGTGCCTTCGAGAAACGCGCAGCGCAGGCGCGGGTGGCGTTCGAGCACGCCGCCGGCGGCGAGGCTCGCGAAGGCGAACATGAGCTCGACGGGATTGCGCCCGGCCACGCCGATCACCCGGCCGTTGGGGTGATCGAGATACCGATGCGCGATGTCGTCGCGCAGCGACGATTGCCCGGTGGGGTGAAAGCCGATCGGGACGCCCAGCTCCTCGAGCGCGTCCCAGAACGGTTCGAGCTCGGGGTCGTGTACGTGACGACCGTTGATCGGGTTCGGGTTGCCGATGACGGCCACGGCCCCCAGCTCGCGCACCGCGCGGCGCGCCTCGCGCGCGGCGCGCGCGGGGTCGTGGAACGACACCTGCGCGGCGAACTTCAGCCGCGCCGGTGCGTACTGACAGTAGTCGTGGGTCCAGTTGTTGTGCGCCCGGGCCAACGCGTCCGCCAGCTCGGGATCGAGCGTGTCGTGCATCTGCACCTGGCGGCCGCGCGTGCCGTACAGGATCGCCACGTCGATGCCCTCGATGTCCATCGCCTGCACGTGCGATTCTGCGTCGTAGCCGCGCGCGTGCGCGACCTCGTAATGGGGCGAACGTGCGAAGGCTCGACGCTGCAGATCCTTGCCGACCGCAGACGTGTGCGGCCGCTTGGACATCTCGCTGATCTCGAGGTTGCCGATGCGGATCAGCGGCTGGTTGGAGGCGTTGTCCTCGCGACGGACGAATCTGGGGGCGAAGCGCTTGAACGGCTCGTCGAGCCAGCGTTCCCAGAGGCCATCGGGCTCCATCGTGTGCAGATCGCTGTCCATGACCTTGAACCCGTGCTTCATGGCCTGGCTCCTCTGCCGGCGAACGTCGCCTGGTCGAGCGCGACGATCACTCCGACGCGGCGGCTTGTCAAGGTCGGGTCGTCTGCGTAGCATGCGCCGCGTGACGACGATCCTCGCCCTCACCGCGCTCGGATTCTTTCTCGGTATGCGCCACGCCACCGATGCCGACCACGTGATCGCCGTCAGCACCATCGTGGCGCGCCAGCGGACGCTGCGCGGCGGCCTCGTCATCGGCATCGCCTGGGGACTCGGCCACACGCTCACGATCCTCGTGGTCGGCGGCGCCATCGTGCTGTTCAGTGTCGTGATCCCACCCGCGGTCGGCCTGACGATGGAGATGACGGTCGCCCTGATGCTGGTCGCGCTCGGACTCTGGAATCTCGCAGGCATCGTGCAGGGCGTCCGCGCCCAGCTCGGCGGCGACCGACACGCGCACCCGCACCAGCACGGCGACTACGTGCACCATCACGGTCACGGGCACGGCCTCAACGAGCACGGACATCGCGAAGACCAGACCCCGCAAGCCTGGCTCGATCGACACCTCGGGGGCCTCGGGCTCTATCAGGTCGTGCGCCCGCTCGTCGTCGGTGTCGTGCACGGGCTCGCGGGATCGGCGGCCGTCGTCCTGCTGGTGCTGACGACGATCGGCGAGCCGCGGTGGGCACTCGCGTATCTGCTGCTCTTCGGCGTCGGCACCATCGTCGGCATGATGCTCGTGACGGTGTTGCTTGCGGCGCCGGTGACCTACGCCTCCGCGCGGCTGCGGCACGCGGAGCGTCATCTTCGGCTCGCGTCCGGGCTGCTGAGCCTGGGCTTCGGCCTCGTCCTCGTCTATCAGATCGGCGTCGTGCGCGGCCTCTTCGCGGTCTGGGGCGTGGCGCCGTGACCGAGACGGCGGACGTCGTCGTCATCGGCGGCGGCGTCATCGGCACCAGCATCGCGTTCTCCCTCGCCTCGGCCGGCGTCCGGCGGGTCACGCTGCTGGAGAAGGGCGCCCTTGCCAGCGGGGCGTCGGGACGATCGAGCGCGCTGATCCGCATGCACTACGTCAACGAGGAGGACGCGCGGCTGGCGTGGGCGAGCTTTCCGGCCTTTCGCGACTGGCAGGAACGCATGGGTGGTCCACCGGTGTTCACGCACACCGGGTTCCTCGCCGTCGTCGGTCATCAAGATTCCGCGGCCCTGTACGCCAACGTCGAGATGCTGCGCAAGATCGGCATCGACACGACGGCGCTGTCCGCCGACGATGTGCAGCGGCTGCAGCCGTTCCTGAACGTCGAGGACATCGGCGCCGCCGCCTACGAGCCGGCCAGCGGCTACGCCAGCCCCGCCGACGTGGTGGAGGGCTTTCGCCGGCAGGCGCAGGCGCGGGGCGCGCAGATCCGCCAGTGGACGCCGGTGACGCGCATCCTGCGTCGCGAGAGCGCCGTGGTCGGCGTGGAGACCTCAGCCGGGCGCATCGACGCCGGCGCCGTGGTCATCGCCGCAGGCGCCTGGGCGCCGCGGCTCTGTCGCGAGATCGGCATTCCGCTCGAGGCGCGTCCGAAGGCGCTCGACACGATGCTGGTGACGCGGCCTCCCGAGCTCGCGACGCGGCACATGGTGGTCATCGATCACGTGCTCGGCACATACTTCCGGCCGGAGGGTCCGGCGCAGACGATCGTCGGCGTGCCGTGTCAGGTGTGGGATGTCGATCCTGACACGATGGGCACCGGGTTGCCGCCGTCGGCGCCGTCGGAGGGCGCACAGATGCTCACGCATCGCATGCCGCCGATGCAGGGCGCGGTCCTGGCGCGGGGCTATCGCGCGTTCGACTGCTACAGCGCCGATCGCCACGCGATTCTCGGCGCGGTGCGTGGCATCGACGGCCTGTACCTGGCCGCGGCGTTCAGCGGATCGGGGTTCAAGATCGCGCCGGCCGTCGGCGCGTGTCTCGCCGAGCTGATCACCGACGGCCGCGCGCGGACCGTCGATATCACTGCGTTCCGGCCCGAGCGATTCGCGGAGCGCCAGCCGATCGCAGGCCGGCATCCGTACGCGCCGCGGCGCGACCACCTCGAGCCGACGCGCTGACGCGCGGCTCGCTAGGCGGACGCCGTCGCGAAGCGCTCCGGACGAAACGGCGCCAGCGTCGCGTGGGGCGCCGCGCCGGCGATCTCCTCCGCGATGAGCCGGCCGAGCAGCGGCCCGAGCGTCACACCGCTGTGCGTGGCGATGACCCACGCGTTGTCGAAGCCCGGCATCCGGCCCGCGATGGTGTGGCGATCGGCGGGCATCGGCCGCACGCCGACGCGGCGATCGACGATCTTCACCGCG